>Ga0134102_1002058_pt1 | contig 14555 bp, 9 predicted proteins | sample 13_3_2metaG_FD_94447 | JGI IMG/M metagenome (GOLD analysis project Ga0134102, IMG submission 94447) | Switchgrass degrading microbial communities from high solid loading bioreactors in New Hampshire, USA - 13_49_3.3_201_A3 metaG | ecosystem: Engineered > Bioreactor > Semi-continuous > Anaerobic >...
GAATCTCTGTTCCCGACAACCGCCAGTTTTTTATCTTCGATCATCTTGTTAATCCGCATGGCATACCAGCCGTCTCCGACACCCAGCGAGTACTTGCCCAGTATTTTTCCGATCAGTTGGGCCATGGTAAATTCACCGTCAGGAATGTTTCTGATTATTATATGATCATAAAAATTTTCAGGAACTGAAATCAGTTTTCCGCTGACCAACGCCCTGAGAGGTGCGTTTTCTTCCATTAAACTCTCCCACAGGTTGATGTGAATATGCTTTTCCAGGTCACTTAATTCACGCTCGTAAGGCAAAAAAGTATGAATCTTCTCATATGGAATTTCTCCCCAGTCACAATATGATGCAATTGTACCATAGGGAGTTTCAAGATATTGCGGAAGCTGAACAATACTGATTTTGCAGTCAGTTTTCCTCAATGAATGGCAAACAAAGGAAAATGCACAAGCCGAGTATGGTGAATTCCCCGTCCAGATGCGTATGGGAACTCCATGTCCTGCAGCAGATAATAATGTTTCAAAATCTTCGCGCTGCATGCGAAAAAACTCTTCCCTTTCACTATCTCTAAAATCAACGCTGCCCCATATTTTTTGAAATACTTCCTGGCGTTCAACACCGTCTATTTCACCGGTGATATCTCCAACGTCAAGGCAAAACCCAATGTTGACAACATCATACAGCCTGTATTCACGGGTTTTGCATTCCTGCACTGCATTTATTCTGTAATCCGATGATTTATTATTGTTTGAAAAGGCTCCTTCTATATTACACCTTTTTGCCATTTTCATGGCACCTTTCGCGCTGTCACTGAATACAACTTCCAGCATAAAAAACACCGCCGAACATATCTTCAATAAATAAATAATATTAAATAACATAATCAAACGTCTGTATTCTTATCGATATAAGGGCAAAAACCCTGCAGCTAATGCTTTTATAAGGCAAAATAATTTCATTATCCGTGAATTTTGGTTTTAATAATAATATTATTCAAAAAATGGATTTAGTCAAGAAGTCCTGGGAGATAATAAAATGAAGCAATAATATAAATCACTTTTCCAAAATAAACAAATATAAGGAATTAATATCGTGAAGCATATCTGTCAGCAAAGTTAATTAATAAGAATACTGTGATGAGTAGGACTTATAAATTGTTTTGCGTATAAAAACACATCAAAATGTTACAGCCTGTTCAACAATAAAAGAATAATCACTGCTTCTGCAATACTTATTGAAGGAATGCCTATCATAAACTTAAGGTGCCGTGTTTTATGATGAAAAACAAGACAGCCGATGTATACTCCCGGGCCGCCGCCAATCACTGCCAATAATAAAAACCTTTTTTCAGCCATTCTCCATTTATCATGTATTGCCCAGTATTTATCAAGTCCCGTTATTATAAACCCAGTAATATTTATCAGCAATAAATAAAATGCTATATATGTTTTTAAATCATCCATTATTAATTTTATCCTCCGGACTTCATATCAATATTAAAACAGGCAGGGTTTTCACCCTGCCTGCAGCCACAGGTTCTTATCCTCACAAAGCGGGAATTAAACCTGATTAATCACCTGTTAATCATCTTAAGGTTCTGATTGCATTCGAGCGATTCATTAATAAATCACCCATGAAGCAGCGGGGCCGAAGCACGGACCATCAGGGTTCTTATTGCATAAGAACAATTACGGCGGTAATTGCCGTGCAACACAACAAAATACTTTCTTGCTGCCAAACACCAAGGTTGCTATTCGCCGGTAACGGTATTCCTGATGCCAGGCGCAGAGATTATAATAATCCAAGCGTCTTAAGATGCCTTCCAATATGTTTCTTCAACGCTTCGGTATATTCTTCCTCATACTCGTATAAAACGCTGTACAGCTCATCCTTGAACAATGACTTCCCGTTTGCATCCTTTGCCTGTAATATAAGGCCGTAAGTAATATGCAATACCTGTCTTGAATCATCCTTGTTCATAAGCTCCGGAAGCTCGGAATCTTTTAACTCATCAAGGGCAGGAATATTCTCCGCTTTGGCTCCGATATGGTAATATTTCTTTGCCTCTTCCAGATGTTCCAGTGCAAAGGCATGCATTCTTCTGTATAAATCCGGCTTGTGCTTTGCAATTACCCTTACAGCCTCCAACCAGTTTGTACCTGCTGTTTTCAAATGGTATTTGCCGTTTGTTTTTTCACCTACAACAGGGAATACTTTAAACTTGTCACTGCCAGAATGTACACTGATCTTATACCCGAAATGATCAGCGATTGCCGCATGTACTGTAAATTCCTCTGTAAATTGCTTCAAATCACCAATATAATCTATACCTTTCTGGAATTCCCCACAGAACCTGGGTGCAAGACTGGTTATTTCAACACCTGCGTCAATCAGCTCTGCAGCTACGAAATAATGGGACGCAGGCGACGTCGGTGTCAGAGTTTCGTCAATTGACATTTCAAAATCTATAGGTCTTCCGCATTTCGCAATTATATTATGATAAATATCAAGAGTATGACGGATAGCCCCTCCATAAACGCAGGCCATGCGAACCAAGTCCTCATCTGAAATATGGAAACTGTAATTTCCTATACTGACGGTCTTGTTCGCATATCTTGATTCCCATTTTTCGCGCTCTTCCCTGGAGAATCCTGAATACTTGTTTTTGAGCACGGATATGTCCGCATTTGCGGCAGAGTTGTCTATATGCTCTGAGCAATCAAGAGTAATCATTGTCATACCTACGTTTAAAGACATTTTTACTTCATCGGCGGTTTTCAGGTGATCCCCGTCAGCCCCGTAACCCTTTGTATAACCTTCCTGGAATACAGCCCATGCTGCCGCTGAAATAACGTCCTCATAAGTTCTTCCGGTCAGGTTCAATTCCCTGATGGATTGCTGGGACAATACAGGGAACACATCCAAATCACGGACTGTTTCAATATGCCCCGGAGAAGCCAGCCCAAGGCGGTCGCCAAGCCCGATTGTTATGTTTTTGCCCCTGTGAGGTTGGGGATTGGTATACGGGAAAATAGCTCTTATTACATAGCAGTTTTCGTTTGTCAACGGGCAAACCTTTACTTTCAGGCCATTCTCTTCAGTTTCGGTGCCTTTAAGATTTTGAAGCCTGTTGTCATCACCTGCAACCACAAGGCATTTTTCTTTATCTCCGCGAGCCATCATTACAAGAGCATTACCCACATTGTTAATTGAACCCGGATAAACACCGTAGCTTGAGAAACCCTTTCCGGCTTCGGCCCTGAGAACCTCAATATCGGTTTCCTTTGAATAATGGTTTTTCAAAAAATTTTTCCAGTTACCCATAATTATTCTCCTTGTATATTTATTTTTTATGATACATATCCATTTAACCTCCGGTATGCAACCGGAAGTTTCATTGCACTTTCAATTCCCGGTCAGGACACAACGCCGTGTCCACCCTGTCTTATATACGTTTAATTGCCTTGGTTAAGCTTTACACCTGTTCTACAAATATATTATAATTGTAAGCGCTTACTTATTCAATACCGGGCAAACTCTATGTACGATAATACCACATCCGCAGTATTAATGAAAGCAGGTATCGGTATGGAAAATGAAATTTTGATGGTTAATGGCATAGACAATGTTGCAGTTGCATTGAAGCCTCTAAAAAAGGGATACTGTTACAGTTCGGGATGTTATACCGTAACGGCTTTGGACTATGTGCAGCAAGGTCATAAGATTGCTTTAAAAGATATTAAAAAAGGCGAAAACATAATCAAATACGCCTTCCCGATCGGGCACGCCCTTTGTGACATCCCCGCAGGAAGCCACGTTCACTCGCACAATATCCGGACAAATCTTGAAGGATTACTGGACTATACTTACAGGAAGCCTGATATGCCTTTAAAGGAAAAGCAGCATGCAACTTTCATGGGATATAAAAGAGAAAACGGTACCATAGGAATAAGGAATGAAATATGGATTATTAACTCTGTAGGCTGTGTAAACAGGGTGGCTGAAAGGCTCTCACAGGAAGCGAACAGGCTTTACCGCGGCCGTGTGGACGGAGTGTATACTTTTGTTCATCCATTCGGCTGTTCCCAGCTGGGAGATGATCTTGATACCACACGGAAAATACTTGCAGGACTCGTAAACCATCCGAATGCAGCAGGGGTCCTGGTGCTCGGATTGGGTTGCGAAAACAACAATATAGCTTCATTCAGGCAATACCTTGCATCTTCAGGCATATCAGGCTGCGATGCACGTACCAGGTTTCTTTCGCTCCAGGAAGTTGACAACGATATAGATGCAGGCCTTTCGCTAATCGGGGAACTGGTAGAATATGCCGAATGTTTTAAACGTGAGCCATGCCCTGTTTCAAGCCTTGTTATAGGTTTAAAATGCGGCGGTTCAGACGCTTTCTCTGGTATTACCGCAAACCCATTGGTTGGAGCATTATCGGATATTATAATCAGCCACGGCGGTTCGGCAATTCTGACCGAAGTTCCCGAAATGTTCGGAGCCGAAACAATTCTTATGAACCGATGCATCAATGAAGATGTGTTTAATAAAATGGTCAAGCTTATAAATGATTTCAAAAAATATTTTATAAAGCATAATCAGCCTATTTACGAAAATCCCTCACCCGGCAACAGGGACGGAGGTATTACAACGCTTGAGGAAAAATCCCTCGGTTGCACTTATAAAGGTGGTACAGGTTTGGTCGTAGACGTTCTGGATTTCGGCAGGCAGATTAAATATAATGGATTGAATATACTAAATGGACCGGGAAACGATATAGTTTCGGTAACAAACCTGGCGGCTTCGGGTGCACACCTGATATTGTTTACAACCGGCAGGGGAACACCATTGGGAGGTCCGGTACCTACTTTGAAGATTTCCTCGAACACCGGGCTATACCAGTCGAAACCAGGCTGGATCGATTTCAACGCAGGTGTTCTCCTTGACGGAATCCCGCTAAATGAACTGGCTTGCAATTTGTTCAGCCTTGTGCTGAAAATTGCTTCCGGCGACGCTTTAACAAGAAATGAATACAACGGTTACAGGGAAATTGCAATTTTCAAAGACGGAGTTACACTGTAATGCCGGGTTTAAAACCTAGGTTGTTTTCTGTACTGCAGCGGAGACATTCCTGTCATCTGCTTAAACACCCTGCCAAAATGAGTTTGGTTTTCAAAACCAGTTAACTCGGCAATTTCCATTACGCTCTTCCCCGTTTCCTTTAATATTTTCCTTGCCTCTTTAATACGTATGCTGTTCAGATATTCGATAAAAGTAAAGCCAGTGGTCTTTTTAAATGTTCTGCTCAAATGGCTCGGTGTTATGAAGAATTTATCGGCAACCTGCTTCAGTGAAAGCTTTTTCATGTAGTTTTCCATTAAGTAAAGGGCCACTTCGGACATTTTATTCTGTATACTGCTGCTATACCTTTCCTGTTCGTTAAACTTGTCCATGTTCCTGTTAATAAAAAGCAGCAGCTCGGTCAGTAGTATTTTCTCATATGTGCGGTAACCTTTTTGCTTTTTCCTGTCTTCTTCAAGCAATTTCATTAGTATTGACTGGACAAAGCTTTGTTCTGAAACATTCAAATGGATTACCTTGTGTTCGCTGAGAAAGCAGTCCAGTAAATTATCTTCGGCTTCGAGCAATGGGACGATAAAATCTTTCTGAAAATTTATCAGGATTCTTTCGTGGGATGAATTGTTAAAATCCATTGTTTTATGGATATCATGAATGTTAATGAGAACAATGTCACCCTTTACAACCGGATATATTTTGTTCTGGATGAAATAATTCCTGCGTCCCTCCAGTAAATAGTATATTTCATACACATTATGATAATGGCAGGACTGCATGTTATATATGCTGTCATGCTTTTGCCTTGTAATATAGAAAGGCACCTCAAGGTTGTTATATATGTTTAAATCTTCGTTCATATAACTCCTTTAACTTTTTTACCGGGCAGATGCCGGTATTTCAACAAGGCTCTTATTGCCATTGCTGTTTCTGCACAGGATTCAATCATATTATAACAACCGGAATAATCACTTGCAATTAAATAAGCCTGTTTTGAACTCGAAAGTGTGTCATCAGCCCCGTAATAAATTATTGAGAATAAAAAATCAAAATTTGTTGATTTTTTTATGTATGAGCAATTAAAATCGAGAAACTAAATATATTTTGATTTATAATTCAATATGAATCATTATAATTTCTGGTCCAATACCTATATATTGGGAGGAATCAATATGGTAAAAACAGATAACAAGGTCAGGGATATAAAGATTGCATATATCGGCGGCGGCTCGATGGGCTGGGCATGGGGCCTTATGAGCGATCTTGCAATGGAAGAGCAGCTCTCCGGAACGGTAAGGCTCTATGATACTGACAAGGACGCTGCAGTACGGAATGAAAAAATCGGAAACCTGTTAAAGGGCAATCCTGATGTTAAGAGTCACTGGGATTATATCGCAGTTGAAACATTGGAGGATGCTTTAAAAGGTGTAGATTTTGTGATTATCTCCATATTGCCGGGTACCTTTGATGAAATGGAATCCGATGTGCATCTGCCTGAAAAATACGGAATTTATCAGTCGGTTGGAGATACTGTCGGCCCGGGTGGTCATGTCCGCGCACTGCGTACTATACCAATGTTCGCGGAAATCGCCAATGCCATCAGGCAATGGGCTCCCAATGCCTGGGTAATCAACTATACAAACCCGATGACTTTATGTGTTCGCACGCTATATGAAGTTTTCCCTCAGATTAAAGCTTTCGGCTGCTGCCATGAAGTTTTCGGAACGCAGAACCTGTTAAAATCCGCTCTTTCTGATATTGAGGGCATTGAAGCAAGTCACAGGAGAGATATAAAGGTAAATGTTCTTGGCATCAATCATTTTACCTGGCTGGATAAAGCCACATACCAGGGACGCGATTTATTTCCTGTATATAAGAAATTCGTTGACAAGTATTATGAAACCGGTTTTGAAGGAACAGCTAAAGGACACTGGATGAATGATTTCTTTGCATCGGCAAACCGTGTAAAATTCGATCTGTTCAAGAGATACGGAATTATTGCCGCAGCAGGCGACAGGCACCTGGCAGAATTTTGCCCTCCATGGTATCTTAAGGATCCCGAAACAGTAAAATCATGGATGTTTGGATTAACCCCCGTAAGCTGGAGAAAAGAAAACCTCAAGGAAAGAAAAGCAAAAAGCGATCGGCTTATTAACGGTGAGGAATCCTTTGAGTTAAAACAGACAGGTGAAGAAGGTGTTCTCCAGATAAAAGCTCTCTGTGGCCTGGGAGAACTGGTCACAAACGTTAACCTTCCAAACATCGGCCAAATAACCAATCTGCCAATGGGTGCCGTTGTAGAAACCAATGCTGTGTTCAGCCACAACTCGGTACAGCCGGTACAAGCCGGAAGCCTGCCTGCAGATGTTCAAAACCTTGTTTACAGGCATGTAATCAACCAGGAAACAACACTTAAGGCAGCATTGAAAAAGGACAAGGAGCTTGGTTTCAGAGCGTTCGCCAACGACCCGCTGGTTACAATAAGCATAACTGACGCATGGAAACTCTATAATGACATGCTGAAAAATACAAAGAAATACCTGCCCGGCTGGGATATCTGACAAAAAAACACCCGCACCTTTGCCAAAGAGGTGCGGGTGTTTTAATATTTCATTGCATTTCAAAGTTTCTACAATATACATTAATTATCCAGATTTCCCCATAGTTTATTGTACATCCTGTAAAGGACAGTAGCAGCTTCTGCTCTGGTTAAGTAATTCTTCGGAAATAACTCGTTATTGTTTCCTTCTATAATACCCTCTTTAACGAGAATTGCAACACTTTCCACGGCTTCGGGTGAAATTGAGTCAACATCGGTGTATTGATTCAAGTCTTCAATGGTTCCATGGTGGATATATCCGTTTGAGAAATTGAGTACAGAAGCCGTAAACACCATCATATCCTCTCTCGTAATGGGTTCGTCGGGTCTGAACAGATCATCCTTAATATTTACAAGTCCTAGTTTTTTGGCTGTTCCCAGTGTTTCATAATAATACTTATCTGTTTCGACATCTGCAAAATTATCATCCACCTCAGCAGAGATTCCCAAGGCTCTTATAAGCAGTGTCAGGTAATCAGCCCTGCTGATGTTATCGTGAACTCCGAAAAATCTATCGGTGTAACCTTTGATTATTCCTTTCGAAGCCATCACTTCAACATATTTCTGGCACCAATGATTTTGGATATCGTCAAAGGTTTTCTCAACAAAGGTTACTGCGTACATACTGAAATGGTTTGTTACAAACGAAATCTCCTGTAGTTCGGGATTGAAACGTCCTGTAGGAACAGGTATGACATTCAGCTCATTGTCTATGTACCAGACAACAAGATGCTCGTGGGAAACCGCCTCCTGCTCTGTAGGGTGGTACGGCATTATTACCTGTACAAAAGAGTCTGGTTTGCTCCACTGAAATTCTTTATCATCCAGAAGAATTCCCAGCTTAATTGCAGGTCGGCTTCGGATTTTTTCCCTAATTGGCTGTTCAAGTGTATCCGGATCAATCTTTTGAATTACAATTGAAACATATTTTACTCCGTCAATCCATTCTTTTTTCATAATATTATTGGGAATACTTATTCTGCCTATTGGCGTCCTGATTATAATGTATTTTGTAGTCACTTCATCCGCCAATAATGCGGCTGGAATCCTCAAAATATATACATTTGCAGCTGTACTTCCTGAGATTTCAACCTCTACTGTTTTTATCCCTCTTTCATCAGCTTCGGCTTTTGAAAACATATCTTCAAAGTTATAATCGGATAAAGTTCCTGTAACTTTTCTTCCATCGCTGCTTGAAGTAGTATCCTGTTTATATACGCTTCCTTTATGTGTAACAGTTACTGCAGAATTTGGATAATAAGTACTTGCTGACAGTGTTGAATCAACAACAGTAATGGATTCCAATTTTACCTGAGAGATACCGGTTTTTTTTGAACGGAATGTAATGGTGTTGAGAGTTATGTTACCTTTTTCACCAGGCACCTCTCCTACTTTTGTAAACGCAACGATAAGCTTATTCCCCTCAACCCTCGGCGACACCGAAAAACCCTTTAAACCTGACGTAACACCACGCACTTCGAGTGCATCGGAATCAAATGAAATAACAGCCTCGTATGCATACAAATCAGTAACATTCTTTCCCGATATAGTTATTCTGCTCTCCGAACCGCCCTGAACCAAAGCATTGACGGCAAATTTGTTTACTTCATTGGCGAAGGATGGTATGACAAAAGCAAACAGCAAGAAAATAATAAGCACAACACAGGTAAAATGTTTCATACCTTTTTTATCTCCTTTCGTTTATGCCCCAAGGATTTTTGCTGCAATATAAACAAGATCATAAATATCTATAATTCCATCGGGTTCTTGGTTTGCTCCGGAAACATCGTATTTTTGTGCCTTTTCCCAGTTTGGTTCTCCCTGCTTAACTCCGTACCATGACATGACCAGAGACAGGTCTCCAATGTTTACAATACCGTCATTATTCATATCTCCCGGTATTCCCGGCACAGCATATACTGTAATTCCCTTTGAGATGTTTCCAGAAACATCAATAGTCTGAATAACAATTTTAACCTCTTTGCCATTTAGCAAATCTGATATGGTTAGTTCTTCAATGCCTTTGCCCACTTCATACGATACACTGTTATCAACTGTGATAATAATACCCTTCAAATCGCTGTCTTCTGGATCCTTCCACGTAAGCTTCAACGTTTCATGACCCTCTTCTATTGACAAGTCATTTATTTCACCAGGGGGTACATTATCTGTTGGTTTTAATATTGTTACACAATGAATATCACCTTCTGCCTGGACAATTTCTCCGCTTGGAGCAATACCGACGCTTGCCCTATCGACATAAATAATCCCGGAAGATATTTCATCAACTTTGTTTGCAGTAAAAATCAGATCTATCAATGGTGAGTGGTATCCCGTAATTGCAGGGTTAGCGGCAATGTAAACATCAATCCTTCCATACACTGCTTCATAAACTGCTGTCAGAATAATATTTTCTGCAATTTCTTCATATCCTGTGAAAGCAAATTTATCAAGATCATAATAAACGCTGGCACTTACCGAGAAAACATCAGAGCGCACAGTGCTTAAACTAAGATCAACATTGAAAACTTCTTCAGATGTCACAGTTGCAGGACCGTTAAGAGAAATCTTTGCTTCTGCAACAGGGAATGCCGTAACCGTTACATTTTCAGACATATTATTTGAAGTGTCTATAGCAACAATATCAAATTTGTATTCTTTAAAATATTCAATATTATAAACTATAAGTTTCTGGACTCCTGCATCGATATAATAATCTTTGTCAAACAAAGATATTCTGATTCGATCCAAATCCGAATCTGAAGGATCTGACCAAGTTAATATTATACGGTCGCCGGATACCTCTGCCATGGCATTTGATACCGGCATCGGAGGTGTTTTATCGGCCGGAGTGGCAGATATCTGAGTTTCAGCATACAGTATACCGCTTTTACTTACTGCATATAAACGAAATGTATAGAGGATACCGTTGATCAAACCGGTGAAAGATGCTTTTTGAACACCTTTATCGATGTATACTGTTTTTCCGGCACCAACAACCTTTATTTTGTCAAAATCATCGTTATCAGGATCAATCCAGCTAATGACAATTTCACCGTCATAAACTTCGGCAGATGCTTCAATTCTTTCCGGGAAGGTTTCTGCCTTTGCAGGCAAAAGGGTTGACAGCAAAATTGCAAATGCCAAAATAACTGAAAGTTTTGAATATCTTGCTAACCTGAACAAAACCATTACCTCCTCTGGAAGTGTTTATATACACGAGTATTTAACGCGATAGAAATGTTTTTGCTGATACTGATGTTAATAAATCTATATGGAAGGCAAGAGTAAAACACTTGCCTTCCGATATAACAAGAAACATAGTGTCAGTTAAGAATATACCTGGCAATAATAGCCAAATCCACAATATCTACATCCCCGTCATTGTCCATGTCTGCAATCCTGGCTTGCTGCCAGTTATCATCTGCACTGGTTGTGTTGTAATAGTATGCAGCTATGGCCAAATCGCCAATGTCAACTCCATCATTGTCATTAAAGTCACCTATGATGACGGTTACCTGGCAGGTTGCGGTATACTTTCCGTCTTCGGTTTCTACCGTTATTACTGCCGTACCATTGCCTACCGCTGTAACCAGACCATTTTGGTCTACCGTTGCAACGGACGGATTGCTGGTTCTCCATGTAACTTCCTTGTTGGTTGCGTTTTCAGGTGTAATTATTGCTGTCAGTCTTTCACTTGCTCCTGCCTTGCTGAATTTGAGCTCTGTCCTGTTAAGCCTTACACCCGTTACAGGTATGCCCGCAATGGTTACTTTCAGTACACTTCCCTCTGCATCTGTCACCGCACCATCCGCTGTTCCCAATTGTGCACGGGTTACAGATATCTGCCCGCTTTCACCTGCTTTGCCTGTTGCCTGGAATTTGAGTTTCAGAATTACACCATCTTCTTCAAAACCACCGTTATTTGCAGCAATAATACGTATTTTCCCTGCTTCAGTAACTGTTTCATCATCTGGGCTTATTACCATGATATTTTCATTTGCTCCCTCGATACCAATAAAGGTGTAAAGATTTGAATCATAGTCTACCTGGATATCTTCAGCATATATCCTTTCTTTCAGATTTTTAAGCTCTATGTTCACTACAAACCGGGAATCAACTTGAACGCTTGAGCTTCCCGAAAGAACCGCTACAGGATTTACAGCCACCAGCTGCAGGTTATTTATGGCATTTTGCAGTTCATTAACCGCATTGTCCACTTCTTCCTGTGTGGCATCTTCGTTATCACGAACAGAAACAGCTGATGCCAAAGCTTCTTCAAATACTGACCAGCTCTCGGGAGTATACAGGTTCTTATCCAATAGCTGCACCTGTTGTATCAGTTCAGCAAGCGCAGACTTATCGGCAGTGTCATCAATTCCCAATGAATTGAACAATACTTCCCAATCGGTATCTGAAGCCAGGTAAAAACTTGTATATGCGGGCTGGTTGTAACCTATATTTTGTCTTGCAACACTAATCCGGTACAATCGATCCTGCATTAGAGTAAAAAGTTTATGTCCGGTTATTTCGGTGTTGAAATAAATACGAAATGCCGTATCGTCGGTTTTTCTGAGAATTAATTCTTCTCTCCAGTCACCAAACACATCGGCTATCAGGTTTGCGTTACCCTTAGTGCCGTTTATGCTGGACACGGAGCTTGGATTTAATACGGTTACCATCGAACCATTAACCCATTTTTCTATTCTGACACCATTTAAAATCTGGGTCGTCATATCAGCTGACCAACGGATATTCTGGTTGGTTCCCGGTTGGACTCCCGTCAGGATATCACCCCTTGCAGAGCGAAGTTGAATACCCCAGGCTTCAAGCCCGGGCACTGCAGGATTTATATCTCCAACCATACAGCGTCCTGTATCACGTCCTGAATATGTACCCCAAATTACTTCACCGGTAGCTGCATCCCGGAGGGCCACACCGTATGGTGCCCAGGTAGCACCTTCATAACACATGAATATTTCCAGCCCCGGTCTTGATGGATCAATGTCGGTGACATGAATAGAATCACCATGTCCGAGCCGTACATATTCACCCGGAGCAGCACTGCCTTGAGGCAATGTACCAAATGAACTGTAAAGCAAAGTTCCATCATGATCAATAGTACATGAACCCGAAATAATTTCATCATAGCCATCGTTATCCACATCGGCTGCCAGAAGTGTATGAGCTCCCTGCGTAGTAATGGTGGCAAATTCAGGATTTCTTCCGTCCGCACCATGAGGTGAGTCATTAAAAGGGTTTGACATAACAGTATGTCCGCTGTCCACAAACCATTCTTCTTTCAGGTGTTCACCATCCCAACTGTACGCGACCAAAGTGGAACGGGTATAGTATCCCCTTCCAAAAACAGCACATGGTTTGTTATCATCCAAATAGGCGACACAGGCAAGCATTCTGTCAACGCGGTTGCACGGTTCAATTCTCGCCATTGCTTAATCGCCCCACATAAGGCCATCATCTTCGCGCTCGGGCTTGTACCGGATAGTTTCGAGCTCGGCACCTGTTTCACCGTCAAATATTGTTAAATACTCAGGGCCTGTGAAGATATAGCCATTAAAATCTCTCAGGTCATTTCTGCTGCTTCTTGAAGGCGCATAGACATCAATGAAATAATCAACCAATTTTCGCGCGTTTTCATCTGATAACGGATAGGTATACTGATAAAGATAAGCATATGGTCCTTCCCGAGGAATTGCAAAACACTCCTGAAGTGTAGAAGGCCAGTTTCCATTGAGCACTTCAGGATGGTTGTGCCAGCCTTTGAACACTTCCACAAGATACTCATAATAGCTTTGACTTGTACTCCGATAATCGTCATCATGGCTGTATCCTGCGTCAATATCCTCCTGAAGCATGGTTATATATTGTCTTGTAGATTCAATCTCGGTTCCGTCCGTACCAACTTTTACAGTATTTGTTCCTGGTGCTGTCTTTAATATAATTTCACACTTTCCATCCCCGTCAAAGTCGTATACAAGGAACTGAGTGTAATGTGCACCTGAACGAATATTTTTCCCCAGATCAATCCTGTACAGAAGCGTACCATCCAGTTTATAACAGTCAATTAAAACATTTCCCGTAAACCCTTTTCCTATTACATCCTGCGGGTTGGCCTCCCATTTTACAAAGTATTCATACACGCCGTCTCCGTCAACATCTCCAACACTCATGTCTCCTGCCGAATAGGCGTATTTTTTCCCATCGGGCAGTTCCACATCCTTTGGTTTGAGCATGGGTACTTCAATATATCCGTTAGCCAAAGGTTTAACAGGCTCGCTCTGATCCTTTTCTTTTCCATTAATTACTGCCTTTACGGTTTAATGTTGTTTATTGTTCCGTCAGGATCCAGATAGTTTGTACTATCTGTTACGGTGGCGATTAACGCATTATCCCGATACACATTGAAAACTGCACCTGTTAAACCTGTATCGGAGTACCCTGTAACTTCTTCCTTAAAGAAACGCCAGCTAAGAAAAACACCTGAGTTAACTTTAGCAGCAATCAGGCCTCTGTCCAAATACTCGAACTCATATGAAATTGCTTTTGGTTCAGGTGTGTCGGCCATGACTGGGAAAACTGGAAAAATAAGTATTGTGACAAGCAGTAATAAAAGAGTTGCTTTAAATGCTGTTCTTTTTTTCGTTGACTTTCTTTTCAACATACCTAACCTCCCCCTTTACAAATAAATTTTACTTTGGTTCTTGTCCAAAATCTGAACTTGGTAACCTACCTCCTTGTACAATTAATATTGTATTAAATCAGTGACCGAAGCCACTGTTCGACCCATTAAAATTCATTGTTAACATAACACTTCAAACTTCATTCTTTTCTAAACATCAAGCACATCATC
>Ga0134102_1002084_pt1 | contig 14375 bp, 8 predicted proteins | sample 13_3_2metaG_FD_94447 | JGI IMG/M metagenome (GOLD analysis project Ga0134102, IMG submission 94447) | Switchgrass degrading microbial communities from high solid loading bioreactors in New Hampshire, USA - 13_49_3.3_201_A3 metaG | ecosystem: Engineered > Bioreactor > Semi-continuous > Anaerobic >...
CTTTGGTATTTTAAAACAGCAAAAACCGAAACCGCAAGCGCCGGAATTGTGCCCGTAAATGAGCCAATAAACATGGAAGAATTAAAAGCGCGGGGCCTTCCGATAATGATTGAGTTTTCATCGGCCACCTGCCCCGTATGCAAGCTCATGCTCCCCACATTGTCTGAAATAAAGGGGGAAACGGAAGGGAAGCTTACGTTTGTCTATGTTGATTTATCAAAAAACCCTTCATTTGCAAAGGATTTTCCCGTGAGGGCAACGCCAACAAGGCTTTTTTACAACGCTGACGGCTCGCCTTTTACTCCAAGCGAAAGCCTTTTAGAAAAACAAAACTTTTTAATATACAGCCACAGGGAAACCAAAGAGCATTTATTCACGGCGCAGGAAGGGGAAAACACCAAAGAGTGCCTTTGGGAGATGATGATATTTTAGAATTTGTACCTAATGGGGTGCAGGATGGATGAGATGACTATCGGCAGCCATTAAATATAAAGGGTTATGAGTTTTCAAGATGACTAGGAATTACAAAGGAGGTAAATTATGTATTCTGAGTACTCAAATCACGATGTAAATGTTTATGCGGGGTATCTAGATTCAGATCAAAACATTATGGAAAGTGCCTCTGGGGGAATAGCAACAGCCCTTTCAGAGCATGTTATAAAGAATGGTGGATATGTAGCAGGAGTTTCATATAGCGAAGATTTTCATTCTGCAGAGTACCTAATTACGAATAACTTGGTAGATTTGGATAAATTGAAAGGTTCAAAGTATTGTGAAACAAACAAAGGAGCTATTTATAAGGAAGTAAAAGCATTATTAGATCAAGAAAAGCAAGTACTCTTCATTGGCCTCCCATGTATTGTTGGGGCTTTATATCACTTTGTGGGGGGTCGGCCAGATAATTTAATAACTTGTGAACTAATTTGTTATGGACCAACATCTCAAAAAGTTCACGAAGAATATATATCTCACCTCGAAAAAAAGTTTAGAAGTAAAATAACGAAGTTTTCTGTAAGACATAAAAAAACTGAGTGGACTCCTCCATATCTACGCGCTGAATTTGAAAATGGAAAGGTATTCGAGAGACCTTTTTATGAAACAGAATATGGTGTCGCATTTAGCATTTTAGGGAGAGAGTCTTGTTATAATTGTGCATTTAAAGGAAACAATAGATGTGGCGACCTTATGATAGGCGACTTCTGGGGAGCTACTAAAAAGGATGAGTTCTGGAATAAACATGGTGTTTCAGTAATCTTTGCTGAAACCGAAAAGGGTGATTACTTGCTAAACCAACTTAAGAATGTAGTATTGTACAAAACTGATTTTGAAACTGCAGTTAGAAGCAACCATATGGTCATTGAATCAAAGAAAAAGCATGCCAATCGTGACAAGTTTGGTATGATGTTTAGCGAGAAAGGATTGTTTTATGCAGCAAATCACTCCTTATCGAAAAAAACAAAGGTTGTTAGGATTATTAGACATATGATACCTAAACCACTACTCCCCTGTGCAAAACGTTTGTATCATTTACTGAGATCATAAGAGTAGTTAAAAACGGCAAATAAATGGTGGTTCTGTTGAGAAACAAGAGAAGTTGACAAATAATCCAAATAAAAATAAGAAGAGCAAGGATAAACGAAAAATCCGTACCAAACAATTACGAATGGTAGGCTTTCTTCATCTCTTTATTATACTTGGATTTCCTTTTGAACCTTAAAGGTGAACCGCACATCGTCTTTATCATAGACAGTAGTGTAGTCCACAAGGTTGCACAACAGCTTTTCGTCAAATTCGGTAAGCTGGTTACCTTGCTTGCGGAAAGTGTCAAGGAAGCATTCATAGTACTGAACTGTGTTTACTTGTTGGTGATTTCTTCGGTATGTCTGGCTTGGCAAGGTAAAGTGGTCAATCAATTCGTTGTATCGTGCTTGGTATAATTTGGTTGTGGCACACTATAAAAAGAAAGACTGCACTAAAGGTTTTATTCTTCGGTGCAGTCTTTGCTTTCGAGTCTTCGCTTGAAGAGAGTCGGTCAATATTTTACTTGTTTTCGTAAATCCCTAAGCCTAACTGCCTTTTGGGGGATTTTTTGTTTTTTTTATTATATACAAATTTTTTTACATAACCACTTTTTCCAAATCCTTTGCAATCCTTTCGCCGTTTTCTTCGGTAAATATAACAACTACCGCGTCTCCCGGGTTGATGTTCAGTTTATCCAAAACTTTTATTGCCCGTTCGGTCAATTTATATGTGTAATCTTCCCCTTCCGTTGTAACAACAATTGTGTCTTCCCCTCTTTCCTTAAGCCATCCCGCGTATTTTCCCTCGCCGCTTTCGTTCATTTCCGAAAGCTTGTCGGTGGGGTTTAGCTCAAAGACTTTTTCATAATTTTGAGCCTGCTCTTCCGCGGGTGTTGGCGAGGGGGATGGGGTCTGCGCAGGCGCGGGGCTTTTTTCTTTGCCGCAGGATGTAAGCAGGATTAGCGCAAGGATTAAAACTGCCAGATATTTTTTCAAATGTTTCAAAATATTCATCCTTTCAAAATATTAAATTTTTATGATAGTATTTTTGTGCCCCGTTCAATTGCCATAAGACCGCTTCTTACCATTTCCAAAATCCCGTACTGCTTTGCCATTTCCACGAAGGCGTCGATTTTATCCGTAGGGCCTGTAAGTTCCACCGTCAGTGTTTCTTTTGACACGTCCACGATACTTGCCCTAAAGATATTGGACAATCCAATTATCTGGCTTCTGGTTTTTTCGTCCGCCTTAATTTTTACAAAGCAGGTTTCCCGGCCTATGAAGCTGTCCTGGGACACAACCCTTACCTTTATGACTTCGATAATTTTATAAAGCTGTTTGGTTATTTGCTCAATTATATATTCATCCCCGTAAGTTACGATTGTTATTCTGGAAATGTCCTTGTTTTCAGTGGTGCCGACGGAAAGGGAGTCAATGTTAAAGCCCCGGCGGCTGAATAACCCCGTCACTTTGTTCAAAACCCCTGCCCTGTTTTCAACAAGCACTGACAACACATGCTTTTGCATATAAATCATCCTTTCAATTAAAGTGTGCTAAAGAACGGGTCCACCATTACCTCAAGAAGGTACGGGCCCTCATGGGACAAACATTCCGCGATTGCCTCTTTTACTTCGCCGTTATGCTCAATCCTTTTTGATTTTATCCCGTAGGCCTGCGCAAAAATATTAAAATCAGGGCTCCCGTTTAGTTTTACGCCGTTTAGCCTTCTGTTGTAATGGTTGTTTTGGATTTCCGTAACCATTCCTAAATAGCCGTTATTGAACAGTATTATTTTTATGTCAAGGTTTTCTGAAACAATTGTGGCAAGCTCTAACCCCGACATTTGAAAACCGCCGTCGCCGCAGATTACGATTGTCTTTTTGCCGTTGGCAATTTTGGCCCCTATTGCGCAGGGGATACCGTATCCCATGGTGCCAAGCCCGCCTGATGTAAAGAATTGGGAGTTTGTCCCAATATCAATGGTGTTTGCCGTCCAAATCTGGTTTTGGCCCACGTCCGTTACGATATTGGCCCCGTCTTTTATATGTTCGTTAATGCAGGAGATTAAATATTTGGGGTTTACTTTTGAGGTGTGAAGGTCAAATTCCGCCTTTTCCTTCATTTGGGATTTGGCAAAGGCCTCATGCTCCTTATTTTTTTCACACCTTTCTAAAAGCTCTGAAATTGCGTTTTTCACATCGCCCACAATGGGGATGTCCACCGAGATATTTTTCCCGATTTCAGCAGGGTCAATGTCTATGTGGGAAAACAATGCCCCTTTTACTGAAATTGCCGAGGGGCTCATGGCCCTGTCCCCTACGCGGCATCCGAAAAGCACCACCATGTCGGCGCTATTTATAAGGCGGTTTGCGTTCCTTTCCCCATGCTGGCCAATCATGCCAAAACAAAGGGGGTGGGATTTGGGGATTGCGCCTATGCCCATAAGGGTTGTTACCGCGGGGATTGAAAGATTTTCGCATAGTTTTACGAATTCTTCCCTGGCGTCTGAGGAAATCACGCCCCCGCCCGCCACAAACACAGGCCGTTTTGATTTTTTCAAAGCGGAAACCAGCTTTTTAATCTGAAGTATGCTTGGGTTTACCGTGGGTTTGTATCCCCGTATATCCACTTTATGGCAGGGCTTGTATGTAACTTTTTCCTTTTGGACATCCAAGGGAATGTCTATTAAAACCGGGCCCGGCCTTCCGCTTTTCGCGATGTAGAAGGCTTCCGCCACAATCCGGGGTATGTCCTGGGCGTTTTGAACCATGTAGTTTTGTTTGCAAAACGGGGTTGTGGCCCCGATTATATCCACTTCCTGAAAAGCGTCGGTCCCCACTAGGTTGCGGTTTACCTGCCCTGTGATTGCGACAATGGGTATGGAGTCACCATAGGCTGTGGCAATCCCTGTAATTAAATTTGTCGCGCCCGGCCCGCTGGTGGCAAGGCACACCCCTACCTTTTTGCTGGCGCGGGCGTACCCGTTTGCGGCGTGGGCCGCGCTTTGCTCGCACCGTGGCAAAATATGCTTGATATTATGGTTTAGCATGCTGTCGTAAATGGGAAGGTTTGCAGCCCCGGGATAGCCGAATATATGAGTAACACCGTTACCGGCAAGTGACATTATTAAGCTTTCCGCGCCGTTTACTATCATAAAAACTCCCCTTTTGCGTTTTTATTATTTTAGTATACCACAGCAAATTGAAACTAACAACATTTTAGTGCATACTTCACATTCTTTTGTATTTGTTTTTTGCAATATGCTTAATTTCAGATATTGCGCGAACTTTCGCATTGTTGCAATTGACAGGGTTTTTATTTGATTATATAATTATTTTATAACTACTTTAAAATAAATTGAAGGAGGAGCCCTATGAAAAAAATACTGACACTTATTTTGGCGCTTTGTTTTATACTTCCGCTAATGCCGGCAAGTATCGCAAGCGCTGATAACAAAATTGAAATACCTGTGCTAAAGCATGTGTATTTCAGCCACAATGGGGAATTTAGGGAAACCGACGGGGACAACCTATTAATTTCCATTGCAAACGCAAATGACCATCCTACTTGGGTGGGGGCTAAGGAATTTACTGACAAAGACGGGTCAAGGATAGTTCAAGACAGCCTGGCTGGTACCCCGTTTGGTTCAGCAAGGCACACCATTTTAACTTTCCAAGTGCCTGAAGGCGTTAATCCTGACGAAATTGCCAAAGCTACCTTATATGTTACAGTAAAAAACGTTAAGCAGACCACTTCAAACTCAAGGCTTTCCGTATATGGCAACAGCATCAGGCAGTCCTGGACAATGGCAGACGGCATGGGCGTTTTCGGCGCAACCGTAACTGACTCAGGTTTGTCAAGATTGCCCCTTTTAGGCTTAACTGAGCCAATTAAGACAGGAAACCAGACCGGGGAATCCCCATCAAATGAGACAATTACAATGACTTCAATTATTTTTACCGAATACATACAGCAGTGCATAAAAGACGGGTATACCGAAATTTCACTAAGGCTTGCAAACACATTGGGCGGTATTAGGATTTACGATAAAAACACAGCTAATCCCCCCAAATTAGTCCTTGAATTCGGGGATGTTACCTCCGTCAAGGTAATCAGGGTTTTAAAAGACGATGACAGCGTTGTAAGCTCGGAAGTTTTATCCACGGTTGGAAACCAAATTGTGGGCTCGACTTTTGAGTATAAGGAAACACCGCAAAATTACATAACAGTTGGCAATGACATATATCTGTTTGACAGCGCTGAATCTGTTTTGGTAACAGAAGTTTTAACAGGCGGGGCAAGTGAGATTAAATTGGTTTATAAAAAATTAAATGATTTAAATATGTATGAGGGATATATGCTGGCCGATGAAGGCGCTTGGTGCTGGTTTGCGGACCCGAGGGCGCTTCATTATGAAAACGAGGACGGTTCAATTAATAATACCTACATTGGATATATTGACGTTCACGGGAATATTAAGGCTATGCAATACAACCACAATACAGGGAAACTGGATGAAGTGCTAATCCGTTCAAACATCCAGCCCGACGACCACAATAACCCAACTTTCCTTGTGCTTCCTGACGAAAGGATTATGATGTTTTATTCCCGCCACACAGACGAGCCCTGCATTTGGTACAGGGTATCCCGCGAAAAAGGCGACATTACCACGATGGGGCCTGAAAAGAAACTTGTAACGAAGGAAAACACCACCTATCCTTCACCATTTATTCTTTCCGCAGACCCCGACCACATTTATATTACATGGCGCGGGATTAACTGGCACCCGACAATCGCGAGAATCCCCATCCCTGATGAAAACGGGGACACGGATTTTGACTGGGGCCCGTACCAAATCGTTCAATCCACAGGCGCAAGGCCGTATGCAAAATACGCATCAAACGGCGTGGATAAGATTTATATTACCTATACCACAGGGCATCCTGACAATGAAAACCCCAACTGGGTATACTTTGGGCAAATTGATATTACCGATTTAACCTTGAGGGATATCAGGGGAAATATATTGTCAACCATTGCAAACGGGCCGTTTAATGTAAATAAAAATCAAAGCTTTTACAATGTAAACTATGTTGTTGACAATTCCGCAATGCGAAACTGGGTATGGCAAATCACGGTTGACGAATATGGCAACCCTGTAATCGCTATGGTTGAAATCAATGACTCGAAAAATTTGCACAAATACTATGCAATAAAATGGAATGACTATTCCTGGACAAAGACATTCCTTGATTACGCAGGCGGGCATTTCCACCAGACAAGCGGGCTTGAGCTCTGCTACAGCGGCGGCCTTGCAATTGACCCGGCTAACCCGAGGGTATTCTATACTTCCATACCCATTCAGGGCGTGTTTGGCAATGTATATGAAATTGTAAGATACACGCTAAACGAGGACTTTACCGAAGTTATAGCCATCGAGCAGATTACCCAGAATTCAAGAAAGAACAACGTAAGGCCATTTGTTATCCCTGGAACGGATGAAGATGATGAGTTAAGGCTTGCGTGGATGTATGGCGACTACTATGACTGGATTGTAAGCTCAGCCCGTCCAAACGGCTTCCCGACAGAAATCCACACAAATATTGAATTGTCCTTAGGGGATGTTAACTTACAAGACGGCTGCGTGTTAAGTGAAGATTTTTCCGATGATGTGGAAGGAACCGCAGAAGTTGATGAGGGCGTCTTGGTGTTGGATAGCCCTGACAAATATGCAGAATTCAATGTGGAATCTTCGGATGAATTTACTGTTGCGCTTTCACCTTTTGTCAACCATTCATTGTTTGGCGGGGATATCATCCAGTTGGGCAATGTGACATACGGAATTGATGGGGAAACCCTATATCCATACATTAAGGTCGGGGATGAAATTTATTCATCTTCCAACAGGTTTGGAACCAGTGATATTTGGCAAACCTTTGATAGAGGCACAAACGGGCAATACGGCTACTCGCTTTATAAATTTGTAAATGTATCCTTAACCTATGACGGCCAATATTTAGTTTCATATGTAAACGGATACCTTGACCAAAAAATCAAGGTGGATAACTTAAGATTTGACAGCATTAAAATCGGCGGTTTTGACGGCTGGGTTGAAGATTTGTATGTTTATGACAGGGTATTAAACCAAGCTGAAATTAAACAGCTAAATAAAATTGCAACAAACTATGTATTAGACATCAAGCTCTCAACTTTTGGGGACTTGAGGGGAATTAATATCCCAAGCGTTATTACTTCGGATATTTTACTACCCAGCAAATCCCCGCTCGGAAACACCATTACCTGGTCAAGTTCAAATACGGATGTGCTTTCAAACGATGGTATCGTAACACCTTCGCAAGAAGATACAATAGTTATCCTCACAGCTACAATTGGCGGGTACAGCCGTGAAATTGAAGTTTTGGTGCCAAAGAGAAATATTAAAAATAACCTTATCCTAAATTACAAGTTTGAGGCAAGCGACCTTTATGAAAAAGACGGGGAAAGATATGTTATAGACAGGTCAGGCAACGGATATGACGCAAAAATCTTAGGAAATGCTGTTATAGACGGGACATTGAATTTGACCCAGAATACCCCTGCGGGATGGGATACAAACGGTTATGCCCTAGCTCCCGATGTGGGCCTTGAAAATATGAGAAGCTACACCTTCGTATCAAAGGTTAAGCTTACCTTAAACCAAGGCTTGCCAAGAATTTATGACTTTGGTACCGGGGCATATTACAGCGTATTCTTAAGGACAAATTCATTCTCCGCAGGTATTAAGTGCGACTCAACATTGCTGTTGGATTCCCCGACACAGCTTCAAGTGGGTAAAGAACACACCGTTGCGGTAACTTATGACGCTAAAACCAAATTAACCACTATTTACCTGGACGGTGTAGTGGTTGCACAAGACACAAATATTACCCATGAAGTAAACAAAATCGTCGGAAATGAAAGAAACTACATTGGAAGAACCCAGTGGCATGATGTTTACCGCGACAACAACTACGATTTAACGGGCTACATTGACGATTTTTATATGTTTAATACCGCGCTGACCCCCGAGGAAATCGCAAGCCTTGCAAACGATGAGGTTATTGTTTCATTAGAGCAGGGCGAAAGCGGCTATAAGGTTAAAGTAACAAACGGATCACTTAGGGATATTAACAACGCTACAATTTATGTGGCAAATTATACACAGGGCGGCGAGCTAATCAGCGTTCAGAAAGTGGATGTTGACAGTATCTTAGCTCAAAGCGAATATGAAACAGGTGAAATTGTACTAAACAGTGCTAACTCATATGTTGTAAAGGCTTTCTTATGGGATGAAAACTTAATGCCGTATAGCAGCAGCGCTGTTTTGCAGGTACCAAAAGACCTTTCGGGCGAATGATAAAAAAAGCGGAAAAGCCAAAGCTTTTCCGCTTTTTTTGATATAATGCCTTGCCATAAAAAGGACAAAAAACGCGCCGGCCGGCGCGTTTTTTGTTTTACTTTTTAGTTTTTTTGTCATAATCAATTGTAAGTTTTAATACTACCCCGCTTAAGGTAATGAGGGCAATCAGGTTTGGTATTACCATAAGGCCGTTTAAAATGTCCGCCATATCCCAGATTAAATCGACTTTCAATCTGCACCCCGCGGCTACAAGTACGGAAACCAAAACCGCGTAGGGCTTTTCCCCATTCTTTCCAAAAAGGTATTTTACGTTGGCAAGGCCGAAATAGTACCAGCCCACAATGGTGGCAAAGGCAAAAAAGAGCACGCATATTGCAATTAGCACATTCCCCGCGCCCCCAAACACGGTGGAAAAGGCGTGCTGCGTAAGTTCAATCCCCGTTTTGGTGCCGTCCAGTGAGCCTGTGGTTAAAATTGCCAAAACGGTAAAGGGAAGAAGAATTATGGTGTCGATAAAAACCCCCATCATTGCCACGACTCCCTGCTCGCAGGGATGTTTTACTTTCGCCAACGCATGGGCGTGGGGTGTTGAGCCCATGCCTGCCTCGTGGGTAAATAGGCCCCTTGCCACCCCGAAGCGCACGGCTTCTTTTACGGACACTCCCAAACATCCGCCTAAAACCGCTTCGGGTTTAAAAGCGCCAACAAAAATTTGGATGAAGGAAGGTATAATCATATTGTAGTTTTTTAAAATCACAATTAATGAGGCGCCTACGAAAAATACCGCCATAATTGGCACGATTTTTTCGGCAACCGCCACAATCCTTGAAACCCCGCCTAAAAAAACCAAAAGGGCCATGGCGCCTATAAAGGCGCCGGTTACAATTGGCGGGATGCCAAAGGCGTTTTCCATGGCATAGCCCACGGAATTGGCTTGGACCATGTTTCCCATAAGGCCCAATGCTAAAATGATTAAGACCGCAAAAAGCGCGGCTAAAATTTTTCCAAATTTATTCTTAAAGGCGCCCTGTATGTAATAAACCGGGCCGCCCACCACTTCCCCGCCTTTTACGGTTTTATAGTGCTGGGCAAGCGTTGCTTCGGCATAGATTACCGCCATGCCTAAAAAGGCGCTTGCCCACATCCAGAATACCGCGCCGGGGCCGCCTGAAACCATGGCGGTGGCAACTCCCGCCAGATTCCCCGTCCCGATTTGGGCGGCAATGGCTGTGGCTAAGGATTGAAAAGAGGTCATGCCTTCTTTCCCGGCTTTTTCACCCCGCAACGTTACCGAGCCAAAGGTTTTTTTAAAGCTTTGTTTAAATTTCCTGATTTGCACAAAGCCTAAAAGGAATGTGAAATACAGCCCTGCGCCGCATAGGGCAATGATCAAAAATTTGTCCCACAAAAACGCGTGGATAATATCCACAAGCTCTAAAATAAAATCCATATGTTCCTCCAAAAGCATATTAAATATAACTTTTTATTATTATAACGAAACTTTTTCCCTTTTCAATGGAAAATTCAAGAATGTTTCGTTTTTAGCAATTCTTCTTTATAATTTATATGTTTAAAACAAAAACCAAAATGCGGCGCATTTTGGTTTTTGTTTTAATTTTCAACACATTCTTCCGGCGTTTTGTCAAGCCTCAACCCCTTAAAGACGCTTTGGCGCATAAAGCCCGTGGGGGTTTTTTCCATATATTTTACGCTGCATACAAGAAGCGGCTCAAGCCATACGCAACCGGGAATATCCTGAAAATGGGGGTTTGATTTTCCGCATTTTTGGATGATTTTAAAGTCGTGGTTTGAAAGCCCCATGGAAACCTGACCTTTATAAATTAGTTTTTCATCTTTGTATTTTCCAAGTACTAAGCTTGCAACGCCGTTTTCTTTTGGGATATAGCCTAAAATTATAAAATCGTCGTCTTGTAGGTTTTTAATTTTTATCCAATCCTTTGTGCGCTTGCCCATGTAGTATTTGCTTGATTTTTCCTTTGCCACTATCCCTTCCAGGTTTTGCTCTTTTGTAAGGTTAAAAAGGTTTATACCCTTTTCATGTACAAAGCGGGAAATTGAAAGCTCATTTGTTTCGTTTACCGCCTTGTTTAAAAGTTCTTTGCGTTCTAACAAGGGAAGGTGGGTTATTTCTTTTCCTTCATAGTACAAAATATCGTATGCCACAAAGACGATTGGCGCCTTTTTGCCGGCCTGCTCAATATTAAATTTGTTGGTCATAAGGCTTCTTCTTTGGATTTCAAAAAAATCGGGCCTGCCAGAAGATAGCGCCACATATTCCCCGTCTAATATGCATTTTGAATTTACATATTTATTTATCGCGGCAAGTTCGGGGAAAATGGGGTTCATATTTTTGTTCCGTTTATTCCTTAATTCGCACACAGTTTTGTCAAGGTATACAATCCCCCGTATCCCGTCTAGTTTTAGCTCAAAGATATAGTCCTTTGAGTCAAAAGGGGGGCTTTCTTTTGAAATCAGCATGGGGGACGCGCTTTTTGCTTCAAAAATGTCCATATTATGCACCTTTGTTGGCCTGCTCAATACTTTGCTTTAGGGCTTCCATTAAGTCTATGACGTTGTTTTTTTCCTCGGGCTCTTTTGCCTGCGCAACTTCCCTGCCCTCGATTTTTGAGATAATAAGCTCTTTTAATCTTTCCTGATACCCGTCTTTGTACGCGGCAGGGTTGAAGGGGGTATTCATGGAATTAATCAAAGTTTTTGCCATTTCAAGCTCTTCTTTTTGTATCCGGGGCTTTGTGTAGGTTTTTGGAAAGTCCTTGATTTCATTCTCATAAAACATTTTTGAAATCACTAAGCTGTCTTCCCATGGGATGATGGCAAGCAATGTTTCCTTTGTCCCCATGACGGTTTTGCCGATTGCGATTTTCCCCTCCTCTAAAAGCGCCGCCCTCAATAGCTCAAAGGCCTTCTCCCCGCCTAGCTGGGGAATTACATAGTAGGTTTTGTCATAATATACCGGGGAAATTTCGTTTAGCTTTGCAAAGTGAAGAATTTGGATGGTTTTGTCTTTTTCGGTTTTGATTTTTTCTAAATCTTCCTCGGTTATAATAACGTAGTTTCCTTTTTCATATTCGTACCCTTTTATTATGTCTTTTTCCGTCACTTCCTTCCCGCAGTAGCCGCAGGTTTTTTTGTAGCGTATGCGGGAGTTGTCTTCCTTGTGCAGCTGGTTTAGGTGTATGTCGTTATCCTGCACCGCAGTGTAAAGCGCCACAGGTATTGCCACAAGGCCGAAAGATATTACTGTTTTGTGAGTTGCCGCCATATTATCACCTCGGGTGTAGTATTTGTAAAATGGAAAAATAAATGCAAAATTAACACAAGGTCAAATTTTGATTTTAATTAAGCCAAATATTTTGGGGTTTGTATTTATCTTCATCTTTTAAAACTTTATCGTCATTAAAATTTCAGGCAAAATAAATTATTGTAAAAATTTTATAAAAACAAATATTTTAATTAGTCCGTTTTAATCCGGCACTATTTTTTTGTTATTATTTTTATGAATTAGAAAGTGTTGACAATAAGTTTTTAGAGGTGTATAGTGATATTAATTAAAATGGTTCAATTTTTATTTTGGGAGAAATTGAAACGTTTAAATTTTGCGGTGAATAAAAGGAGGGAATGAAAATGGAAGTGATTTTTACAAAATTTTTGCCGCTTGCCATAATTGTTTCTTTTATATTGTCTATTATGCCGGCGGTTTGCGCAAACGGGCTACCTGAGCCTGTTTGGGAAGGGTCGGGTTATACTTTTTCAGGCAGCGGCGGGATTAAGGCTTCTTCAAACATTGGGATTTATGGTAACCAGCCCTTTAGTATCACGGTTTTATTAACGCCTGGCACCAACGCAAAAGATGAATACGGAAACGGGATAATCGGCTGGGGGAACGCAAGCAAAAACGCGGGAAACTTCATTTACTACAACAGCGCTGAAAAGGCGTTTGAATACGGCTTTTACGCAAATGACGGGCAGACCCCTTCTGAGTTTGAGCCAAACAGGACATATTTTATAGTTATGACTTATGACGGGACAAGGCAGAAGTTTTATGTTGACGGAAAATTAATAACGCAAAGGGCTGTAAGGGAATTAAGTATTGCAAACACCCCACTGACCATCGGGTCAGACCCCTTCGGGCAGGGGAGGAATTTTTACGGAAGCATTGATAGCATAAAGGTTTACAATGCCGCCATTGATGAAGACACGGTTTTACAGCTGGCAAACGCACAAAAGCCACAATTCCCTACACCCTTAAAGGACGCTTATTATAACGGGGCAAAAATCACAAGCCCTTTTTGGAAGGCACAAATTAAAAAAATGGCGGAAAAATGGATACCCCACTGCATAGCGCAGCTTGAGGAAGTTTACTACGGGATTGACGCCTTCAGGCAGGCCGCTAAAAAATTGAGGGGCGAAGATTATATAAATTATGAAGAAAACCTTTGGGCAAACGCTTATGTGTATAACACTATGGAAGCAATGTGCCTTGCGCTAACCATTGACCCCGACGGGGATGAGGAATTCAAAAAAGCGCAGGATTATTTAAGGCAAAAGCTTGAAGAATGGATACACATTGTCCTTTCCGCGCAAGAGCCCGACGGGTACATAAACACCATGTACACTGTCAGGGGCTGGCAGCGTTGGACAAATAAAACTCATCACGAGGGCTATGTAATGGGCTACTTTATCGAGGCGGCCCTTGCCCACTATCAAATGACAAATATGCAGGACTCAAGGCTTTATGACGCGGCGGTAAAATGCGCGGACTTGTGGGTAAATACAATCGGGCCTGCCCCCAAAAAATTCTGGTATGACGGGCACCAGGGCATGGAGATGGCGCTTATGCACCTCGGGCAGTTTATAAATGAGCATGAAGGGGAAGGCCTTGGGGATAAATACATAGAACTTGCGGAGTTTTTGTGCGACGCAAGGGGAAATGACCAGGAATATGACCAAAGCCATTTGTCCTCAACCGAGCAAAGCGAAGCTAAAGGCCATGCGGTCAGGGCTACATATTTATATTCCGCTATGGCGGATATTGCCATGCAAAACAATAACAGTGCGTACTATTACGCAGTACAACGGCTTTGGGATTCCGTTGTAAACCACAAGATGTATATTACCGGCGGCGTCGGGTCAATTGCAAGCAATGAGGGTTTTTCATCGGATTATTATTTGCCGAATAAAAGTTACGACGAATCCTGCGCAAGCTGCGGCATGGTATTTTGGAGCAACCGCATGAATAACGCCTTCCATGACGCGGAATATATTGACAGCCTTGAAAGGCAGCTTTATAACGTGGTTGCGGGCGCTGTGAATTTGGAAGGCGACGCTTTTTACTATCAAAACGAGCTTGACGCAAACTGGGCAAGGTATTCATGGCACGGCTGCCCCTGCTGTGTGGGAAATATTCCAAGGAC
>Ga0134102_1002089_pt1 | contig 14296 bp, 9 predicted proteins | sample 13_3_2metaG_FD_94447 | JGI IMG/M metagenome (GOLD analysis project Ga0134102, IMG submission 94447) | Switchgrass degrading microbial communities from high solid loading bioreactors in New Hampshire, USA - 13_49_3.3_201_A3 metaG | ecosystem: Engineered > Bioreactor > Semi-continuous > Anaerobic >...
CACCACCTCGCCGGTCATGCCGAAGGAGCGCAGCCTTTTCGCGCTGGCGAGGGCCTCCGGGCTGTCCAGGAAGGCCGCGGCGCCCCCTTCCGCGGTGTGGAACAGCTTCGTGGCGTGAAAGCTGTAGGTGGTGGCGTCCCCGAACACCGGCAGATCAAAGGCGTGGGCGCCGTCGTAAATCAGCGCGAGGCTGTGCTCCGCGGCGAGCTTTGCGAAGCCCTCGGTGTCGCACAGCCTGCCGAACAGGTGCACGGGCAGAATCGCCCCCGTCTGGGAAGTGATTTTGCGCGCCGCCGTGTGGGGGGTGATGAGCATGCTGTCCGGGTCCACGTCCGCCAGCACCGGCGTCAGCCCGGCGAGTTCGATGGCCTGGATGGTGGCCGGGAAGGTGAAGGCGCTGGTGATGACCTCCCCCCGCACCTTCAAAGCCTTCAGCGCCAGCGTGATGGCGATGGTGCCGTTTGAGCACAGCGCCAGCGGCGCCAGCCGCTCGGAAAGGCGCGCCTCCAGCTCCTGCACCAGCGGGCCGTGGTTGGTGAGAACGCCCGATTGAAACGCGCGGGCGGCGAGCTGCGCGTATTCCTCCGGCGAAGGCGTCAGCGGGAGGGAGAGGGGAACGGGCTTTTCAAAAGCGGCTTTCATGTGATGGTCACCTCGTTTGGCCAGCTTGTCAGGCCGTATATTTTCGCTTCGGGGCGGCGGAGCACCGTGAACTGCAGCGCGTGCAGCACGTGGTCGCAAAATTCGGCGGCGCCCTGCTCCATGTCCAGCGGCACCGAGCAGGCGGCGACCACGTTGTGGCTGCCCTCGCCCAGCCGGGCGCAGAAGGTGAATCGCGCCTCGTGGGTCTCGCCGGCCTTCCAGTTCTTCGGGTTTTTTCCTTCGATGGCGGTGTCGCAGTACACCGCGTCCGTGCCGGCGCCGGTCTGGATGTGGTAGCCCAGCACCACTTCGGGAAGGTCAGAAAACACCTTGACCTGCATCACCAATGTGTAGTATTCGCCGAAGGCCAGCGTGTCCACCCGTTCGCCCCGTCCGTTTTCCAGAAAAACGGCGGTGAAGCGCGCCCGCCCGTCCCCCAGCCTGCCGGCACCGGCGCGGCTTTCGAAGTCTTTGTCCGCTTCGGGCTTGGGGGCGGCGGCGGGCTGCTCGGCGGCGATCTTGAGGGAAAAGTACCGCTCTGTGATCTCCTCGGTGGGGCCGATGGCCTCCATCCTGCCGCCGTTGAGCAGCAGGCAGCGCCTGCACACGCTCTTGACGGCCGCCATGTCGTGGCTGACGAAGACCAGCGCGGTGCCGGCTTTCAGCATTTCCTTCATGCGGGTGATGCACTTGGCCTGAAAGAACAGGTCGCCCACCGAGAGCGCCTCGTCGATGAGCAAAAGGTCGGGGCGCTTCGCGGTGGCGACGGAAAAGGCCAGCCGCACGAACATGCCGCTGGAATAGGTCTTGACGGGGCGGTCGAAGAACGCGCCGATGTCCGCGAAGGCCTGGATTTCGGGCAGGGCTTCCTTCGCCTCTTTTGCGGTCATGCCCGCCATGCGAAGGGCCAAAAGCGCGTTTTCCCTGCCGGTGTACTCCGGGAAAAAGCCCGCGCCCAGTTCGAGCAGCGCCCCCACGGTGCCGTTGACGGCGACTTTGCCGGAGGTCGGCCCGCTGACGCCGGCGATGAGCTTTAACAGCGTGGACTTGCCCGCGCCGTTGACGCCCAGCACGCCCAGGGTCTCGCCGGGCATCAGGGAAAAGGAAACGTCCGAAAGGGCGGTGAAGCGCGGCGCCTTCATGCGCGGGAAAAGCGCCGGCAGAAGCCTTCCGCCCGCGGGATAGCTTTTGGTCAGGTGTTCGACGGTCAAAACGGGTTCTGGCATGGCTGCTCCTGCACCCCGCGAAGGGCATTCGCCCGCCCGCGGATACGCCATGAGTGTTCCCGCGAACTGGCAAAAATATGCAGCAGGCGCCGCATCGCCCCGGGGCTCTTGCGCGGCAGGGGAATTTATAGTAAAAAAATACATGGAAGGCCGGAAGGCCCAAAGATTCACACATTGCTCACATTTGAGGTTTGAAAATATCGCCGCAATAGAGTAAGATAAATTGTAATACCCTGGGGGAATGTACAGGAAACCCCTGAAGGAAAGGCAAACATTCATGGGTCTTTTTGATTTTCTGCAGATGAGTGACGTCGGCATCGACCTTGGGACGTCCACTGTTTTGGTATATGTCAAGGGCAAGGGCATCGTGCTGCGCGAGCCCTCCGTGGTCGCCGTGGAGAAGATCACCGGCCGCATCCTGGCCATCGGCGAGGACGCGAGGCTGATGCTCGGCCGCACCCCGGGCAACATCATGGCCATCCGCCCGCTGAAGGACGGCGTGATTTCCAATTTTGACATTACGGAGCGCATGCTGCGCCACTTCCTGAAAAAGGTTGTGGGCAGAAGGCTGTTCTTCAAGCCCCGCGTGGTGGTCTGCGTGCCCAGCGGCGTCACCGAGGTGGAAAAACGCTCGGTCATCGACGCCACCGAGGAGGCCGGCGCCCGCCACACCTTCCTGATCGAGGAGCCCATCGCCGCTGCCATCGGGGCTTCTTTGGACATTTCCGAGCCCCGGGGCCACATGCTGGTGGACATCGGCGGCGGCACGACGGACGTGGCCGTCATCTCCCTGGGCGGCGCGGTGCTGTCCGACTCCATCAAGGTCGCGGGGGACAAGTTTGACGAGGCCATCATCCGCTACATGCGCAAAAAGCACAATCTGCTCATCGGCGAGCGCACGGCGGAGGAGATGAAGATCAAGATCGGCTGCGCCTACCCCCGGAAGGAGCCCATCTTCGTGGAGGTCAAGGGCAGAAACCTGATTTCCGGCCTGCCCCAGTCCCTCACCGTCGGCTCCAACGAGATGATCGAGGCGCTGGAAGAACCCTTGCAGACCATCCTCGAGACGGTGCGCGCCATTTTCGAGAAGACCCCGCCCGAACTCACCAGCGACATTGCGGACAACGGCATCTGCCTCACCGGCGGCGGCTCGCTGCTCTACGGGATGGACAAGTTCATCTCCGAGCACACCAAGGTCCCCTGCTACATCGCGGAGGACGCGGTGAGCTGCGTCGCCATCGGCACCGGCAAGGCGCTGGAGAACATCGACCTTTACTCCCGGGGCGCCATCTACGATTACAAGCGCGGCGACTACTTCGAAACCGCGACGCTGTAATCCCAAGGTCAACCCAAAAACGCGAAACCGCACAGGCGGTTTCGCGTTTTTGCTTGGCGGGCGCAAACGGCGGGTGCATCTCGGGAATTCGCTTGTCACAAACAGCTGAAAAGGGCGCAAACCGCGCGGCAATACGGAGCAAAAGGGCGTCAAACGGGGGCTTTGATCCGGAAAGAAAAGCGCAAAGCAACGAAAAAACCTAACGTAAGCTTCGGTTTTTCAGTGAGCAGGCGATGCGCAGGGTATGTTAAGATAAAAACAAGGCAAGGCCCTTCCACAAGGCAGGGCAAAGCCTTCCTTAACAAAACCCAAGAGGAGGAAAGATCATGAAGAAGTTGCTCGTCTGCCTGCTGAGCGTTCTTCTGGCGGCGGGGCTGCTGCTGACGGGCTGCGCGCCCCGGCAGGCAAGCGCGCCCGAGGCGGAGCAGACGCCCGCGCCCGCCGGAATCTACACCCCCGGCACCTACACAGCCGAGGCGGCAGGCTTTGGCGGAACCGTCACGGTGACCGTCACCGTGGACGGGGAGAAGATCCTCGACTGCGTGGCCGCCGGTGACGGCGAGACGCAGGGCGTGGGCAGCATCGCCGTCGAGGAGCTGCCCGCGAAGATCGTGGAAGCGAACAGCGCGGAAGTGGACGCCGTCAGCGGCTGCACGATCACCAGCAAGGCCATCATTCAGGCCGCGAAGGCCGCACTGGCGCAGGCCAGGGGCGAGGAGGCGCAGTCCGCCGCCGTCCGCATGACCCCCGGCACCTACACCGCCACGGAGTACGGCAACAACGACTACCTCGAAGTCGCCGTCACCGTGGATGAGAGCAGCATCCTCTCCGTCGAGGTCACCAAGCACGCGGAGACCCGCTTCCTGGGCGAGGAGGCCATCCGCCGGATTGCCGCGGACATGGTGGAGTACCAGACCCTGAACGTGGACAGCATCACCGGCGCGACCATCACCAGCAACGCCCTGAAGGCGGCCGTGACGAAGTGCATCGAGGAAGCGGGCGGCGATCCCTCCGCCCTGCAGAACCCCGTTCCGCCCAAGGGCGGGAAGAAGGCGGACGTGACGGTGGAGCAGGCGGACGTCATCGTCGTCGGTTCGGGCGGCGCGGGCCTGTCCGCTGCCGTCACCGCGGCGCAGGGGGGCGCCAGCGTCATCGTGATCGAGAAGATGCCGCTGATCGGCGGCAACACCGTCCGCTGCGCCAGCGCCTACAACGCGGCGGACCCCGAGATGCAGGCCGAACTGCCGATGACGGACACGTTGAAGGAAGCGGTGGAAAAGGCGATCTCCGAGACGCCCGTCAGCGAGGAGCACGCCCGGCTGATGGCGGACGTCAAGGCGAAGTATGAGGAGTACCTCGCCTCCGGCTCGCAGGCGCTGTTCGACTGCCCGGAATGGCACGCCCTGCAGACCTTCAACGGCGGCGACAAGGTGGGCGACGTGCTGCTCATCCGCAAATACGCCGAAAACGTGCTGGACACCCTGAAGTGGATGCTGTCCCTGGGCACTGAGATTCTGCCGAAGATCAGCCAGGGCGCCGGCGCCCTCTGGCAGAGGACGCACCAGGTGGACGCGCCCGCGGGCACCGGCCTCATCGGGCCGCTGTATGACGAGGCGGTGCGGCTGAACGTGCCCATCATCACCGAGATGCGGGCGGACGAGCTGATCGTGGAAAACGGCGCCGTGGTGGGCGTGCACGCCGTGGACGCCTACGGCAGCGAGTACAAGTTCATGGCGAACAAGGGCGTCGTGCTCGCCACCGGCGGGTTCAGCAACAACAAGGAGATGCGCCAGCAGTATGACCCGATGCTGACGCCCGACATGGTCTCCACCAACCAGCCTGGCGCCACCGGCGACGGCATCGTCATGGCCACGGCCATCGGCGCCGCCACCACCGGCATGGAGTACATCCAGGTCTATCCCCTGGCGACGCCGGGCACCGGCGCCCTGCAGGGCCGCGCCCGCAAGATGTCCGGTCTGGACGACGTGATCGTCGTGAACAAGGAAGGCAGGCGCTTCGTCAACGAGGATGCCAGAAGGGACGAGTTCGTCGCCGCCATCAAGCAGCAGACCGACGGCATCGTCTACGACATCAACGACTCCACCATCGTGGAGGAGACCAACTCCTTCGGCGAGAACATCGAAACTTTGGTCAAGCTGGGCAGGATCTACAAGGCGGACACCCTGGCGGGCCTCGAGGAGCAGCTGGGGATGCCGAAGGGAAGCCTGGAGCAGACGGTGGCGGAGTACAACGAAATGGTGGCGAACAAGAGCGACCCGGTCTTCGGCAGGAAGCTCTTTGACAAGCCCATCGAGGTCGGCCCCTTCTACGCCACGCCCCGCGCGCCCTCGATCCACCACACCATGGGCGGCCTGCGCATCAATCCCGACGCCCAGGTGCTGGACCAGTCCGGCAAACCCATCCCCGGGCTGTACGCCGCGGGCGAGGTCGCGGGCGGCATCCACGGGACCAACCGCCTCGGCGGAAACGCCACCGCGGATGTGCTGACCTTCGGTCGCATCGCCGCAAAAACCATACTGGGCAAGTGACGCGCAAGCGGGCCGGGACGGCGGTTCCGGCCCGCTTTTTTTTTCAGGGCGGCGGGAAGGGGGTTTGACAAAACTGCGTCAATTTCATATAGTAGACGCAAACAGGATGCACAGGCAGTCCGTGCCGCGGCTGCGTGGTCCTGCAAAATCGCTGGCCGGGTGCGAGACGGAGGGGAAAAGGTGGACACCAAGCAACTGATGACCTTTGTCACGCTGGCGGAGGAAAAGAACTATGCCGGCGTGGCCCGCAGGCTGAATTACGCGCCTTCCACGCTGATGGAGCACATCCGCTCCCTGGAGGAGGAGCTCGGCTGCCGCCTGACGAAACGAAACGGCAGGCAGACCTGCCTGACCGCGGCGGGAGAGGAGTTTTTGCGCTACGCCGCGCAGCTCCTTGCCCTGCAGAAGCAGGCGGTGGAGGCGGTGGAAAGCATCGGCGGGGCGAACCGGCTGCGCGTCGCCACGGCGGAATCCCTGGGGCAGTACAGCCTGTTCGGCCTGTTCAACGACTTTACGCGCGGCCATGCGCATTACGCCACCATCATCCGGTTCGGCAACTGCGCGATGTTCCCGAACATGCTGCTGGAAAAGCAGATTGACTTCGGGTTCATCTACGACCTGGACACGTACCGCTCCCAGGCCTTCGAAAGCGTTCCGCTGTTCTGGGAGCCGCTGTATTTCGTGGCGCATCCGGAGCATCCGCTCGCCCAGTACGACAGCGTCCGCGCGGAGGACTTTGCCGGCGAGTGCTTCGCCATGACCTATGAGGACTGCTGCTACGCCATGGCGCTGAAGCGGATGCTGCTGCAGCGCGGGGTTGTGCTCAAATCCCAGAACCATTTGGGCAGCGTCAACATGATCAAGAGCTTTGTGCTGCAGAATTACGGCATCGCGCTGCTCCCCCGCTCCGTGGTGAAGGAGGAGCTGGCTCGCGGCAGCATCGCCAGGCTCAACTGGGCGGAGGAGGAGTTCGCCGTGCTCGCCCAGGTGATCTACCTGAAGGGCAGGGAACTGACCGAACCGATGGAGGCGCTGCTGAAGATGGCCGTGCAGTACGCCAAAAGCGCAGCCCGGCAGCGAAGCCTCAGCGCAAAGCCGGTCTGCATGGGCAAGCGCAGCCCGTTGCCCGCCGCCCGCTATGGCGCCCGGGCGGAAGCCCGCAAGCAGGCGGCTGACCCTTTGCCCTGAGCAGATTGCAAGGATTGCCCCGGCGAATGCCGGGGCGTGGCGCGTGTTTCTGCGAAGGCGCCCATGGAGAATTTCGGCCTTTATTCCCGGCGCCATCCGCGACTGCAAGCGATGCGACTGTTTTTTAAACCGCAGCGCTGTAATCGCCAAGGGCTTGCAAAAACGCGAAACCGTGCGGTTTCGCGTTTTTCATTGGAAATGGCCGGCAGCTGGGGGCGCAACATCCATCAATGCCCTGAAACGCCTCATGCGGTCTCCCGAATGCCTTTGGGGCTGAGCGCCGCAGCTTTCATGCGGCCTGTCTTTCGCAGCTCCGTGGCTGCCCAGCGTATATCATACTGCCATGTATCAAACAAGTCACGGCTTCATGGAGCTCTTTCTGACAATGCGTCCAGACGTACTTGCGCACCGCAACTATGCTGCTTGCACCGCCCGGCTTTTCGATGACATAATAAAGCATATCCGGCAAATCCTTACGGGTCATAGCCAACACCTGCCTTTTTTGGCAATCAGGACGGTAAGTGCGTGGCGAAAAAAGCGCGGGTGACGCAGCGGAAATGCTGGCGGCCCGGCCCTTCAGCGTACGGGCGCTTTGCGCCGGGGCATTGGAAGGTCATTTGCAGTGGGGCGCGCGTGGAGCGGCACGCCCGGCATCTGAAATGCGGTTCCATGGAAAGGGAGGATTTCAGTTTTGGGTTTGGAGCGCTTCCGTTCTTGACGATGGCCGCAAATTGATGTACAATGCACATGCTGTTTGTCCTGAGCGCGCATCAGCCGCTTTGTTTCCGTAGCTCAGCAGGATAGAGCGTCCGCCTCCTAAGCGGAAGGTCGTGGGTTCGAATCCCGCCGGGAACGCCAAAGAAAAGCCCCCGCAAAAGCGGGGGTTTTGCTTTGGCCATACCATCAAAGGGATTCGTGTGTGTTCAGGGGCTTCTGCCTGTTTTTTATCTTTTTTCTATGACACCGCTTTGCATGCCATAAAAGTCGTTCATTCCACACAAAAAGCGATGGACTGCCGTGACGGAAGGCCGGCTGGCGGGATGCTGTGCGGAGCATTGCAGAAGGATAGACGGATTAGTGGGGCTAACTGTGGAAGCAAACCTTACTGCTGCGCGGCAAACACCGCGCAGTTGCGCCTTTGCTTTGCCAGATACAAGGCTTTGTCCGTACTGCGTATGAACTCGTCAATGGACGTTTCGTCTGATGGAATGACGGAATTGATCCCCAGGCTGATTGTTACGCGGTCAGAAACGCGGGAAAGCGAATGCGGAACGGCTTTTTCCTCCACCCCTTTTCTGATCTGGTCGGCGAGGTTCAAGGCGTCGTCTTTGTCGGTGTGCGGAAGTATGACCGCAAACTCGTCCCCTCCGTACCTCGCCACCTTGTCCGAAGAACGCCTGGCGCAACCGGTCAGAACTTCGGCGATTTGCCGGATGCACCGGTCGCCCGCCTGATGGCCGTAATGGTCATTGAACTCTTTGAAAAAATCAATGTCCGCCATGATTAAGGACAGGGGGATGGCATGCCGTTTGCACCTGTTCCATTCATCCTGCATGATGGTCTCGAAGCTTAGCCGGTTGATGACCCCTGTCAGACCGTCCGTCATGGACATGATTTCCAGCTTCTGGTTGGCTTCCTGCAGCTGCAGGTTCATCAGGCTTAACTCGTCGTTTTTCTGCAGGATGATTGTTCTCATGTTGAAATCCTCTGCCTGCTTTTTGCACCGCATGCAGGAAATCGCCCATGCCATGATGACGAAGGTGGTCGAGTTGAGCGAGTTTTCGAGTATCAGCTGCGAGGACTGCTGAAAGCACGGCATCGCGAGGAGGAACAGCGCATGAACCGTCAAATACACAAGGAGCAGCGTGACCGGTTCAAAAAAAGGCGTGATGGCGATGAAAATGACCGCGACGACATATACGATAACCTGTCCGCTCGTCAGCTGGTCCAGCAGCGATATTCCCGCGCACCAGATCAGGATGAAGCCGATGAAGAGGATTCCTGCACAGCGGATGGAAGAAAGATGCTTCTCCACGTCAGCGCCCAGTTTCGTAAAAATGACGAAAAATGCGATCATTGCCGCCAGCATCAGGATGTACATATATCCATAATACAGGTAAGGAACTTGTGAAAGGTTTTCTCTGTGTGAGAGAGAATGAAACAACAGCATCATGATTTCCAGAACAGCGAATACGACCGCCGTAATTCTTGCCCTGAAAACATTGATTTTGCATATACTGATTACAAACTCCGTTTTGTCGCTGTCTGAAACGGAGGTTGCGATAAAATTCTTTATGAACTGAACCACGTTTGTCAGCAACTGCGGGGAACCTCCGTCCGTGAGAATGCAGGATCGCCCTGAATCAGCCGGAACTCTCCAAAAAATATATCTAATTATATCCGAACTTACAAGAATAGAACAGCGGGTATTTTGAACGCGTTTTGCAGGAATTTCGCGAGTCGCCTGCAAACGCCAATGGAGCCGCCCAAAGCCGTGGATGCGCCGGAAAGAAGCCCTGCATGCTTTTTTTCACCCCACGCGAGGTGAAACCGCGCGATCACCCCCCGAAGTATGCGGGAAGTTTGTGATGGCCTGAAGCCCGTTTTGCCTGCCTTTGCATGAACAGCCGAGTGGTTTGCGCGCATGGCCGGTCCCCCGGGATTCCCGGCCTCCATGGAAAACACGGTCTGGGAGGAAACCGCCGCCCTGGGTTATGATGGAAACACCGCGGCAAAGAACATCAAAACCAACGCCATCTCTGCCCGAAAAATCACAACGCACAGGAGGAACCATGAAAAAGCAGCTAAATATCCGCTGGGACGTACGGGACGCCACCGGGTACCTGTTTTCCTTCGCGAAGTCGCTTTCCTGCGCGGTAAAACACAGCCCGTGGCGGGCGTTCACCGAGGACATCGTCGCCACCAGCGGCTTTGCCTTCCGCATGTGGGTCAGCCAGGACCTCTGCCCCTCCGCCACCAGCATCTGGGAGTTTGACCGCCAGAAGCCCTGGGTGGAAAGCGGAGGGCTGGCGTGCGATTACGTCGGCCGGTGCTGGGGCGAGGAGCAATTCGAGGAAACCCGAAGGCTGCAGGCGCTGAACGCCATCAGGGCGTCCGTGGACGCGGGCGTTCCCGCCGTCGCGTGGGACATCGGCATCCCCGAATGGGGGCTGGTCACCGGCTATGACGACGAGGCGGGGCTGCTCTATGCGCTGCCGGTCAACGCCGGCGAACCGCACGCAATGCCCTGTGACGCGCTGGGCAGGCGGGAAGTGCCCATTTTGTCGGTGCTGACCGTCACGGGCGCTTCGGAAAAGCCGAAGGAAGCCATCCTTATGGACACCATGCGCCTCGCGGTGCAGCACCTGACGGGCCGGGAATGGTGCGAAAACCAAAAGGGCCTCGCCGCCTATGACGCGCTGATCCGCGTCTTTTCCGAACGATGGGAAACCGCCTCCTCCTGGAACGCGGAATACTTTCTCGGCACCTACGGCGCGCTGAAGGAGTACGCCTGGAAATACTTTGAAAAGTCCGGCGAGCGGGAGCTGGCGGAGCTGTACCGCGCCGTGTTTGAAAGCTGGATGCGCGCCTTCTCGCTGCTGAAAACGGGCGGGGAGAAGGAAGACGCCGCGGCGGAAATCGCAAAACTGCTCCGGTCCGCCCGGGACAGCGAGAGCCAGGCGGTGGAAATCATGCAGGGGCGCACCGCCTGAAGCGGACGCACCTGCGGAACCGGACGCTTGCCTTTGGCCGGAGGGGAACATGCGCCGCGCCATCGACATGTTGACGGACAGCGCCGCGGCCATCCTGTCGGACCGCCAGCCCTCCCTGTATCTGTAAGGCTCGGCCGTGCCGGGGGATTTTTGGCCCGGATGGAGCGATCTCGACATTCTGTGCCTGACCCGGTCGCGGATGGCAAAGGGCAGGCCGGCCGATTGCCGCACCTGCGGCAGGAACTGGCGCGAACGCACGGCAGTCCCCAATTCCTCCTGTTTGAGGGCGTGTTCCTCACGCTGCAGGCCTTTTGCGAAGGAACGCCTGACACGGTCGCGTACTGGGGCAGCGGCGGGCAGCGGCCGGCGGACAGGCATGTCTTCGACCCGATTTCCACAATGGTGCTGCTAAAGCGCGGGGAACTGCTGCTGGGCGAAGACGTGCGAAACCAGATCCACCGCCCGGGCAGGGAGCGCGTCATCCAAGGCGGTGGAGCGCCATTATGGCGCGATCCGTAAGCACGCCGTGACGACGGACGAAAGCCTGTACGCTGCCGGCAGGCTTTTGGACATCGCGCGCTGCCTGTACACGCTCCGGACGGGGAAGGTCATCGCCAGGACGCAGGCCGGAAGGTGGGCGCTGGAGCAGGGCCTCGCGCCGGACGAAAACGCCTGAAACATGGCCGGCCGCATCCGGGAGGACCCGCTCAGCTTCAAAGACGACCCCGGCGTCAGGCAGTGGCTTCAGTCCCTCGGGGGAACCGTCCAAAGATTTGCGGACGTATTGGAGAAAGAGCTGGCTGCGGCGCGGGAAAGCGCCGGGCGCCCGCCTGAAAACCCGGCATAAAGCATGAAGAAGGGGCCTTCCGCCTTTGCGGGACGCCCCTTCTCTTTCAGCAATTCTTTTCAGCCGTGAAAGGAGTTCGCGCCCCATGTTTTCGGGGCGGGCTCGCGTCACGCGCCCAGGTCGCACCCGCCGATCACCCGGGCGGCGACCACCGTCATGTCGTCCTTGCAGTTTCGGCCGGCGGCGGCGTCCACCAGGCAGATGGCGGCGCCCGTGGGGTCGCCGCAGGCGCAGGTGGCGGCGAGGGCGGGCAGGTCCGCGCCCAGGGCGTCGTAGATGCCGTCGCTGACGAAGATCAGCCAGTCCCCCTCCTTCAGGGTGAAGGACTGGCGCTCCGGCGGCGCCTCCTCCAAAATGCCCAAGGGCAGAGAATCGCCGGAAAGCAGCGTCACGCCGCTGGCGCTGATCCACACCGTGGGCGCGGCGGACTGCTTGGCGCACTCGCACCGGCCGGACACCAGGTCGACAAGGCAGCAGTCCAGCGTGGTGAACATGTCCCCCTCGGAGCGAAGGGCCAGCAGGCGGTTGACGGCGGACAGGGTGGACAGCAGATCCACCCCCGCCCGCAGAAGCTTTTCCAGCAGGGCCACCGCGTCCCCGCTTTCCCGGGCGGCCTTTTTGCCGGTGCCCATGCCGTCCGAAAGGGCGATGATGTACCGCCCGTCGGGAAGGCCGGTGGCGAGCGCCGTGTCGCCCGAGACCTCGCCGTGGGCCTTCTTGGCGATGCCCGCGTGGATCTCCAGCGTGCGCGCCTCCTCGTACACCGCCACGCAGCCGTCCCCGGTGCACCGCTTGCCGGCGACGCGCATCTTCATGCCGCAGGCCTCGGAGACGGCGCGCAGCATGCGGCTTTCGCACTGGTTGGTGCACCGCGTGCAGGAGACGGTGACCATCAGCCGCCCGCCCGCCCTTTGCGCGACCACGTCCTCCGCCGGGGTGAGGGCGGCGGAAAGCCGCGCCAGCACGCCGCTTTCCAGCCGGTCGTCAAAGCGCACCTCGGACACGATGCGCTTCGCCAGCGTGTCCACCACCGAAGCCACGCCCACCAGCTGCTTGCCGGACAGTAGCGCGCTGCGCTCCGCCCGCTCCTCCGCCGCCTGCACCCGTTTTTGGGCGTCGTCCAGCGCGCGCAGGGCGGAACACAGCCCCTCAAGCCGGGGGCAGCGGCTCAGGCGGAAGGGGGGCTCGCCGTTCATGGCGGAATACAGCTCCAGCGTCAGGCGCGCCTCGTCGCTCCAGCAGCGCCGCTGGGCGGCGCACCCCTTGCAGATGGGCGCCAGCGGCTTGATGTCTGCGGCGCCGGCGGCGGCTTTTTTTCTGGGAAGGGGCTTGGCGAAGAGCTCGCCCATTTCCGCAAAGGCGGAGGAGAATTCCGTCAGCCGGGTTTTCAGAAGCTCCCGCAGGCGGAACAGATACTCCTGCCGGCTGCGCTCCCGCCGCAGCGAGGCGTTGACAAACCGGCTGATCTGCGAAAGGACCGCGTTCGGCACGGCCAAAAACAGCGCCGCGGCAAACACCGAGGCGGCGAAGGCCGACGCGTCCGACCGGGAATAGACGGCGATGGCCGCCCCCGCCATCATGCAGCCGGCGGCGGTGCCCGGCCGGCCCAGCTTCTTCATGCCGCCGGCGATGACGCCCATGGCGCCTAAAAACACCAGCACGTCGGCGTTCCCGCCGAGGGCGAGCATCACCCCCAGGGCGATGCCGCAGGCCGCGCCGGCGCCGGCGCCGCCGGTGTACGCCAGCAGCAGCGTGACGCAGCCCCCCAGCACCGCCGAGAGGGAAATGCCAAAAGGAGCCACGTCAACAAGGCCCAAAAGCGCGGTGCCGCAGAGGACGCAGAGGGAGACCACTTCTTCTTCAGAGAGGATTTTCCGGATTTTCAGGGTAAGAAGGGTGCGCAGTGCGGAATGATAAACCACGAAGAGCAGCACCGCCGCCGCGGCGGAGAGTGCGCCCATCATCGCCGCGTAGGGGGAGGAGGTGCGAAACGCAGCCAGCGCCGAAAGCTCCCCCAGGGCGATGGCGAACATCACCTGCCGCTTGACGGTCCTGCCGGAATAGCGCTTGAGCGCCCAGGCGGCGGCCAGCGTGACGGCAAGGGAAAGCGCGCCGTCGATGGACGCGACGGTGGCCAGCCCCGCAAAGCACCCCAAAAGCGCGGAAAGCTGAAGCCCCGCGCACCAGGCGGCTGCGGCGGCCGCCGTGGCGAAGGGGGCCAGGGAATCGGGAAGGCGTGCCCTTGACAGCAGCAGGAAGGCGGCGAAAATCCCCGCGTTGAAGACGACTTCGCGAACCGCGGGCAGCTTCAGCCTGCGCAGCAGACGCTCGATGGCCCTTTGCATCATATCGCCTCTTTTGCCCGGTGGACAGGTAGTCAACTGACATTGTATACGGGCTGTGCTGCGAATACCGTCGAGACAGCGGGGGTAAAACGTGTTATAATGTGATGAATCATGCGTCGAGCAAAGAAAGGAGTGTGGTCCCGGCGCGCGCGGCGCGAAAAGGCGGGCGGTCTGCCGCGTTTTTGGTTTTGGGCACCGCCGGACAGCCGCGGGCCCTTTGCGAAAAACGCGCCGGGAGAAAGGGACTTATGTACGTCAAACGACTGGTTCAGGGGGCTTTGATCGCGGCAATCTACGCGGCGCTGACATTGCTTTTGGCGCCCATCAGCTACGGCATGATGCAGATCCGGGTCGCCGAAGCCCTGTGCGTGCTGCCGCTGTTCACCCCCGCGGCGGTGCCGGGGCTGTTCGTGGGATGCCTCATCGCCAACCTCATCGGCGGCATGGGGA
>Ga0134102_1002115_pt1 | contig 14105 bp, 11 predicted proteins | sample 13_3_2metaG_FD_94447 | JGI IMG/M metagenome (GOLD analysis project Ga0134102, IMG submission 94447) | Switchgrass degrading microbial communities from high solid loading bioreactors in New Hampshire, USA - 13_49_3.3_201_A3 metaG | ecosystem: Engineered > Bioreactor > Semi-continuous > Anaerobic...
GTCAACAGTATAACCGCGTATACGTGGCACAACATTTTCCGATCTTGCGGATGCCGGTGTCCATTTCATGCGGGTTTCCGGATCCGTGGCACATCAAAACCCCGTTTTGCTGTCAAAGATGAGTCAGAGGCTGCAGCACTTGGAAATGGCCCTTGCGGACAAGATAGGCGTTGTCGTCTGTAGGAGAGCCACCTATCCAGAAACACCGGCCTTTGGGGACGCGCTCTACAACAGCCTTGGCCATCTCATAGCCGACTCTCACACTGTCGAAGGAAACGTATATAGCATGAGGATGGTAAATTGCGACATCATATGCAATGCAGGGAATGCCCTCTTTGGCCGCCATCTCGACACCGTTGGCTGCCACATCACTATTTCTAGCGATGATGATCAGGACATCAACACCCCGGGCAATCAAGTTTTCGATCTGGGAGTTCTGCACGAATTCATCGTTATTGGCATCGGTGAAGATGATGTCTGCCCCGAGTTTTTTCGCTTTCTCCTCCATGAGTACTTTCTCTCTTGCCCAGCGCTCCTCAGAAAGACTTCGGATAGAAACCCCAATGGTCACCTTCTTGGCAGCAAACGCCGACCCGGTGTTGACCAACATCATTGAGAGCAAGAAGACGAGTGCCAAGCCACCAGTTACCAGTCGCAAACCTCGCCTAACCGTCATTCTTGTTCCCTCCCCATATTGGGATTTAGACTGACCGTTTTCTCCCACCGGAATGCTCACGACCACCACCTGACCATCTGGAAGCCGGCATGGACGACTCGTATGAAGGCGGCCTCACCTCCTTATCAGCCCGCACCTACCAGGCTGCAACAGCCACCCGTGAGAGTCTCCGAAGTTACCCAGGCCATCATAGGATACGTGGCACATCATGAGCTCTTTGACACACCGTCTCCGGGCTCAACGCTGCTTTGTGGGACAGTAGTGCTTTCGCTGCAGCTAAGTTCACGTTCCGCAACCCAATGCCGGTGTCTTGGCCTCGGCAGTTCTCGGTTTGCAGATCGTTCCCATCTATCGCAGTCGGGCCGGGAGCCGTTATCCCATATCCCACGAACTCCTAGGCATTCTCAGCGTTCTAGGATGCGCGCGCCCAAGAAACTGTGGCCTAGCACGTTCTTGCCCTCTCCACCTTACGCAGCCCGACCAGTCTTTCCTCAAACTCCTTGTCAAGGCCGAGCGCCTCGAATACCAGCTCGTAGCACGTCACAGCGTCATTCCGGCACTGAGCCTCTCGCAGCCTCCCTGAGTCGATTCTCTCGGCCAGTGAACAGATGAACTCCCAGTGCAGAATGCTCCGGCGTACCGCCGCAACTTGGTCCTCAGTATAGGGGAAGAGGTCAAAGCCTATTCGTTCGCCATTCCTGCCATAACCCACACGTTGCAGCTCCTTGGCAGCCGCAAGAGTTTCAATAAACACGAGTGCTCCGACCATGTTGTCATCGTCGAACGTGCCCCAACCACTGTTGGCATGCTGATGCCCGAGAAGGCCTTCCTTTGCAAGTATCGCAACGTACTCAGCCAGGTTTTCCCCGTTCATGATCAAGTGCTGCCAGTCCATGTTCAACTGAAGGAGAGAGGTATTGTAACCCATCTCTCTCAGCTTGTTGACCACATATATGGCCATCCCCATATTGCGCATGAGGATCTTCATTGCCGGCTCGCTATTCTTGTGCTCAAGAAACACCTTCACACCCTTCTGGGCTGCATAGTCAACGACTTCGCCAACTCCCTCCAGGAAATGCTGCCACAACTCATCGTACGCAGCCTGAAACGGGTAGTTATAGCCGTCGCCTCCTGGCCAGATTATGAAATGAGCACCAATGTCCGCCGCGAGATCAACGCCTGCCTTGGTGATTCGGATTACCTCCCTGCGTTTCGCAGGATCGGGATTTGTGAACGTTCCGAGAGCAAATCGCGGCTCTGAAAAGAGGCCCAGTGCGAGCGCGTAGATATCTTTCTCGCCAAGAGCGGCTTGGATTTGGGAGACATTCTGTTCGTTGAGCTCGCCGGGATAGTGGTACTCGAAACCGTCAACAAGATCGCCTAGCCCATCCACAGCGCGCCTGGTCTTGTCGACCATTGTCTCAGTAACCGCGTCAGGATGGTAGCCTCGGGGCATGAAGCGGGTCGCATTTCCTCCAAAGGCCCAAATTCCTACGCTGTTCTTGACCCTCGTGCCCATACCACAAACGCCTCCGTCCCATAGTTCTGTTCGCGAACCTCATCCGCAGACGTCAGACTTCATGATTTGGACTGTGCGGTCTACGTGGCCCGGCTCCACCCCGTGCCGACGCGCCGTCCCCTCCCCAACGTCCACTGCCATTCCCCAAGTATGGCTTTACAAGTTCTCGTCTCCTTCTTGGTGGCAGCGGGGTTGCCGGTGCTTGCACGACGGGGCGCGGAGAATCCGGCTGTCTCTCGCGTGGAATTCAAACGAAGCGTGCCGCAAGTGCACCGTCCTCGGGGCGCAACACCGACAACCAGCATGACCTTGCCGCCGAAAAGCAGCACGAGTTCTTGGCGATATGCTCAAAACGTTATCCTCGGCAAACTAAGAAAGTCGCTCAAAACAAGCGATACCCCCCCGATTGCGCACGCATCGGAGCCAAGCATGGCAGGCACAATCCTGACACCCCTAACAAGCTGAGACAGCCCCCGAGCCTGCATCTCCTTAGCGGCTTCGTCGAGTACCCATCGACCGCACTGCCCGATAGTGTTTCCGATGATAAGAACCTCAGGGTTGAACGCATTCACCAGGCCTGCAATTCCTATTCCGAGATACCGTCCTGTCTCCCTGAGCACACGCTGCGCTGCGGGATCGCCTCGTTCGCACGCTTCCACCACTAAGCTCACAGACAGCCACGCGCTTACGGCCCCCATGTCTCCTGAGATGTCGTTCGCTGTGGCACATTGCCTCGCTATGTCCGCTTCATCTTCGGCACCGGTTGCGCCAGCGCTGTCCGCGCCGAACCCAGAGTCACCCGCAGTGGCAGCAGAAGTATCTCGGGTACCAGCCTGGCGGCACTTTGTCTCAAGCAGTTCCCGGAGTATCGCTGCTTCGCCGCGTTCCACCGCTTCTCTGGCCCGGCGCAACGTGGCGAGCTCTGACGCGAATGTCTCCCAGCAGCCCCGGTTCCCGCAACCACAAACAGGCCCGTCCGGGTCAATGGTGAAGTGTCCGAGCTCTCCCGCGTAACCCGTGGCACCACGATAGAGCTCTCCGTTCAGAACTATCCCTGCTCCGAGGCCGATACCTACGCTCAGGTAGACCATGTGGCGTATCCCTTGGCCCGCCCCAAACCATTTCTCGCCGAGCGCACCCACATTGGCCTCGTTGTCCACATACACCGGGACATCGAACCGATCTTGCAGTATGTCTCTGAGGGGCACGTTTTTCCACCTGAGGTTTGGAGCGAACTTGAGAACGCCGTGCCCCGTTTCCACTAGCCCAGGGACGCCGACACCTACACCCAGAAGGCCACGGGGTGTTGCTGGGGCTGAGACCACGATATCGGCGATCCCGTCCAGCATCGCCTCAATGATCCGCTTCTCTCCCATGTCCGGCCTGATGCTCAGTCTCTTGCGAGCGAGCACCTGCGCCCTCAGATCGGCAAGGATGATCAAAATGTAATTGACACCGAGATCGACCCCGACGATTACGCCAGCCCCGCCGTTGAGTTGCAGCATTATGGGCTTGCGGCCCATGGCCGAAGTGCCAGTGCCTATCTCCTTCACCAAGCTGTCGCGGATAAGCTCGTCCACCAGCGACGACACCGTGCCCCGGGTCAACCCCGACACCCGCGCGATCTCAGCCCGTGAGATGGGCGCATGCCTCCATATTATGTTGAGGATGACCGCTTTGTTGAGCTCCTTTACAAGGTCCTGATTCCCTCTTGTGGGGCCTGTTTCTTCACCGAACGCCGTGTTTATCTTTCCTTTCCTAATTAGTTTGTTCGATGCCCAAACTTTCTGCTGTCATAATTCGCTGTCCCTCCCACAATTCCTTCTTTCCCTCCATACATTTTTGCGATTTTCCGGCAACACGGAGAAAAACCGCCCATTGCTCACAGGACTCCTGAACGGCTGTCAAGCCTACCTGTCTTGCCCAGCACCCGTCTTGAGCCGATGAGCTCGCGCCCGACGTTCCTGGGAGCCCAGGATTGCGACTGTTTGCATAGTGGGTGGTAAGACTTGGTCTCTCGTACACGGGGCCAATCTCGCCAAGCGCCCTCGGGAATACCGAGCCCAGAGACAGCATTGGTAGCCCGCTCGGGAATGTGCGGACCGTCGTCATTGCTTCAGGCCTTCCGGCCCATCGGCCCTCTGGCATTGCCTACACCGCAGACCGACAGACGTGTAGACCGGCAAGCTCAAAGCTGAACTCATGCGCGTCAACGGGCCCAGGACAAGCACTTGAAGCCTGACAGGAGCGGTAGTTGGCCACATTTCGGCCTGGCCGTTCATGACTTCGAGGTTTGTCGTTTATGCATGAGTTCGTTGAGCATCTCGCGGGACCGCCCGGATGGTGCCCGAAACTTCGACGTTCTCGGTACGCCCGTGCAGGAATGCTTGGTGTAGTGTGCGAATTCATAGTTCCAGGGATGGGACGGCGCCTGCTCCCGAGGGCCCGCGCCATCCTCGCCAGAGCGTCCTAAAGCTTTCCGAGGAGGTCCTCTCTTGTGACAGCGTCGGCGTCGAACCCTGCTCCAACGGTTGAAGCAGCCATATTTGATCTGGATGGCGTTGTGGTGGACACAGCGAAGTACCACTACCTGGCATGGAAGCGCCTCGCGAACGAGCTCGGATTTGACTTCTCGCCCGAAGACAACGAGAGGCTCAAAGGTGTCAGCAGGATGAGGTCTCTCGAAATCCTGCTTGAAATCGGCGGTCTCACTCTGGACGAAAGGGAAAAAGTCGAGCTGGCCGAGAAGAAGAATCGCTGGTACGTGGAATACATAAGCAGGCTCTCGCCCTCTGAGATCTTGCCCGGGGCGTCCGAGTTCATCTGTGGCCTGAGAAGACTGGGAGTGAAGACCGCCCTGGCTTCGGCTAGCAAGAACGCGCCCATCATCCTCAAGGGCCTCGGCATCGAAGCGCTCTTTGACGCGGTCGTGGACGGCAACACCGCGTCCAAAGCCAAGCCCGAACCCGAGGTCTTCTTGCTGGCCGCCGCGCGACTCGACGCTGACCCGCGCCGGTGCGTGGTGTTCGAGGACGCGGAAGCCGGCATCGAGGCCGCCCATAGAGCGGGGATGTTCGCTGTGGGGCTAGGCAAGCCGGAGGTTCTCTGCCAAGCCGACCACGTAATCCCGGGGTTCGCTGGGCTGGATCCGGCGGCAATCATCGAACTTGCATCGCGGCGTCAGGCGCACCGCGAGTCGTGGTAAGCCAGATGCGGGATGCAGTCGCGGCCGCCCGCCTCGCCGGGATCGCGGAGGAAACCGGCCCGCTTGCGGCGCGCCCCGTTCGAATAGGATCGGCGCTGGTCTCGGGCCGCTTTCAGAATTTGGGCTCCTTCAGGGCGCGCCGACGCAGGAATATCCAAAGCGCTACCAGCGCCCAGGGCACGGAGGCGATGACGCCGACCGGCATGGGTCCTAGTAGTGGGCTCGGGTTGCCTCTCGCAAACAGCGCCCCGATTCCTGCTATCCCGTTTATCGCGCCGTGTCCGATAACGGCGGGCCAGACGTTCCCGGCGCGGAGCGTCAACCATCCCAGGAACGTCCCCACTACGAGGGTAAACCACACCACTGCCAGCATTCCGAGCCAGGGCGCGCCGCGGTAGCTCAAACCGTAGTTGTGCCCCATCGCAATCACGGGCCAGTGCCAGACACCCCAGATGAGGCCCATCAGAAAGAGCGCCTTTCTGCCACCGAGCGGCATCAGCTTCGGCTGTAGGTACGCGCGCCACCCGAACTCCTCACCGAACGTGAAGAGACCGTTGATGACAGGCGCTATGATTATCGCTTGAATCGTCTGGAGCACCACGAAGGCCCAGGGGCTGAGGGGCACGGGGTGCCCGGATACGCTCTCAGCCTCTTGAAGAATCGCCTTGACCGCGGAAAGGGATCGGTCGAAGTAACCGGGAAAGAGCACGAAAAAGAGAGCGGCCCCAAGAAGCGTGAGGACGCCCGGACCCACCCACGCCGCTACCCAGTAGGGCCACGATCGCCTAAAGTGGGGCGTCAGAGACGTGTCTTTCCAGCCCTCGCGCGTGAGCGCACGGGTCAGTATGTGTGCGAGGGCTGGCGCCCACATGTAGCCAGTCGAAAGAAGCACCACCGCGAGGGTGAATGGGGTGCCCCTTATAAGCTGCGGGCTGTTGTAGAGACCGCCCGTGAGGTAGATCACGAGCGCGACAGCCCAGGCTATCCCGAACGAGAACGCCAGGTAGATCGCGATCCGCCTTGTGTCGAGCCTCCCTCCGTCGCGCGCCACTCCAGTCATCTCCCTACCGCCCCCTCGGTCCTTCCGTGGTGGCCCCACCTGTCATCCCATCATCCGGTCTGTCCCAGCTCGTGCTCGGAGGTTTCGCGCCGTGGCCGCTGCACCCGCACGCCGGTCCGCCTCGCCATCCCTCCGCCCAGCCTCGTCCGCCGGCACATGCGCCCTGCGCATGCGCCCTGCGCATGCGTCGCCCGGGCGTGTTCACGCCTGGGCATCCGTTCCTGGGAGTTCGCCGCATTTGTCGCTGTTCCTTCATTATTAGTTGCTTCCGGTAATTGCTTTCGATTCGTAATTGCCTCCTGTTCTTCGCCGCGTCCGCCCGGCTCCTCCCTGGATCACCGTAGCCGTGGTGGTTGTTTGCGCCGTCCCATCCTTTCTCGCTCTCTCCCGCGCCCTTCACGCTCCTCAGCCCTTTACCGCCCCCGCGGTCAGCCCTTTGATGAACTGCTGAGACATGAGGAGGTAAAGAACCAGCAGCGGGACGCTTGCGAGGAGCATGCCTGCGAACACCACGCCCCAGTCCGTCTCGTATTGCCCGAAGAACACCGTCATCCCGAGGGGGATCGTCTTCAAGGAGTCGCTCCGCAGGAAAATCAGGGGGAAGAAGAAGTCGTTCCACAGAGGAACGAAATTGATCAGCATCACTGTGGCAAGCGCGGGCCTCACCAGGGGCAGCATGACCCTGTAAAACACCTGGAATTCCGTGCAGCCATCGATCCTTGCGGCGAACTCGAGCTCTTGTGGGAGCGCGCGAAAGAAGCCGGTGAGGATGAAGACCGACATCGGCATGCCGCTCGCCACGTACGTCAACACGAGCGAGTAATGGGTGTCCAGTAGGCCGAGATCCCTCATGAGCAGGAAGAGCGGGAGCACACCGAGCCGGATGGGCACCATCAACCCTGCCAGAAAGTAGACGTAGAGAGCGGCGTTCCCCCTGAATCGATAGCGGGCAAGCGCGTAAGCAGCGAGAGAGGCAATGCATGCGATGAGCGTAACCGACGTGCCCGTGACCAGGAGGCTGTTCTTCATGTAGACCGGGAATTCGGCCCGTTGCCACACAACGGCGAAGTTGGCCAGGCTCCACTTGGACGGCAGCGCAAAGGGCGCAAAGAAGATCTCCCTGGTTGTCTTGAACGCCGTGATGACCATGAGGAAGAGAGGGTATGACACCACGAGCGCGTACAGGCCTATGAAGCTGTGCAAGGCCCACAACCCGAGCCCCTGCGCCTTGGAGGCTTTGAACGGTTTGGGTCCCCTGGATGCTCTAGCGGCTTTGGGTGCCTTAAACGCCTTGGATGAGTCCGCCCCTGCGGTCGCCGCGTTCACGGTCACATTTCCACCTCCTGCCGCCGCATGAGCGAGACCCCTATGACAGAGGCCGCGCACACGAGCAGGAACATGAGCACCGCGATGGCCGAGCCAAGTCCTACCTGGCCCACTTCGCCACCTGTCGTGGAGTCACCGAATGCGGTGCGATAGAAGAATGTGCCCAGCACGTCAGTGGCGTAGAATGGGCTTCCGTTCGAGCCCTGCATAACGAAGATCAGCTCGAAGGCGTTGAAATCATAGATGAACGTCAGAACGCTCACCATGCCGATGGTGGGCGCGAGGAGCGGAAGGGTTACGTTCCTGAACACCTGCCACGGCGTGGCGCCGTCGACGCGAGCCGCCTCGTGAAGCTCCTCGGGGATCCCTTTGAGCCCCGCCAGGTACACGGTTATCGGAAACCCCAGCCATCTCCATGCGTTCACCAAGATTATCGCCGGAAGGGCCGTCGCCATGTCGCCAAGCCACGGTCGGGCGAAGCGGCCGAGGCCGGCGGCCGCGAGGATCTTGTTGACCTGCCCCCAGGTGGGATTGAGGAGGAGCAGCCACAGGAACCCGACTACCACTAGGGACAGGGTATACGGGGCGAAATAGGCTACCTGGCACGCGCGGAGGAACCTCCCGCCCCGGTTCAGCATGACGGCAAGGAAGAGGCCAAGAGTGGTCTGAATCGTGAAGGTGAGCGTAAAGAACACCACGTTGTGCTTGAGAGCTCCGACGAGCCTCTCGCTGTACGGGCGTTCAAAGAGGACCTTCTGGTAATTCGCCAACCCCGCGAAGCCCTTTCTAATGTACCCGTCCCATTCGAAGAAGCTGTAACCGAACGAGGACAAAAGTGGGTACACCATGAAGACTGTGTACACTATCAGGGCCGGCGCCAGAAAGAGCCACTGAGTCCTGCGGCGAAACAATCGTTGCAGCATGCGGATTCCCCCAGAAGCCTGCCCTCCGGTTCCGCGAATCCTCTAGCCGGGGCCCGGCGCCGGCGCGCCGCCGCCGGGCCGGGGAGAAGACACGTCGCTCCGTGCGCCGCCGGCCGCGCCCACAGATGGCACGGGTGGCAGGTGGCACCTACCCACCGGAGGTTCGCTCCGTCCTGATCCTTATCCTTCGCAGCCTACGCAGCCTACTTCTGGAACGGCCCGTACCATTTGGCGAGCCCGCTCTGAATCTCCTCAGCCACCTGCTCCGGGGTGAGTTTGTCTGAGAACATCCCCTGCAGGGTCGTCTGAAGCAGCGTCGACCCGCTAGGTTGCTCGAACCTGAATCCCACCAGCATGAGATGGGGGGTTGATTTCTTGTCCGCGAGAGCCAGCATCTCGGCCAGAACCGGGTGCTTCGGCTTCACCCCCGGCACCGCCGACGGTTGGGAGAGTTCGTCAGCGAACATCTGGCCGAACTCGACGCTTGCGAGGAAATTGATGAACCGCAAAGCCTTCTCCTTGTGCTTGGACGCGGCGTTTATGCCGTAGGAGCCGTCGACGTAGACCGCGACGTACCCGCCCTCCCCCGCCTTCTCGCCCGGGACCGGGAACACTCCTATTTTGATGTTTGGGTTGAGACGCTCGAACGTGCCAACCTCATACGAACCGGCTACCATCATCGCCGCCATTTCTTGGGCGAACATCATCTGCATGTCCGTATACCCAACGCCCATGAAGTTCGGGGGCATGTACGGCCTCAGCTCGAGCATCTTCCTTAGGGAGTATATGAAACGCGGATCATTGAACGTGGTGCGGCCCGCGATCACGGCGTCGGCAAAGTCGTTGCCCCCGTAGAAATTGGGCGCCACCCCGCCGAACAAAGTCTCGAGGGTCCAGCCGTCCTTGCCGCCATTGGCAAGCGGGATGTACCCGTGTTGCTTCAGGGCCGCCCCGAGCTTCAGAAACTCGTCCCAGGTCGCGGGCTCGTTGAGCCCAAGCTTGTCGAAGATGGTCTTGTTGTACAGCACCTGAATCGTCTGGATGGCGAATGGCACGCCGTACACCTTGCCGTCGCGACGGTTCGTGGCGCCCTTGAGAAGGTCCTTCGGAAACTTCGCCAGTCCTGGGACGCTGGTGGTGTCCAGTGAAACGAGATACCCCGCGTTTGCGAGGGCTTCCATGCCACCGTAAGACCGGAGTTGCACGATATCCGGGCCCGTGCCACCTTGAAGCGCGGTGGCGAGTATCGTGTTGTACTCCGTGTTTTTGAAGGCCGTGAACCTAACGCTGATGTCAGGGTTGCTCGCCTGGAACACCCTGATGAACTTGGCGTAAGCATCGATGTCCTCGGTCCGCCAGCTCCAAAACGTGAGCTCCGTCTTCTCGGCCGCTCCCGCGACCGGACTGACGAGAATGGTCAGAAACACCGCGCACGCCAAACACACGACTAGAAGTCTCGACGTCCTCATGGGTCTTCGCCTCCTCGCCATGTCGCATACGGTGTCTTTGCGAATGCCGAACACGCCCCTCCCCGTGTCCATCCGCATCCCGCCTACGAACCGCGTGCGCGAATTACATGCGCCCAAACGGGGCAAAGGGGGCAACCAGACGGGCGTCGCCCGCAGACACCGCTCCTATTATGCAATCCGCTCACCCGATTTCCTTCATACCGGGCTAGCCCTCTGGCGGGCCCGATTCGGCATCATGGTTTGCGGCCAAGTCCGTCACACTCATGGGTCTGTCGTTCGCGTCCAGGCCGCACGCGACGACCGCGATGGTCGCACAGAGCTGCCCGTCGGAATGGCGAGAGAACGTACTTTTTCCGCGCCAGGGCAGGAGGAATTCCGCCGCCAACGTCAAAGAGATGACTTAGTCAATTGCTTTAACATAGCACTTAGCAAAGTGGTGGCTATGAATTCTGCACCAGCACCCGGAGGCAACTCGATCGAGGTCGGAAGGCGCAACCGATGTCTTGTGCTGGACGCCGTTCGTGTCCATGAGCCGATCTCCCGCCCTGAACTAGCAAGGCTCACCGGGCTCACAACGGCGACCATAGCAAACATCGTGGGCAAACTCCAGAGGGACCACCTCGTAGAGGAGGTGGGGTCCGGCCGGTCGACGGGTGGTCGAAAGCCGGGACTATTGCAGCTCGAACGGACCTCGCGTCTTGCGATCGCAGTCGACCTTGCCGCTACGGACCTCATGGTCGCCTTGACTAACGTGAAGGGCGAGGTACTGCGGCGGTCCAAGAGGGAGATCGCGACTGATGTTGACCTGATGATAACGCGAATGGTGGACGCCATCCGGGAGATAATGGGCTGCCCCGAAGTCGGCGGGGCTTCGATAGTCGGGATAGGCGTGACCGCACCGGGGCTCATCGATCACGCGGCCGGGACTATCGTCAAATCCGTGAGGCTCGGATGGTACCAGGTCCCGCTCAAATCGCTCCTTCAGCGACACTTCGAAGTCCCGGTGTTCGTGGGTAAGGACACGACTTCGGCACTCCTCGGCGAGCAATGGTACGGCACCGCAAGAGACGCCAACAACCTGATCTACGTGTGGGTGGGCACAGGAATCGCCGTGGGGCTCCTCGTCGACGGGCGAGTCTACACGGGTGCCACCGGTATGGCTGGCGAGCTCGGCCACACGAGCATAGAGTGCAACGGCACTCCCTGCAGGTGCGGGAATCAGGGCTGCCTGGAGGGTCTCGCAAGCCTCGAGGCGATAGCCAGCAAGGTCTCCTCCCGGGTTTCCCCCGGTGAGGACGAGGCTACGCATGACGCCGCGCGCGCAGGTGACCCTCGAGCGCGCGAGACAGTGAGGGAAGCAGGGACATACCTCGGCGTCGGCATAGCCAACCTCATCAACTTGTTCAATCCCGAGCGCATAATCATCGGCGGCCAGATCACGCAGGAAGATAAGGAATTCGTTGATGCGGCCATCGAGACGGCAAAGCGTCGTGCCCTCTCGGAACCCGCCAACAGTGTGACGATAACCATGGCTAGCTTCGGGCAGGACGCAGGACTGATAGGAGCGGCAGCCTTGGTCTGGCGCGAGCTGCTTCGCACCCTGTGACCGCGCCCCGCGACGGCGCGGCACAATTGGGGCGGCTGAGCACGAGGTCGTCAGCGTTCTCTCGTTTTCCGAGGCCGCGGGCTCCTAGTGCTCCACTCGGGGATGGGGACTCGGGGATGGCGACCCGACCGGGGCGTGTTGACGGAATCCGGTCTTGGTGGCGCTAGGGTTGCCGGTGCTTGCACGACGGGGTGCGGAGGATTCGGCTGTCTCGCGCGCCGAATCCGAGCAAAACCGGGGCACAGTCTGCTTGATTCTCCGAAAGTTAGGAGGGTTTGAGGTGAAAAAGGGCATAAACCAGTGGTCCTTTCCGTCTTCGTACACGGTCGAAGAGTGCGTGAGACTGGCGTCTGCCGCGGGTTTCGACGGCATCGAACTGTGTCTTTCGGAAACGGGCGAGCTCTCTCTCGACTCATCAACCCAAGACATCTCGAGAATCGCGCAAACAGCAAGACAGGCCGGGATCGAGATACCGTCGCTTGCCACCGGGCTTTATTGGAAGTACTCGCCCACGGCTTCGGACCCGTCCGTCCGCTCGAAGGCGCAGGAGATAGCGAGAAAGCAACTCGAATTCGCTTCGCTGCTCGGGGCGGATACGATCTTGTACGTCCCGGGCGCGGTGAACGTGCCGTGGGATCCAGGTTCAGAGATCGTTGACTACGAGACCGCGTACGGGCGGGCAAAGGAGTCGCTGCTGTGCCTAGTGGAACACGCGGAGAGAGCGGGAGTGACTATTGCAGTTGAGAACGTTTGGAACAAGTTCCTCCTCTCGCCTCTGGAAATGCGAGCCTTCATCGACGAGGTCAACCACCCAAGGGTGGGCTCTTACATGGACGTCGGGAATGTGCTCATTTCGGGCTACCCGGAGCAGTGGATCAGGATCCTCGGCCCAAGGATACTCAAGGTCCACGTGAAAGACTTCAAGCTTGAGATCGGCAACATCCAGGGGTTCACCGACCTCCTCCACGGCGATGTCAACTGGCCCGGAGTCATCTCGGCGCTCACGGACGTCGGGTACGACGGTTATCTCATTGCCGAGATCATGCCGCCGTATCGCTATTATGCCGAGAAGATGATCTACGACATCTCGTCGAGCCTGGACAGGATCATGGCCAAAGGCCCGGCGACCTCGCACCGGACTCACGCTGAAAAGTGAAAGTATCGGAGATTCGTGGCGGTCTACCTGGAGCCCTTTTGGGTCCACATGCTAAGCATGCAAGGGAGGGTTGAACTTGGTACGGATTGGAATTCTTGGATGCGGTTTCATCGGCAAGGTTCATGCCAAAGCATTCGCACACATACCCAACGCGAAAGTCGTAGCGGTGGCGGATCACGACAGCGGCCGCGCGAGGGAAGTGGCGGCCTGGCTCGGCGCTGAGGCGGTTGCGGGCGCGGACGATCTCCTGCGTAGGCAAGACATCGATATGGTGGATGTGTGTCTTCCCACTTACCTCCACGCTCGTCACGTGATCGCCGCGGCTCGAGCCGGAAAGCACGTGCTCTGCGAGAAGCCGATGGCTATGAACCTCGAGGAGGCCGACGCCATGATAGAGGCCGCTGAGCGTGCGGGCATCGCGTTCATGGTGGGCCACACGCTCCGGTTCTGGCCAGAGTACGTCACGATATGGGATCTCATACGTCGGGGTGAGCTGGGACGACCCGTCGCGCTCTCGGCTGCGCGCCTTGGAACACAGCCGATGTATTCGTGGGACGGATGGCTTCTGGACCCCGGGCGTGGCGGAGGGGCGGTCCCGGACCTCCACATCCACGATATCGACTACATCGCGTGGCTCCTTGGGCGTCCCAAAGCGGTCGTGGCCCGAGGAAGACGCTCAGCCAATGGGTGCTGGAACCATGTGTTTACCACATTGGATTACGGAGGTGGCGTCGCAGCGTTCGCTGAGGCAACCTTCCTCGTCCCGCCGAGCTTCCCGTTCACAATGATGCTCCGGGCCGTCTGCGAGACCGGGACGGCGGAATTCATGTCGAGGTCGGGCGTCAACATCGAAGCCCGTGAAGGGTCCGCAAAGACGCTTACGGTGTACCGCAAGGACGGCACGGTGCTCCGTCCGGACGTGGCGCGGCAAGACGCATATGAAGCGGAACTCGCGTACTTCCTCCGGTGCATCGAGGATGGCAGACGACCGGAGACAACAACCCCGGCGGATGCAAGGCTCTCGCTAGAGATCGTGCTTGCTGCCATCCGTTCCCTAGAGACTGGTGATGTGGTGGGCATGTAATGCCCCGCAGAGCAGACAGATGGTTCCCAGACCGTTGCACCCACGCAGCATGCGGTACCCTGAAGCTAGGTAGGCTCGAAA
>Ga0134102_1002122_pt1 | contig 14062 bp, 9 predicted proteins | sample 13_3_2metaG_FD_94447 | JGI IMG/M metagenome (GOLD analysis project Ga0134102, IMG submission 94447) | Switchgrass degrading microbial communities from high solid loading bioreactors in New Hampshire, USA - 13_49_3.3_201_A3 metaG | ecosystem: Engineered > Bioreactor > Semi-continuous > Anaerobic >...
TTACGCTCGCCCTTGACATCCTCCAACAGAATGCATAAATGTTATAATTATACAAAAATAAAGAAAGGAGAACCTAACTTAGAAAAGCTAAAAAATTGTCTTGACAAGTGGGGGCATTATATTACGCGTATCCGAAACTCCGGTATTCTGCTTATCAATAACTATTATCCTTGAATCCATCTTTGCATATTCCCTGCATATTGTAAGACTGTTATCCGTGCTTCCGTCATTAACAAGGATTATTTCGGTATTTTGATACTGCTGTTTCAGGATACTGTTAATACACCGGACCAATGTTTTCTCCGAATTGTACACAGGAACTATAATGCTAACCAGTGGTTGTGCCATATTTCATCCCCCAAAACATAAACGTATTTATTCTCTATATCAAAAAGCCATTTTAACATCAGTTCTTTAAAAGCAAATATATTATATCACGTCATAAATCAATTTTTCTACTTACAGCTAAACTAATTTAATAATACCATTTTTACCTGATATGATTAATGGCATATGATTAAGGTGAAAAAGGCTTCACCTCATTTATCCGGTTTGGATCTTTGTGTAATAAACATAAAAAATCACATAAATTATCCGGAAAATTGTAAACTAATTCACAGATATTACCGATAAATATTATAGAATAACCATTCTGTCTTATCAGTCACATAATTTATGAATGTGAAGTTAAGATCTTTTTTTTTTACCAGTTTCATACCGGCACATAAATATAAATAATAATATTCGTAGTTTTAACACTACGCTTATAGAGGCAGGAGATATTTTATGAGAATCACGCATATGAAATGCAACCATCTGACAAACCCGCTCGGGTTTAACCTGGGTACACCATGCCTGAGTTGGGTTACCGATGCCCCTGAGGCAAAAGAGCAGCTGGCTTGCCAGGTGCAAGTAGCCGCTGATGAAAACTTTGCAAAGATTCTGTTTGACAGCGGCAGAAGCAAAGATATCAAAAGTACAGGGTATCCGCTGGAAATGGAACTTGAACCACGTACCCGGTATTACTGGAGGGTGAAAGTGTGGACAGATTCGGGTGATGTTATAAGCCCCGTAGCCTGGTTCGAAACCGCAAAAATGCACGAACCCTGGAAAGCCAAATGGATTACTCCCGGCTGGGAGGACAGGAAAGTACATCCCATGATCAGAAAAGTATTTTCACTGGACGCAGATATTGCTTCGGCCCGAATTTATGTGTGTGGTCTTGGTTTGTATGAACTTGAAATAAACGGCGCCAGAGTTGGTGATGAGTATCTGACCCCTTTCTGTAATGCTTACGATAAATGGATCCAATACCAGACCTTTGACGTTACCCACCTTTTGCACAAGGGCGGCAACGCTGTCTGTGCCATGCTGGGTAATGGGTGGTATAAGGGACGGTTTGGTTTCAACAATTTCGGTGAGGAAATATACGGCGATACATTCGCATTTCTTTGCGAACTGGTGGTTCATTACACTGACGGCCGGGTTGAAACCATTGCCAGTGATGAAAGCTGGAAAGCCGCACCAGGGCCGGTTCAGTTCAGCGGCATATACGACGGTGAAATACTGGATGCCCGAAAAATAATTGACGGTTATTCCGAAGCATGGTTGGATGACAGTTCATGGTCTTATGTAAAGCAGGCATCATTAACTTATGAATTACTTGAGGCCCGGCGCAGTCTTCCTGTAAGAATTATGGAAGAACGTAAACCTGTAAGGATTATTAAAACGCCTAAAGGAGAAAACGTCCTTGATATGGGCCAGAATATGGTGGGATGGATTAGATTTAAGGTTAATGCGCCAAATGGCTCTGAAATAATTCTACAGTACGGCGAGGAACTCCAGGACGGGTGTTTTTACAGGGAAAATCTTCGTACTGCAAAAGCTGAGTTCCGTTATATTTCTGACGGAAAAGCAGCCATCGTGCAGCCGCATTTTACATTCTACGGTTTCAGATACGTGAAGGTGGAGGGCTGGCCGGGCGAATTATGCCTGGATGATTTTACCGGATGTGTAGTATACTCGGATTTGGAACGCACCGGATCAATTGAAACTTCAAATCCGCTTGTAAACCGGTTGATCCAGAATGCGCTGTGGAGCCAGAAAGGAAATTTCCTTGATGTACCTACCGACTGCCCGCAGCGGGACGAAAGAATGGGCTGGACCGGAGATGCGCAGGTATTTTCGGGCACCGCCTGCTTTAACATGGATGTGTATGCCTTTTTCAGCAAATACCTGTACGATCTCTACCAGGAACAAAAGGAACGTAACGGAAGGGTGCCAAATACGGTACCGACGTTCTGTATGGATAAAAAAACAATGGATGTTCGTCTGAGAAACGGAGCTTGCGGCTGGGGAGATGCAGCTACCATTATTCCGTGGAATCTTTTCCTGTTTTATGGGGATGATTCAATTCTAAGGCAGCAGTTTGACAGCATGAAAGCCTGGGTTGATTTTATTTATGAACAGGACGATGGCAGCCGTCTGTGGAAAAAAGGCATTCATTATGGCGACTGGCTGGCTCTGGACGGCCCCGATCCATTTAAGCCGATAGGCGGCACTTCTAACGAATTTATTGCATCAGCCTTTTACAAGTATTCAGCAGAACTGGTTGCAAAAGCAGCCAGAGTGCTTGGTAAAGAAGATATTTCTTTAAGGTACCAGCAGCTTGCCGAAGAGGTGAAGAAAGCAATTCAGGATGAGTTTTTTACACCAAGGGGACGCCTTGCGATCAATACCCAGACTGCTCATGTCCTGGCGCTGTTTATGGATCTGGTGCCTGATGAACAACGAAACAATATAGCAGACGCATTAAAACAAAAGCTGATGGAATGCAATTACCACTTGAAAACCGGCTTTTTGGGTACGCCATACCTTTGCCGGGTCCTTTCCGAAAACCGGTATAATGACCTGGCATACACTCTTTTAATTAATGATGACTTTCCCAGTTGGCTGTATGAAGTAAAGCTGGGTGCAACAACCATATGGGAGCGCTGGAACTCTCTTCTCCCTGACGGCAGGTTCGGGGAGCTGGGAATGAATTCTCTTAACCATTATGCCTATGGTTCCATTGTAGAATGGATGTACAGAAACATGTGCGGCATAAATCCAATGGAAGAATATCCGGGGTTCCAGAAAATTCGTCTTGCTCCTCAGCCCAATGGCAGGATTCAGTGGGCAAAAGCAGTATTGGATACGGCCATGGGCCGTTATCAAAGCAGTTGGCAGATCCATGAAAGCGGGCTGATTACATTTGAGTTTGCTATTCCGTTCAATGCCCGGGCAGAGTTGGTTCTTCCGGACGCCTCAATTGAAAAGGTGATGGTTAACGGAATCAGGATTACAGAATCAAATCTTTCGGCAAAGCAAAAAGATACAAGCGTAATTGCCGAACTTCCTGCGGGCAATTATACCTTTGAATATGAACCTACAAAGGAATATATCATTACCTTCAGTTCTGAAAACAGCGTTCAGCAACTTATCGCCCACCCGAAAACCAGAGCCGTACTGGAAAAGCATATTCCGAAAATCGTTAAAGCGGTACAGGGCATTACTTTTTCAATGGAGTTTGGCGAGGTATCTTTAAGGGAACTGGCATCACAGCCAAAGACAAAAATACCGGAAGAGGTTCTGGACATAATCGATTCAGAACTTTCAAAAATAAAAGGCTGGGATTTCTGATATTTTATCATTATTATTGGATATGGGGAGAATTAACCTCTTCCCTTTTTTATGCCTTTGCGTTTTCATATATTACTCGCAGGTTAATTTCATGCAAAATAAAACGAGGGGATTTACCCCTCGTTATTATAACTGCCGCTCATCCAAAAAATCCTGTGGCAGTTTCTTAACTCCATTTTATTTTGCGTCAGGAATTAAAAATTACTTTAAACAAATCAAATCATCCACATTTACCGGAAGACCGGTTGCAATAGATTTATTTGCTGCTATGCCCGTAAGTATGGAATATGCACCGTCAATATGGGAAGCCGCCCTGTTATAAGGATCTTCGGCCGGTGTGCCGAAAAGATCATTCAGAAGGATCGGATCTCCGCCGCCATGTCCGCCTTTTCCTTCTTTTACTTCAACTTCATATGGCTCGCCAAACATCGGGAATACGGCAATACTCTTTTTCTGAACAGCGCCTTCAAGGGATTTGTCGCCACCGGCATTTACATATGATGCCTCAACAACCGATACCTGGATTCTTCCCTCGCTGCCGTTGAAAGCAACTCTGAAGCCTTCCCACGGCATATAGGCGTTTAATGAATAAGTCAAAATTGTCTTGTCAGCGTATCTGACCATAACACCCATGGTATCTTCTATGCTTATTCCGTCGCCAAAAACGCTTTGATCCCTGTAATACCCGTCTTCTTTTTCAGCATCCAGGTACATCGCTTTCAGCCTTTCATTCTGTTCAAGGTGCAATGCGAACGGATCATTTTTTGCATATTCGCTGCCGTAGGCTCTGCTGTAAAATTTCGTAATTCCTCTGTTTTCAGCATTTTCCCTGCCGTAGAATCTTAAGTCGCCCATTGCGAATACGGTTTTAGGACGGGTTCCAAGCCAGAAATTAACAAGGTCAAAGTGGTGGGTTGATTTATGAACCAAAAGACCACCGCTGTTTCGTTTATCCCTGTGCCAGCGTCTGAAATAGTCAGCTCCGTGCTGTGTATTCAAAAGCCATTCAAAATGAACCGAGAACACGTCACCAATTGTCCTGTTCATGATAAGTTCTCTTATTTTTGTATTATGAGGAGCATAGCGGTAATTAAAAGTAACTCTCAGCTTTCGTCCCGTTCTCTTTATAGCATCAAGAATCATCTGTGTTTTTTCAGCATCAACTGTCATGGGCTTTTCACTGATTACATCACATCCAAGCTCCATGGCCCGGATAATATACTTGTGATGCGTCCTGTCGATACTTGTTACAATGACATAATCGGGCTTTTCATTTTTTATCATTTCATCGAACTTATCGGCAGTATAGGTAGAAACGGGTTCAGCATTGAATTCTTCCCGCAACACTTTATTCGCATAATCCATGCGTGTCTGGTTTATGTCGCAAAAGGCTACCAGCTGGGCCGTATCCTTAAAATCTTTGGCAATGGCTTCATAAAAGAAACGGGCCCTGCCTCCTATACCAACCTGTGCATATCTTTTTCTTTCTGCCATAAAATTAACCCCCCAAGCCTGAGTGATTTTGTTATTTTTAAGTAAATTATACATAACATCGAAATAAAATTCTGCACATTTATTGTCGAAAAGAGACCTTATTCTACATTTTTTGAGTTATTAACAGCTGAAGTATACCTCTTCAGCATTTTTATAAAAAACCTTTTCCTTTTCACTGTCGCTGAACACATCGGACAGCATTATATAATCCACCAAATGTTGATAACTGTCCCGTGTCAGAACTGACGGGACGTCAGAACCAAATATCAACCGATCTGCACCGACAATACCTTTTGCTATCCTTAAGTACCGCTGCGCTGTAGGGTATGGGTACATTTCAGGTCTTACATTTGAAGGCATTGCCGCCAAATCAAACCACACATTCGGCAGATTAAGCTTTTTAAGTTCATCTGTCACTACAGCTTCATGCTGAAGCCCCGGTGCCAGCAGATGGCACACAACAAATTTCATTTTTGGATAGCGCAATATGACGTTTCTCAGTTTGTCAACCTGAAAACTCAGCGTTCCAGGTTTTCCTATGTCTATAACAAAAACAAGGTTTCTGTCGTTTGCATCGCTGAATACATCATCCATCATTTCACCGTCCAGATCCACTTTTCCATGGTAGCTCATAAGACCCGAACCGGTGCTTACCTCAAATTTTACGATTTTAAAGCCCAGCTTATTGAACAAATTATCCAGTATCGCATCTTTCTCAAGACAGAAAGGATCATAGGTTGCTGCACCTGTAAACCTCTCAGGATATTTTTTCATCGCTTCCCATGTATAATGGTTTTGGAATCCATAGAAAGACCCCTGCAGTAAAACGGCTTTTTCTATATTGTTTTCATCCATGAACCTGACAACGGCCTCAGGAGTTACACTGTATTCGCCAAGTTCTGGCGGAATCAGGTTTATTACATCCCCCGTTGACCACATGGCCTGTCCGTTGCCTATCGATCTAAGTTCACCTTTCGCACCAAAGCCTGCAATATTTTGTATGACATGTATATGAGCATCTATAATTTTCATCATTTCTATCCCCCAAGCATATCATGCCCCGGCAGATGACATTGTCAGCCCTTTATTCCCGTAGTACTTATGCCCTCAACCAGGTACTTCTGGAACGAGAAGAATATTACTATTACAGGAATCAACGACAGAACCGACATGGCATATGCTGCACCCCAGTCGGACTGGGCTGCGGGGTCTGTAAACATTTTTAACGCGATTGATATGGTATATTTCTTAATATCGGTCAAATAAATCATTGGTCCAAAGAAATCATCCCATTTCCAGTATGTCGCAAATATCATCGAAGTTATCAGTGCGGGTTTTATAAGTGGTAAAATAATCCTGCCAAATATGCTGTATTTTGAACATCCGTCAATATAGGCCGATTCATCCAGTTCTAACGGAAGCCTTCGTATAAACTGGTAAATCAGGAATATGAAAAACGGATATCCAAAAAACCCCGGTACTATTAGCGGCAGCCATGTGTTAACCCAGCCAAAGGAATTGAACATTATATACTGAGGGATTATAAGAACCTGAGCCGGCATCAGCATCATGACAATCATGATTGAAAACCAGAAAGACCTGCCCTTAAAACGGCATCTTCCGAACCCATATGCGATAATTGCCGATGAAGCCACCTGCCCAAATACGGAAATTATTGTAATGGCAATGGAGTTTCTGAAAAATGTAGTAAAAGTTGTTCCCCCAAAACCTTTCCACCCGTTTGCGTAGTTATTGAAATTCCATTCCCGCGGGAACAGTGATGTAGGGTTCTGGAAGATATCCTGCTGTGTTTTGAAAGATCCGAAAAGCATGTATAAAATCGGGTATATCATCAGAACACATGTTAATGATACAAAGACATGAAACAATATTTTTCTGATTAATTTCTTAGTTTTGTATGTCATTCTTCACCCTCATCCCTTATTTTCATAATAAACCCATTTGCCCTGCGTAGCAAAAAGTATGGCGGTCAAAATCGCAACTATAACAATCAGCACCCAGGCCATAGCAGAACCATAGCCCATCTGGAATGTTGTAAATGATTTTTCGTACAGGTACACAACGTATAACATGGTCGCATCGTTTGGTCCGCCCCTTGTGATAATATAGGCCTGTGTAAATGCCATAAAACCTGATATAAGCTGGTTTACAAGGTTAAAGAAAATAATAGGAGTCAAGCTTGGAAGGGTTATTTTCCAGAATTTCTGCCAGTTATTGGCACCGTCAACCGTGGCTGCTTCATACAGGCTTGCGGGAATATCCTTAAGTCCTGCAAGAAAGACAAGCATCGGAGAACCGAATTGCCAAACCGCAAGAATTATGATTGTCAGAAGTGCCGTATCCTTGCTGGCAATAAACGAAAACTCCTCGTCCATAAGACCTAGGTTAATAAACAGCCGGTTTATGACTCCGCCATATCCCCATAATTGACGCCAAATAACCGCAACAGCAACAGAACCGCCAATAACCGACGGCAAATAATACATTGTGCGGTATGCTGCAACTATACGGCCCCCGCTTTTGAACATCATTGCCACCAGCAGTGCAAATATTAACCGCAGCGGAACATAAATAAAAACATAAACAAAGGTTACCTTTAAAGATTTTAAATAACGGGGATCCATTGTAAACATCCGTTTGTAGTTCAGCAAACCTATCCATTCGGGAGTTCCCAAACCGCTATATTTTGTAAATGAAAGATACAGAGATGATAGCAACGGATAAACAGTGAATACCAGAAATCCGATTATAAACAGAGAAATAAACGCGTATCCCACGAAATTCTCATTATACACTATACTTTGCAGCGAAGAGTTTTTTCTCTTATTTTTTATACTTTTTTCGGAACTTTTATTTTTCATAAAAGTCTCCTTTCCCTGGAATTAAGCAAACCAACAAGCCATCCATTTTAATTTTAAAGGAACAGTTCCGTAGACGGCACTGTTCCTTTACCGTTCCCACTTTTATATACTATTTTGCCATTTCAAATTCTATTAATGCCTGTTCGTAGAAAATTTCAAATGCCTGTTCAGGAGCCATGCCTTCATCTACAACATTCTTAAGCATATTCTGGTAAAGTACTATTATAGCTGCATTGGCATTTGGTTCAGGTCTCCATATCTGGTTCGCAATCGGAGCAACTCTTCCTACATAATCGAAAACAGCCTTGTCGATTGAGTCGGGTTCAAATGTTGCTGCAAGCGCTTCACGTACCTTGTTTGAAATAGGTACACCACGTTCACCTTTCAGCTCATAGTTCATTTCAACGTTGTTTGTAAATTCGCTGATGAAAAATGCAGCCTGTTCAGGGTATTTAGAGTTCGATGAAACCGAGAAGAACTGTGAAGGCTTAATATACTGCATCTTTTTTGTTGTTTCGCTTGGCAGTGCAACCAGCACAAAGGTTTTGCCTGCCGCATTTGACAGTGCTTTCGCCTGGTTGGACCAGTTAGCTGAGTTCATGGCTGTCTTTCCTTTTACTATAAGACCTGATTCAGGACCGTTGACTTCATTTTCTTCACGTACTGCCAAAGGCGCAGTTCTCTTCTTTTCAATATTTTCCTTCTCGCGTTTCAAAAGGTCAACAATAATCTGTTTTCCGGTTTCCTTATCCCAGCCGAATGATTCTGAGCCATCCTGGTTATAGAACCACAGGCCTTTTTCACGGAATGCAAACTGAATCTGTTCATTAAATGCATTTTTTCCTGACTGATCTGCAAAGTCTATGCCCAGTTGATCTTTCATTGCCACCAGCTTATCGCAGATTTCCTGGTATTCCTTTATTGTCCAGGTGTCTTTGGGAATCGGTATTCCTGCCTTTTTAAAGATATCAGCATCAATCATAACACAGCCGGTATTCATTCCAAGGTTTATAGCCACGAGTTTACCGTTTACAATTCCACCTGACCATGTTGATTCCGGGCAGTCGCTTAAATCTATAATTCCCCTGTTAACATAATCATACAAGTCAATAATCAGATTATTGTTTGTATAGCTGGTAATATACTTGTAATCCTGTTGTATAATATCGGGCAGGTTTTTGGAAGCCGACATTGCAGCAAGTTTTTCCCAGTAAGCATCCCACGCTGTGAACTCAGGTGTTAATGTTATATTAGGATATTGCTTTTCAAAAACCTTAATTGCAGCCTGGGTATAATCGTGTCTTGTCTGTGAGCCCCACCATATTATTCTTAAGTTTGCTTTTGTGTCATAGGGCTTGGCGTCAGTACTTGTTCCCGGAGCTGATGTAGGTGGAGTCGGAGTTGCGTTTGATGTCGGAGTCTGTGTTGAAGGACCTGATTTGCCGCATGCAGCCAATGATATAATCATTACTGCGGTAATTAATAATACAACAAATTTCTTCATAAATCATACCCCCTGTACTAATTTGATTCATTTATTAAAATAAAAATAGAATACAAGAAACGAAGGGTTTTAAAACTATTATTCCACTTTAGTCAAAATTTATTGTCAGATTGCACAAAATTTTTAATGATTACAGGGTTTTTATATTGAATATTATACAGCAATATAATACAATTATCTCAACAGATATTGCTATTTTGATGATTATTTCAATCAAAATTGCTATAAAAAACTACCTTTCAGGGAGCATAAATATGGAAGAAATTCTGTTTAACGGCAAATTCAAGGGATTCAGAACTGAGAGAATCAGACGCGACAAGTACTATTCCATGTCCATTAATCATTTTCACAGTTATTATGAAATTTATTATCTTTTATCAGGTCAAAGGTATTACTTTATAGGAAGCAGAAATTACTATGTTAAAAAGGGAGATCTGGTCATTGTGGATTCGAACCAGATTCACAGAACCAGTAACTTTGGTGATGCGGGACATGAAAGAATATTGCTTGAATTTGATCCGTCGCTGCTTGAACACATAAACCTGTTTATTAAAGAAGGGTTTATCGAAACTAATGTTTTCAGAAATTCAGGCGTATTAAATCTTGATAAGGAAGAGCAAGTAAAAATTGAAGCATTGCTGAATAATATTATCGATGAAATGAAAAATCAAAAAAGCGGATATAAAGGAATGGTGATTGCCAAATTAATTGAATTGTTCACCTTCGTCATCAGAAAAATGGAAAACACCGAGTATTCAAACTCCTTCAATAAAAGCAGAATCAGAGCAAATCACAAGATAGAAGAAATTGCAGATTTTATATCTTCCCATTATTCCGAAAACATCAGCATTGAAGATTTATCCGAAAAATTCTATATGAGCAAATACCACCTGTGCCGTACCTTTAAAAAATACACAGGCTTCACCATAAATGAATATATTAACATCAACAGAATAATGCAGGCAAAAAAACTCCTGACCGACAGCAATATAAGCATTTCTAAAATCGCTGAGCAAACAGGTTATCAAAGCTTAACCAATTTTGGAAAGGTATTTAAGCAATATATGGGTAAACGACCGACGGATTTCCGCAAGGCATACAGGATCAGGTAAACAGCGTTACTCAAAATACCTGGCAGTAAATTCTTCTATTGCGGCATTTCCACCTGCTTTTTTCCATTCTTCTATTGCTTTTTCCCATCCGGCTTCGTCAATTTCCCCCATGATAAACTTGAATTGCGCGTCACTTATAATTTTGAGCAAAGTAGTATAATTCGAACTGTATGAATTTGAAGACAATGTTGCAGTTACATCAAATATCATGCCGTCATTACTGAAAGTTCTTCTGGCCATATTCAGCCTGATTGAAATATCGTCATCGGCAATAATATATGCTTTCATCCCGCTTGTTCCCAATTGTCCGATGGGACTTACTTCCCTGTTGAAAACATCAGGATCTTTAGCTTTTGCGTATTTGCCGTCAATCAAATCGAAATGTATTCCGGGCACTCCGTTATTTATAAGGATCTGCCCTTTCTCGCTGTGAATAATGTTAAACACGCCAAGCAAATCATTCAGCCGTTCTTCGGTGGTTACCGACTTCTTTGGGAAAGCAAATCCTCCCGATATACCTGTTTCGGCAGCTATTTTTTCGTTCCCGTGGGAATCTTTAAGAAATGCAAAATCGTAAATGTCCTCCCTCTTTATTGAACTGTCTTCATTCTGTTTTGCTTTCAAAACAGGGTCTGAAAGGCCCGGTAATCTATATGCAAGCCATAATCCGGTCTTTTCCTTGTCCACCAAGTCAGGTACTATCTGAGTTGTTTTCGTTATTGTAAAATCCGGGCTTATCAGGTTTTCCCGGTACATTTTCCGTAACCATTTCATGGTTTGCAGGTATTCATCGGTCATAAAAGACGGTATTATCTTATTGTCTTTTATTCCCCACCTGTTGAAGCCGCCAAAAGCCACAACGAGAGCATCAAAGCAGTCAATTTCATTATTCACGGTCCCCAATGCAAAGCCTATCGTATCTTTCTCTGAATTTCCGTCAAAATCCCCTTCTGCAAAAGCTTTAGCCATGTTGTAAATACCTTCTATTGTATCCGGAGGGTTAAGCCCTGCTTTTTTAGCCCAGTCCGCCCTGTAGACCACCATCTTCCTTTTCAGTTCCCTTTCACGGGGTATAATATAAAGTTTTCCGTCAACAGATGCATTTTTCAACAGTATGGGATTTATATCGCTCAGTTCCGAGAAATTCCGTATTCTGTCGGTCAATTCCCAGAACATTCCGGCATTGGCCGCATATAAAAAAGTAGAGTTTTTCACATCGGGTACTAATACCACATCGGGCATGGAGTTTGAAGCCATTAATACATTAAACTTATCGTTGTAGGAAACCATTGGCGTCCACTCTATTATAATATTCGCATTGGCTAATTTATTAAGTTCCTGTATAACTAAATTTTGCTCTGACGGAATTTCTTCTGCATAGCCTAAAACAATCTTCATTTCAACAGGTTTATTTTCTTTCAGGGAGCTTGTGTCAACGGGGTGTTTTACTTTACATCCCGACAGCGAAACAACTATAAAGACCGGTATAAAAATCATGCAAAATATTGCTTTTATAGATCTGTCAATAGACATATGGCCCCCTCGCAATATTTATTCACTGCTAACTCTGATAAGCAATAATACCTGTTATTCAGAATATATTAAACTATATGCTGAACAACAGCAAGAAACTATACCTGGAAGTTTAACCGTATTACTCGTACAGTTCTATTATAACAATTCATATGCAAAAAACAACCTTATGCAGGATATACGGCTGCACCCGGTTATTGCATGCAGCATGCCTGCTGTAAGGAAGATGCTGCAAACTATGCCAATAAAAGAAATTAATATAACTTGTTGATAAAAAAGCTTTGGCAGCTGTAAAATTCGGGGTGGAACAGCTGCCAAAGCATCTTTTCAGTTCAACCTGCCAATTTATATTATTTACCTGCTGCTTTATATGCTGCAGCGTATTCTTCGCAAATCTGCTTACCGCCCTGGGCATACCAATCCGCAACAACAGCCTTGAATCCGGCTTCATCAAGCTGTCCGGCAATGAACTGGTTCCTTGCGTCATTTATCATCTGATCCAGCTGAGCGCCTTTCTGGGCGTATGTATCAGAAGTCAGCGGCTCTGCCGGATTGGCAATACAATAAGGAATGTTTTCAAGTATAACTTCTTCACGGCGTTTTTGAACGGGTCTCATTTCTTCCATCAGCAGTAACCCGTCTACAACATTGGTCATGAACTGGTTAAATCCTTCCATTGGATCCTGTCCGAATACTCTTCTCTTTACTTCTCCATTTTCATTCAGATCGTAGTGGACGCCTTCCACACCGAAGTTAAGAATATTCTGGCCTTCCTTTGTATTGCATATGTCGAGGAAGTTCAGCGCATCTCTCATGTCTTCAACCTTAGGAGCGCCATCCTTGCTGATTGCCACAAAACCGGCATGTCCGGAAGTAGGCAGTATTCTTCTTCCTTTGGGACCTTCAGGCATGGTCATTACCCATACAATGTCGTCAGGCATATTCATCTGTTCAATGAAGTTCTTCTGGAAGCGCCATGCCTGGTCACTAACGTCAATATGGACACCCGATTTGCTGTTCTGGAAATCTCTTGTCCAGTCGGATGTTTCAAGTGCTGCATAGTCCTTGTTAATTAAGCCTTCTTCATACAGCTTCCTCATGTATCTCATGGATTCCATATACTCTTCGGTATCAAAGTATGGTATAAATGAACCGTCAGCAGCAACATCCCACCTGTTTGGCGCACCAAAGGCCACAGCTATCTGATCGAGCGGTCCAAAATATTTACACCATGTCATACCATATGTGTCATTTTGTCCGTTCTTGTCCGGATCGTTATAAGTGAATGCTTTCAGTACATTATAAAGGTCATCCATGGTTTTTGGTTCTTCAAGCCCTACATTTTGCAGCCAGTCTTTTCTGTAGGATATACCGTTTCTCCCGAGAGGCCTTGCCCTGTAAATGCCATAAATTCTGCCATCAATTGAAATGTTGTTCATAACGATTTCATTTGCTTTAGCAAGATTAGGATAGTTCTTATATTCATCAGTAATATCCCAGAAAGCTCCTGCACGGCAGTAGCTGATAACACTGGCTGTTTTACCGGTTATTGCTACCAGCGCGGGAAGATTACCGGCAGCCATTCTTGTGTTCAGCTGGTCTTCATAAGCTGAGTTCAAAAGGAATTCAAGCTTGATGTCATATCCGGTAAGTTCTTCCAGGGCTAAAACAGCCGGTTCGTTATCTGCAATAGGGGTTCCTGTGAAGGTTATGGCCAGAATGCCAATCTCTTTTTTCTTTTCCGGCGCTTTAGTCGGTTGAGTTGTTGTATCCCCCTGTGCAGGCTGTGTCGGTGTAGTGTTTGAGCCGTTTGATGCAGGACCCGAACATGCTGATAATGCAAAAACAACGGCTAA
>Ga0134102_1002125_pt1 | contig 14028 bp, 9 predicted proteins | sample 13_3_2metaG_FD_94447 | JGI IMG/M metagenome (GOLD analysis project Ga0134102, IMG submission 94447) | Switchgrass degrading microbial communities from high solid loading bioreactors in New Hampshire, USA - 13_49_3.3_201_A3 metaG | ecosystem: Engineered > Bioreactor > Semi-continuous > Anaerobic >...
AATCAGGAAATGTTTGGTTATTTGCGTTAGTGTAGGTATGCCTACAGTAGTCAATTCCTTCGTTCAAACTAAGGGTTTTCTGGATTCTTTCGAACCATAATGAAAACCTTTCTCTTATACCGAGCTTCTCATGCAACTCCCTTGCACTAACAACCTGTTCCAGATTGTCATTGGTTTGGATTTTGACTAAGTCTGACATGTATTCCCCCTCACTCTCTTTTTACTCCACCATTTGATTAACAACGAATTGCTCTTTTTGTACACCCAGCCAGTTGAGAAATCTCGGTAGCGGAATAATATGTTTCCCGTTAATTCTCTCAGATGGGAATGATTTACTGCGAAATAAATTGTAGACTTGATTTTTCGGGAGATTTAAGAACTCCATTACATCTTTCGGTGTTAGCACCATTGGAAGATCATCAAGTTTTTTCACTTAAACCACTTCCCTTAATCCTTCGACGGGCCAAATATCTGAAACTGTGATTCGCCTGTTTAATTTCTTAGATAGATAAGCAGCAACCTTCTGAGCACGATATACATCAGGAACTGATGAACCAGACATCCAATTAAATAATGCTCTGCGTGATTTATAACCGCACGCTTTTGCAATCTGATCCAAAAGTGCAGTTTTTTTATAGCCTTCTTCTACCAACATGTTTATGTACTCATTGAATTTCACTTGTTTACACCTCCAATTTACTTGAATGTGAAACATCTTTCACTTTGTAATTTAATATTAATGGAATATTTGGGGCTTGTCAAGCATAAAATTACACTTTATAATCAAAACATGGTGAAATATTTTTCACAAATGCCGATAATAGTAGTAAAGTAAAAAAATGGAGGAAGCAATATGAGTGAAATCGGGAAGAGGATACGAGAATTGAGAATTAAAAAACCAATGACACAGTCATTTTTAGCTCAGGAAATCGGGGTTGACAGAAGAACAATAATTAATTATGAAAAGGGAGATAGTGAACCACCTCTTGAAATTATTGAGAAAATTGCAAAAGTATTTGGTGTATCTCCCGATTATTTAAGATACGGGAAACCTATAAACAGAAAAATACCTGTTTATAGCAGAATTTATGCAATAACACCGTTCGATGAAGACATTATTGATTTTGAAGAAATCCCCGAACATTGGGATAAAAGCTTTGAATATTTTGCTTTACAGGTATCAGGGGATAGTATGGAACCAAGGATATGTCATGGCGACATAGTCATAGTCAGAAAACAACCAGATGTTAATTCAGGCGATATTGCTGTTATTCTTATAAATGAACAGGAAGCCACCATTAAAAAAGTCATTAAATCACAAGTTGGAATAACATTGCAGCCCTTGAATTTTAAATATCAACCGATATTTTATTCAAATGAAGAAATGAAAAAACTGCCAGTCACAATTTTAGGACGGGTGGTTGAATTACGCGCAAGATATTAAAAAATAAAGGAGTGGTTAAATTGGCAAGTGAGAAAAAAACAAGACGCGGCCGAAATGAAGGCTCAATTCGATGGTTAGAAGATAAACAACTATGGCAGGCACGTTATGCTATTGGCGTAAATGAAAACGGGAAAACAATATACAAAAGTATTTATGGGAAGAATAAAACAAAACTTTTAGCACAAATGCGAGATGCCCTTGCTGCTTTAGGCAAAGGGGAATATGTTGATTCTTCTGGAGAACAACTATATTCATGGTGTAAAAGATGGTTTGAACTAAAAAAAGAACCTAATATAAAGCCAAACACCCGGGCGAAATATGAAACTTCACTCGCACGCCTTAAAAGGTATGAGATTTCTAATATGAGATTAAAAGACCTTAACGAAGAGATACTTCAAAGGTTCTATAACAAAATGGCAAGAGAAGATGGCCTGAGTGAAGAAACGATCAGAGCAACTCACAGTTTAATTAATGGTGCTCTTGAATATGCGGAAGATTTAAAAAAAATACCCAAAAATTACGCCCGAAAATTGACCATCCCTAAAAGCTTTGATAAAGAGGAAGAGAACGCAAAAGCTTTGACAGTCGAACAGTGCAATGCTTTTCTTCACCAACTTGGCAGGCGTTCAAAATACTATATGTTTGCTCTCTTTATGCTGAATACTGGATTACGACCCGGAGAAGCACTTGCTCTAACACGGGCTGATATTGATTTCAAAAAGCAAATAGTTAAGGTAACCAAAACATATCTCGAAAAAGAAAAAAGAATTCAGAATAGCCCGAAAACAGATGCAAGTCGTAGAACAGTGCCAATCCCAGATGATACAATTCGTTTGCTGAAAGAATATATGCTGAAACAGCCTAATCAAAAACCGGATGCTCCGCTGTTTCAAACTGATAAAGGGAACCGCCCGACAATGAGTTATTTAAGAAAGCGATTTAAAAGCGCTGGGAAAGCCATTGGCTGCGATTGGGTAAACCTTCACACTATGCGACATACTTTTGCTTCAAGACTTTTCGCAAAAGGTGTGGACATAAAAATAATATCAAAACTTCTCGGACATGCAGAAGTATCGACGACCTATGATATTTATGTGCACATTATCAATGATGTCGTTGAAAATTCTGTGGAAGTACTAAATACCGATATAAATATACCTGAAAATCTACCAAAAAAATCCAACAGTAAACCTGATAGCATTCGAGAACTTCGTAAACTCAAGAAGGCAAGTAGCCATTAAGTAGCCATTACGAAACGGGAAAAATCAAAAAATAACGTGAAAATTCGGTAATCATTTCTAATTCTTAAGGGCATAAAAAAATCCTTCAAACACTTTATTTTCAAGCATTTGAAGGACTTTCATCAGAGAGCCCCCAACCAGAATCGAACTGGTGACCTCATCCTTACCATGGATGCGCTCTGCCTACTGAGCTATGAGGGCGTATATTTCGTCTCGATCCGGGAATTGTGTTCCCGGGAGACGAAACTTATTTTAACACAAGAATTTTGTTTTGTAAAGATATTTCGGTCTTTTTACATCACATGGTAATTTAAGGTCTTATATTTATATTGTGGTAATAAGAACACCTTTAAATTTATGTAAATTATTGATACAATATAAATGCAGCCGCTTTTCATTAACACGTTTTCGCATTGGCTTTATACCGATATATTACTCACCAGGTATACTAAATTTATTTGGGGGACTGGTGTTTTGAAAATTTTAAGGGGAAGAAGGCTTCCGATTTTCATCGAGCTTTATATATTTATTGTAATAACTTTTCTGATTCCGCTTGCAGTTGTTACGGTTGACAATAACAACAAGCTTCTGCAGTATTCTGAAGCCGAGATAATAAGATCGGCGGAGAATAATATAAATTCCACCGAAAAACTGATCAGCCTTATTTGCAGCAACGTAGTTTCCACTACGATAAACCTGTCAAAGGATCCTATTATAAGCGATATCGGCGGTCTGCTAAATTTCAGCCAGTTCCAGAACAACGTAAACAACATGCAGCTTATCAGGAAAGTGGCCAGCAAGCTGAAAGTCATGGAATACAGCGAACAGCTGTATCATTCGGTTTACTTTTATTTGAGGAATTCGGACTACATTATAACCACCAAGAACGATACCGTGAAGATTGACAGTTTTTACGATCTGGGCTGGATGGAAAACATTGATACAGGCCTAAAACCGCAGCAGTCCAGGACGGCTTCGTCAGGCAACCTTTGGTTATACAGGAAAGTGCCCTTTGACCTGACTTCAAGCACTTCAGGTGATGAAGGGTATACGAATGTTGTTACGTTCCTGTACCAGACCACGAATTTCACAACGAGCACAAAGGGATATTTCGTCGTAAACATGTACGAAAAAGAATTCAGCAATATAATGAACAACAGCGGGTTTGATGAGAACAGTTCGGTGTTTGTCATAAATGAAAAAGGCAGGGTTATATCCCATGTGGATAAAGGAATGCTGGGAACCGATTTGTCCTATTTGCCGTTTATTAAAACCATCCTGGAAAAGGCCGACAAAAACCCTGACTATACTATCGACAACTCCAACGGGCAGAGGACCCTGTACTGTTTTATAAAATCCAGCACAAACGACTGGATATTTGTAAGCATGCATTCCCTTGATCTTCTGCTGAACCGTTCGGTTGAACTCAGAAACCAGGCCATTTTCCTTGCATTCGGCATATCCCTGATACTGTTCCTTGCTGCATACCTGTATTCCAGGTATATGACAACCCCAATCAGGGAACTTATGAAGCTGATAAGCTCAAAAAAAGGATACCAGACCGAGAAAAAGGCAAACGAAATCAGCTTTCTTATACAGGCATTTGAAAAATTTACCGAACAGGAGGAATACCTGTCCAGTCTCGTCAAAAAGAGCGAAACAAGTATGAAGGAAGTATTCCTTCAGAACCTGCTGAAAGGCATTGTTATTGGTGACATGGAAATCCAGAAGGAAGAAATTTTCCCCTATTCACATTTCATGATAGCAATGGTAGCTCAGGACAATCTCCAGGCATTTTACAACAGGTATACGCCTGATCAGAGATTTTTTGTCCGCACAATCATGCAGAAAAAGTGCAATGAGCTGAAAATGGACGGCGTTGTTTTTGAAAGCGTTCTTTATGATGAAGACAGGATTTCAATCATTATAAACCTTAAAACATTTGACTGCATTGAAACGCCCGGCATGCTGAAAAATGCGTTTTTGCAGCTGCAGGAAGAGCTCAGGAAGGTTACGGGGAGCACTGTATCCATAGGTATAAGCGGATGCCATAACAGTATAAAAAGCATACCCGATTCTGTTTCCGCTGCAATGGACGCCCTGCGCAGGAAACTTCTTTCCGGGCACGGCAGTATTATATTCTGGGATGAGGAAAGTTACGGAAAAAGCAGGTATTACTATCCCTTTGACCGGGAAAAGCATATCCTGAACTATCTGAATACCGGCCATATTGATAAGGTTGAAAAGGAAATTCGCAGCCTGGTCAGGGAAATAAGGGAAATACCGGATATATCCTGCGAAAACATAATACAGGTGTTTAACCAGCTTATCAGTGCAACAATTAAATATTTTGTTGAAAACAACATTGCCATAGGAAGAATCTTTCCGAATGTTTACAATCTTTATCTTGAAGTTGCAGGAAAGGAAACTCTAGACGATATTGAAGAATATATGATTAACTTCTACAGGAAAATTCATTCGGTTACCCAGTCAGTTGACAGATATGACAAAAGCAATGAGGAGAAAGTATTTTCTTACCTGAACAATAATTACATGACCGAAATTGACTTTGAAAAAATGGCAAGGGATTTGCAGATTAGTTATTCATATATCCGAAAAATTGTTAAAAATGCTACCGGCAAGAGCGTACTGGATTATATAAACAGCCTGAGAATACATGAGGGAAAAAGGCTGTTGAGGCAGACAGACATGACTATCGCTGAAATTGCCTCGAATCTCGGATATAATAATGTACAGAGTTTCAACCGTTTTTTCAAGAAGTATGAAGGAATAACACCCGGAGAATTCCGTTCAAGTGCAGGGTAAAATTTTATGAAAATTTTTTAATGGTGTTATCATTTTTGATAATTTGTAATGTCACCGAAAAGTCATTTATTCCATATCATGGTATTTTTTCTCCCGCCCGGGCCGAACAAAAAATCCATGAAAACCGGTATATAAGTCAAAAAGCCGGATTGTCATTTTTAAAACCCTGTATCAATTGTGATTATTTACGTCAAAACGCACTAAAGGATATAATTTCACTAGAAATAATTGTGCATTTTTTACTAAACATTTTATTTTCTCCGTTCTTGATTGCAGTGACCCAATACTTGAGGAAGGAGTAATTTAATGAGCAAAGTGTCCGTCGCATATGAAACAAAAAAGAAAAAGAAAAAACTTGGTTTTATGTACTATCTCAGGCGTGACTGGCAGTTATACCTGCTTCTGGTTTTCCCTGTGACTATGGTTATAATTTTCAAATACTTCCCTATGGCAGGGCTGGTAATTGCTTTTAAGGACTATAAAATACTGAAAGGGTTCATGGGCAGTGAATGGGTAGGTTTCAAAAACTTTGTAGAAATATTTTCCAACAAAGATTTCTACAGGGCTCTCAGGAATACACTTATTCTTAACGGGCTGGATCTTCTGCTCGGTTTTCCGATGCCTATAATCCTTGCCATAATGCTTAACGAAATTCGTACAATGTGGTACAAAAAAATAAATCAGACACTGCTGTATCTGCCGCATTTCCTGTCATGGGTCATTATTGCCGGTGTGGCATACCAGCTGTTCCAGCCAAGAACAGGACTTGTAAACGTTCTTTTAAGAAACATGGGCTTTAATGAAATTCCCTTTCTGACCGAAAACCTTCATTGGGTATTCAGTTATGTGCTGATAGGTGTCTGGCAGTCAATGGGATGGGGTACAATTATTTATCTTGCAGCTATAACAGGAATTAATCCTGAGTTGTACGACAGTGCAACTATAGACGGTGCCGGACGCTGGGGAAAGATACGATATGTTACACTCCCTGGTATCAGAAGCACCATTACGATTATTTTAATCATTAATCTCGGCCGTATTATGGGCAGTTCCTTCGAGCGTGCACACAGTCTCGGAAATCCCATAGTAAAGGAAGTTGCAAGCGTTATTGCAACCTATGTTTACAGTGCAGGTATTCAGGCCCAGAAATACAGCTTTACCACAGCAGTAGGTTTATTCCAGTCTGTTGTAGGTCTTGTCCTTGTGCTTATTTCTGACTGGATATCAAAGAAAATCGGCGAAGAAGGTCTGTTATAACGGGAAAGGAGTTCAACATGTTTGGGGACAGATATATTAAAACCAAAATTATCAATCGCACTGCTGATATATTTATCTATTTAACAGTCGGGCTGTTGTCGCTTTTATGCGTTCTTCCTTTCATACATGTTCTTGCCAAATCGCTGAGCTCTGACGCCAAGGTAACAAGCCAGCTTGTTTACCTTATACCGAAGGATTTTAACCTCAGGGCATACAGGAGCGTTCTGGGCGATCCGTCAATGATAAGATCGCTCTGGCATACAGTCAAGGTTACAGTTATATTTACTGCACTCGGCATGTTTCTTACAGTCTGTGCAGCCTACCCGCTGACAAGAAAACGCCTCAGGGGGCGAAACATTATATCTGTGCTTTTTGTCATAACCCTTTATTTCAGCGGCGGTATTATTCCTGATTATTTGCTGATGCACAGGCTGGGCTTACTGAACAAGACGGCATCTTTAATACTCCCTCTTGCTTTCAGTGCATATAACATGATTATCATGAGAACTTCAATTCAGACAACCGTTCCCGACAGCCTTGAAGAATCTGCATTTCTGGACGGAGCAAGCGACATCAGGATTCTTCTGCAGATTGTTCTTCCGCTGTGTAAGCCAATTCTGGCAACACTGTGCCTGTTCTATGCCGTGGGCCGCTGGAATGCTTACCAGGATTCGGTTTTCTATATCACCAGGCAGCCACTGTACCTTCTGCAGCACAAGCTGAACCTGTTAATACAGACCACAAATACATCTCTTACGTCATCAGAGGCACAGCCCGATACAGTAACAAATCCCGAAGTAATAAAATCTGCATGTATAATATTCGCAACGCTGCCGATTGTTATTGTCTATCCTTTTGTCCAGAAGTATTTTGTAAAGGGTGTAATGATTGGCGCCGTTAAAGGTTAATAAACCTGATAAAGGTTTAAAATAAAAATAATGGATAGGAGGATTCTTATGAACCGAAAAGTAAGAAAAACCGTATCTGTAACCCTTGTTTTGTTACTTGTCACATTATTATTTGCTGCGTGCGGCAAGACAGACACAGGTACAGGTACAGGCACACAGCCAACCCAGAGCGCTTCCTCACCGACCGAGGCACCTAAGGAAGACAGCAAGGTATTCAAGAACCGTGTCACTATCCAGATACCGGTTTATGACCGAGGTGTTGAAGGACTGCCGCCTGTGGATGACAACTACTGGACACGCTGGATTCAGAAGGAATTCGGCGACAAGAACAACATTACCGTTGAGTATGTAGCTATTCCCCGTGCCGATGAAGTTAACAAATTCAACATGCTTCTTGCAGCCGGCGATGCCCCGGACATTATCTTCCACTACGACTTCCCGGCAGCTGTTGCCTACAAGGACGCAGGAGCAATCCAGCCGATTGACATCGATATGCTGAAAGAATATGCTCCTACATACTACCAGAAAAATGTTGATCTGGACATGCTGAAGTACGGTTTTATTGACAATCAGCAGTACTTCATATTTGCAAGCCGTCCAACCGCATACAACTGGCTTACAATGATCCGCCAGGACTGGCTTGACAAGTTAAACATGCCGATGCCGACAAACCTTGATGAGTACCTGAATGTTTTAAGGGCTTTCCGTGACAACAAACTGGGCGGTCCGAATACCGTTCCGCAAACCCACAGACTGCCGTATCCGAACGGATATTTTGCAAATGCATACCGTCCGTATCCAATACCTGAAGAAGAACTGGCACTGTATTCCGATCTTTCTGTTGTAGCATTGACATGGGAACCTGTTAAACAGAACATTAAAACTGACAACCGGATGTACAATGAAGGTTTAATCAGCCCGAACTTCGCCCTTGACTCCGACGGTTCAAAGGCAAAAGCTGAATTTGTAACCGGTGTCGGCGGAGTATACGGCGATTACCTTACAAAGGAAGGTATCATAGACGTTCTTCTTTCCAACGTTCCCGACGCTAAACTTTCATTGCTGCCTGCTACAGCAGGGGTTCCGAAAGGCGGTGTGCCTGCAGAACGCGCTTACTGGCCGTTTGGTATGATTATCGGGTTTAACTCGGCATCCAGTGAAGATGAAGTAAAAGCTACAATGATGCTGCTTGAATGGATGATTCAGCCTGAAAACCTCTTCACACTCCAGAACGGAATTGAAGGCAAGACCTATAAAATGGGTGATGACGGACTGCCGATTGCCATCGGTGATTACAAAGGCGAAGAGCGTATGAACTATAACTCCAACAAGGACCTCTGGTGCCTTGTAATCGAAGGAAAGGACTATGGCAGCGAAGAAGCAAATCTCAAGGTACAGATGACCACATTTGCTCCTGACGGATTTGAATACCTGATTAAGGACAGATATGAAGAATGTGTTGCAAACCAGAAATACTGGTACACAGACTTCCTGTTCGACACCGGTATCTCTGCAGTTTCGGAATACAAGGCAATTCTGCAGGAAAAATTCCAGGAATACTATACACAGCTTGTTATGTGCAATCCGTCAGAATTTGACGCACTCTATGAACGTCTCTGCAAAGAATACCTCGATGCAGGCTTCCAGAAGATTATAGATGAGAAGAAAGCAGTCTACGAAAGAATGAAGGGAAGATAAGTTAATATAATATATTAAAAAAATGCCGGTCGTAAAGACCGGCATTTTTTATTAAACTCATATCATATAAACTCATATTCCCTTAGCCTTACAGGAGGGCTACAGGGGAATTCAGAAATAGTGAGGAGGATCTGATATAAAAAGCTGTTATCCCATGATAACCAATACATCATGTTCCCTGCCGTCTGAAACAGCAGGAACGACATTTCCGTCAATTTCCTTTCCGTCAAGAACTACTTTTTTAACACCCTTGCATATATGATTCGGATTTTCAACGCGTATTCTGTATTTTGCACCTCGGAACTCCCTTGTAACGATAAAGCCGTCCCATGATCCCGGAATGCACGGATCAATCATAAGTCCGTCGTAAACCGGCCTGATACCAAGAATATACTGGGTTATGGCCACATAGTTCCATGCCGCTGTTCCGGTAAGCCATGAGTTCTTCGCCTCACCAAAGCGTACAGCGTCCCTTCCGGCAATCATCTGTGAATAAACATAGGGTTCTGTCCTGTGTATATCACTTATATCTTCAATATATGCGGGTGCAATTTTCGAATATACTTCAAAAGCCCTGTCACCTCTCCCGATGACAGTTTCGGCTATGGCAATCCAGGGGTTGTTGTGGCAGAAGATCCCGGCATTTTCCTTGTACCCCGGAGGATATGATGAAATTTCACCCAGGTTAAGGTAGTACTCGCTGTAAGCAGGTGCCTGCAGCACTATGCCATACTTTGTATCCAGTCTTTCCTTGACCGAATCAAGCGCTTTCTGTGCAAGGCCTTCCTTTACGCCAATCCCCGCCATAACACAGAAACCCTGGGGTTCTATGAAAATCTGTCCTTCCTTGCATTCCCTGCTTCCAACCTTGTTTCCGAAATGGTCATAAGCCCGTAAAAACCATTCACCGTCATAACCATGATCCAGCACTGCCTTTACCATGTTCTGAATATGCTTTTCAGCTTCGGACGCTTCTTCATAAAGACCGCGCCGCCTGCACAGCTCAACATATTCCGGTCCAATAAATACAAACATTCCTGCTATGAAAACCGATTCTGCCACCCTGCCCTCAATCTGGCCGGCAGTCTGGAAAGACTCGTCCGGAACCCTGGAGAAGCAGTTAAGGTTAAGGCAGTCATTCCAGTCAGCTCTTCCTATCAGGGGCAGACCATGCGGTCCGAGATTGTTGACGACGTGATAGAACGAACGCCTGAGATGCTCAAAAAGCGTATCCTTTTTGTTTTCATCACAGTCAAACGGAACCATTTCGTCCAGAATTCCGAAATCTCCGGTTTCCTTTATGTACTGGGCTGTTGCCAGGATAAGCCAGAGCGGGTCGTCATTGAATCCGCTGCCGATATCCGAATTACCCTTCTTTGTGAGGGGCTGGTACTGATGATACGCACTTCCGTCCTCGAGCTGTGTTGAAGCCAGGTCAAGAATCCTCTGCCTTGCGCGTTCGGGTACCTGGTGAACAAAGCCCAGAAGATCCTGGTTGGAATCCCTGAAACCTATTCCTCTCCCTATTCCCGACTCAAAATACGATGCGCTCCTGGACAGGTTAAAGGTCACCATGCACTGATACGGGTTCCATATGTTCACCATGCGGTTAAGCTTCTCGTCATGGCTTTTAAGCATATATTTTGAACACAGCCCGGTCCAGTAATCTTTAAGCTCCTGAAAAGCTTTTTCCACGCAGGAATCGCCAATGAACCGCTGCTGCATTTCTTCTGCCCTTTTCTTGTTTATTAAACCCTTGCTTTCCCATTTTTCTTCATCAGGGTTTTCAACATAGCCAAGCACAAAAATATAGCTTTTCTTCTCTCCCGGCTTCAGGGTCATTTTAATAAAATGCGAAGCTATCGGCGACCAGCCGCTGGCTATTGAATTGGTTGCCTTTCCCGCAGCGACGTTTTTCGGCGAGTCAAAGCCGTTATAGAGCCCCAGGAAAGATTCCCTGTCAGTATCAAAACCGTCAACAGGTGAATTGACCCAGTAAAACGCATAGTGGTTTCTTCTTTCCCTGTATTCGGTTTTATGGTAAATGGCAGAGCCTTCGACTTCAACTTCGCCTGTACTGAAATTCCTCTGGAAATTGGTCATATCGTCCATCGCATTCCAGAGGCAGAATTCAACAAATGAAAACAGTGCTATTTCTTTCTCCCCGCCTGTTTTATTGGTTATTGTCACGTGGTTTACTTCACCGTTGTAATTAAGCGGCACAAAGGACAGCTGGCTGACTTCAATACCGTTTCGTTCGCCGGTAATGCGCGTATAACCAAGCCCATGCCTGCATTCATACCTGTCCAGTTCCCTTTTGACGGGCATCCATCCCGGGGTCCAGTAATCCCCGTTGTCATAGATGTAAAAATATCTTCCGCCGCTGTCAGTCGGAACATTGTTGTACCTGTATCTTGTTATTCTCCTCAGCCTTGCATCACGGTAAAAACAGTATCCTCCTGATGTGTTGGAAATGAGCGAAAAGAAGTCCTGGCAGCCAAGGTAGTTTATCCACGGATACGGAGTGGCAGGCGTGGTAATTACATATTCCCTGTTCAGATCATCAAAATACCCGAATTTCATTTCAAAAACCCCCTTCTGAACGCGCGTTTATTTTTTCATCAGGCAACCTTTTCAGCAGTGTTTTCAAGGATTTTACCTAATCAGTCCCGGAATCATTCCTGGCTTCTGACGCCTGAAACTGCCGTACAGCTGTCCCTGATAACCAGTTCGGTTTCAAGATTGAATATGCTTATATTTCCCGAGGTATCTCCCATCATCTTCAGAACCTCATCCACAGCCTTTTTTGCCATAGAATAAAGCGGTACCCGGACTGTGGTCAGAGCAGGTTTTATCAGCGAAGCGGGCATTATGTCATCAAAACCTGTAACTGAAATATCTTCGGGTATGCGTATATTATTCTGACTTAAAACCTCAATCGCCGACATGGCCATGTCATCATTGCAGCAAAACAATGCCCCGGGGAGTTTTCCGTAACTTATCATCCTCATTACTTCACGGGCTGCTTCCCGCTTTATGAATTCTCCCTTCAGGATCCACTCTTTCGCCGTTTTAAACCCATGTTCATCCAGGTATTTCTGCCAGGTTTCGTATCTTACCCTGCCCGAATAGGTGTTCATTCTGCCGCTGAGTATCCCGATATCCCTATGCCCAAGGCCGGACATGTATTCAAGCATCCTGCGGGTCCCTTCCTCATCGGTGGAATTTATAACAGCCACCCTGCCTTTTTTTATCCTATGCACAATATCTTCAGGCGAGTAATCAATAATTGAAAAAGGATACCCCATCGCAGCCAGTTCGGCTATTACATCAATCTCCTTCTCGGTCCCGACGACAATACCTGCATCAATTCGCCGTTCCATGAAAGCCCGCTTTATTTTTTCATAATCTTTCTCCGAGTATATGGAATTGACGAGCACATATAAGCCGTTGGCATTTGCATTGTCAATTACAGCGTCAACAAACGGGGAGAAATAATTATTCCTGTATACCCGGTTTATATTATCCTTTTCGGCTATGCTTACAATGAAAAGCCCAATCGTATCGGTTTTTTTCCCCGCAAGAACCCTCGCTGAATTATTGGGATGAAACCCGTACTGTTCAATTACCTGCATAACTTTCCTGCGGGTTTCTTCAGGCACGTTTTTGTAGTTGTTTATTACTCTTGATACGGTGCTCCTTGAAACACCTGCAAGCCTTGCAATATCTTCGCTCTTCATTGATAAATCTCCGTGAACGCGCGTTTATAATACGATTATACATTATTTTTCCAAAAAGTCAATATTGCATTCTGATACAGAAAGGCAGGTCACATATGACAGGTAAATAATCATAAAAAAAAGCGCTTCTGGCGAGAAGCACACGAACTTAGCGGATAATATGGAGCGGGTGATGGGAATCGAACCCACACAGTCAGCTTGGGAAGCTGATATTCTACCACTAAATTACACCCGCACTGAATTAACTAAAATAATTGTAACATAATTTTATGCCATTGAAAAGTATACCCAAAAATTTTTTCGCGTCATCCTTAAAATCAGTCAATGCTCTTATTAATCTCAAAACGGAGGATTTTTCTTGAAGTATTTTTCGGAAATTCTTCGTTTCTTATTTTAACCATTTTTACCGCTTTGTATGAAACCATTCTGCTGTTCAGTTTTCTGATTTCCTCACTGAAATATGCCTGTGGGTCACCTATGCCTTTTAATTTCAGGGCTTCAAAGTCAGGGAATATTTCAGCGACAATAACCTCCTTGTTTTTCTGTGCCCTGCTTTCCCCGGCGTATACCACAACCTCCAAAACCCCGTAAATTTTTGATATTTCGCTTTCTATTTCCTCCGGATATACATTCTTGCCATTGCTGAGGACAATGATGTTCTTTATTCTGCCGGTAATATAAAGCCATCCTTCATCATCAAGCTTTCCATAGTCACCTGTCCTGAAAAAGCCTTCCTCGTCAAAAGCCGCAGCGGTTGCTTCCGGATCCTTGTAATATCCCAGCATTACATTCGGCCCCTTGACACAGATTTCACCTTCGCCGTTTTCGTCTGGATCCTTTATCTTTATCTGCTCGCCGACTATAGGTATACCTACGCTTCCTTTTTTCTGATACTTGTTCCGGTTGCATGAAAC
>Ga0134102_1002126_pt1 | contig 14021 bp, 17 predicted proteins | sample 13_3_2metaG_FD_94447 | JGI IMG/M metagenome (GOLD analysis project Ga0134102, IMG submission 94447) | Switchgrass degrading microbial communities from high solid loading bioreactors in New Hampshire, USA - 13_49_3.3_201_A3 metaG | ecosystem: Engineered > Bioreactor > Semi-continuous > Anaerobic...
ATTCATTAAAATCACCTACAGGAACAACTTCGTTACAACTGTCACATATAGTACATTCTTCAAATATCAACCAATACATTTCATCCTCTGTTATACCATGACTATACAAAAATTCTTTTGCTTCTTCCTCACATCCGAACAACATTATTTCCCCATTATCATCAAGCAAATATTCAAGCGGATTAATTGTTATCCCTTCAATATGTCTGCCAATTCTAATCATTTTTACTAACCTCCTATATTAATCATTCCAATGTTTATCAGCACACTTATTACAATATAGTTTACCTTTTATAATATTCACATCAGGTTGTTTTTTGCCTTTTAAACGAGAGTATCTGTCGCCAAGATGCTTGCCGCAGTTGTCGCATATATAAGCACGATTCGGATAAGATGCAATTGTGCTTCCTATCATTGTTTTCCCCTCACTTTCTGCCGGGATATCCCGCCCGGCTCGGTGTAGTGTTGGTTATTTACCTTCTATAAAACTTCTTATTATGCTCATTAATTTCGCTTCTAACTTTGGGTTTAAATAGCCTTTTATAGCTTTTTCAAGCTGCGCGGCTTCTTCCTGCCGCCCTAAGATTTTCAAAAAGTCAACTGCTATCATGCGATATGCTTTTTCTGCTTTTAGCTTCCGTTCAAGCATCGGGGACGAATAAACAAAATTCAACGGGTTGTCGATGCCGTATAATTCCATGTATGCTGTTTTGACTTTAGGTAAGTAGTCGTTTACAAACACTTCTTCGCTCATAAGATAATCACAATCCCAATTAGTTATGCGTTCGCCATCTTCGCTGTAATACTCGTTATTGTCTATTACATACTGACGTACTGCCTTCTCAATTTCCAGCGCTTTCTCATAGGCTTCTATCGCTTCGTGTAGTTCAATCTCCCGCCTTAAGCCTTCCAGTCTGAGCAAGTAAAGCAGTTCTTCCTGTTTCTTTGTTAATGTTTTAGCCATTTTATTTACCTCCAATCTTTACTTTGGAGGCCGCCACATGGTATACTTGATTTGCAGCGGCCTTGTTGCCCTGTATAATCCCCAGATGCTTGCGAGTGCGAATGGGATTATTTTATTGCCATTCATTAAAACCGACTTCAAAAGCTATAGGATCGTTTCTGCGTAACCATGACCCATATTTACAATTGTCGGGAACTCTGCCACCGTTTGACCTTTTATCGTCTTCTGGTGCGCCTAATTCGTTTAGCCATTCTTCATAATCTCTTTTTGTTTTCATAGCTTTACCTCTAACCTTCATGGTGATTCCCTCCATTCATTTTGTCCGCTCCGGCTTGCGCCCGGACTTCCGCATTACCGGGGATTGCTCCCCGTCACTCTGCCTCTTCTTCCAATTCGTCGTCCTCAATCAGATACTTTTCTTCGTACAACTTCTTTAGTCCGGCAAATTTCTTTGTGTCGAGCAGATCAAGTTGTTGTGCCTTTAGGATTTCCTGCAGGGCTTCGTCTGCGTCCACAACGTAAGCATAGTCTTTCTCGCCCTGCCAGTCGGTGCCGATTATTATTACGTACCGACCGTCTTTTAGCTTGGTAATACCCTTGTGTCTGCCAACTCCTCCATTCTGCCAGTTTCGCCCATCCCAGAAATCTAAATCTTGGTTGTAGCGCACCCTGGCGATAACGTCTCCATCAAGGTCATACTGGTTTTCGTACACGTTTACCCTATACTGTTTTTTCCCCATTGATAACAACTCCTTTCCGGCGATAGGTCGCCACCCTTTTTATTGTACTTTTATTATATCTTATATTGTACCGAATGTCAATACTTTTGGTACAATATTTTTTTTAAAATAGGCATAAAGCGGAAGGGGATTATTTTATCATTGCCTTATAGGCTTTCATGTATAAAACACCTTACCTGCTTTTGCGCCTTCTAATTCTTCTCTTGTAAAGATTTCGCAAATACTCTTTCCCGCGCTGAATCTCTGTTCTTTATCATACCTAACGGCTTCGAGCAATAAAGCTTTCTGGTCTGCCGATAATTCTATATTTCTGTCGATATGTAGATAACCTGGTTTCATCGCAAATATCTGTGCAGGCACGTCATAATCCTTTAATTCTTTTGCTGCATTACCGACTTTGATGCTGCCAATAAAACATTTACCAGATAGAGGATGATCATATCCAGCCGCAAATAACCCAGGCATTGTTTCTCCTGGTTCTAATTCCAGTCCAATATACTGTTCCGGTCCATCAGTTATTCTTAAGGCAATATAATATTCGTCTTTCCCCCCAAATAATTCTGCAACCGAACACTTTTTGTAAAACAGTTCTCCGGCAAAACCTATTGGGCCCCAAGTTCCAACTTGGCTAAAATATACTTTAACTGTGGTTTCAATGTTCATTATTCTGACCTCCTCACTTCCTGCCGGGATATACCGCCCGGCTCGGCGCTTAATTTAACCTCTGAATTGCAGTTATAAGCACTTCTTTGACGGCATCCAATTTTTTCTTATTCGTTCGTTGCTGCCGTGGCTGTCAATCGTTATGCTGTCCTGTCATGTTCTTTCATTCTTACCGGCAACAAAATTGCTTCCCCGTCGGCGTGCGAGAAATACAGCGGATCTGTCATAGTGCCACACGTGATAGCGGCATCGGGAAATGCCGTCAGAATGTCCAATAGATAAGCCGCATTTACGACAGGGCGACCACCTCCGAAATCCCACAAAATACACTGCCTGTTTGCGTCCTTGCCATACTTGGCCTTATTCTCGGCTTTTTTAATTTTTATATATGTTTTCAATTCGTATAGCGTGGGCGTTTCTATGGGCGTTGTGGCGTTGTGCCTGGCATCGGCAAACAATCGGTTAAAATCCGTCGTGCACGGTACCGGCGGCGCGGGAAGGTCTATCGGCGCGTTTAGGCGTATTGCTCGGTATCCGTCGCAGGCATATTGTTTCCCGTCACGGACGACAGCGCCTTGCAATTGCCGCTTGTGTTCCGGGGCGTTCTTGATAATGGCTCTCATGGCCTTTTCAATGTTCGCCTTGCCACCGGCCTTGTTTGCTTCCCTCCGCATGCCATCGCGGAGCGCGGCGCATAAGGTTATAAGGGCTGGTACTCCGCTAATTGCTTTTGCCGGGTCTGTTGTTTCCCATTTTTCCAATAGATCATCGAGGTTTTTAATTCCTTCATTGTTAACCAAATAATTATAAACCACCTGATAAATTTTGCTTGTGCTTAACATTGTCCTACTCCTTTCTCCCCGGATTAGCCGCCGGGGTCGGCATATAAACATTTCATTTTGCAACTATATAATAACACGTTGCCGTCAATTTGTCAATACCTTTTTTGTATTTTTTGTCTTTTATTTCGTATATTTATACGCTTCATCAAAATATAATTTGCACGCTTCTTTTTCCTCCATTTTTGAATTGTATTCTTTGACTTTACCTTCCTTTAATAAACTCTCTGCTTCCGCATTAATCCTTTCCTCATCATCTTTTTTAATCAAATATGGTCTTGGAGGTGTAATATTCATCAACACATTGTTTCCCTTTAAAATGTTTGTTATCTGGTCGTACACATTTTGTAATTCTTTCATATTTTATCATCCTCGCTTTCTAAATATTGATATCTGTATTGCCTTCTGTAAATTTTACACGCTGCCAAAGCGGGAGAACAGATTTTTTACTGTCTGATTTAGATTCCGCTCTTATATTGTCTGTGTTTCCCTCTGATAACTTTTTAGCAATCTCAATTGTTTTGTTGCTCTGTTTTGCACGCCAATTTGCTCTAATGTTAAAACGCCGTATAAATTCATTCTATTTCACCTATCCTTTCAGGGATAAATATTCTTTCAGTTGTGTTGACCTCCTAAAATTTTATTATGCGTCTGGGCTATCGGAGCTTGTGACCGTCTGCCCGGCTGCATTACCGGCCGGAATTGTCCCGGCCGTCACTCTGCGATTAAAGGGATTATTTTATTACCGTCATAGTGATTACTACTTTCTCTTTTGGAAAGAAGTTGGTATGTCCTCTAATGTCTTTATTAAGTTCGGGAACGCTGATATAATAGCTTATGCTTGGCTGGTCTATTACTATGGTATTAGTTGAGCCTCTCCGTTTTATCTCTTCTAGTATTTCTTCGGTGCTGTATGCCTTGATTGTGTTACCAATTCTTATATCCACGCCTTTTCCCTCCCTTCTACCGGACTTGTGACCGGCTCTGCCGCATTACGCCGGATTGCTCCGGCTCACATTGTGCTTCCGGTTGTGCTCGTCGCATATTTTGCGGCAAATCTCCAGTGCGCCACTGCCTTTATACATGCCGTCAATGGCAATCCATTTTCCTTCCTTGCCGTCGGGGAGGAAGTACGGCACCCAACCTTGATAATATGTGAATCTCCCCGCAATTGCATATCGTCCATCTGTGGATATGCGGTGCTGCGCGTCAATTTTTTCCCATTTCAATTTCATTGTTCTTTCTCCCTTCATTTAAATGCATCTCCTTATAAAATTTTATTATGCGGTGGAGTTGTGACCACCCGCTGCCGCATTACCGGCGGGATTTGCCCGCCGTCACTCTGCTATTATGCGAAAAAACCTAATATATAAGCGTCTGTATCTTCGTTTTCTTCTTTGTATGACATGTAGTTGCTATCATGTTTTGTCCGCTGCCTTTTGCAAGTATATAATAACACGTTGCCGTCAATTTGTCAATATCTTTTTTATATTTTTTGTCTTTTAAAATGTAAATAATTTGTGAACGTATTGCGTATTAATTTATTATCATTGCTTGTTGCTATGCTGCCGCATTACCGGCGGTATACCGGGCAACGCTTGCGGCTTAATGTCCTATTTATAGCCGCCGCAACGGCTTAATCCATTAATCTATAATCGGTTACAACGTGTTCGCCGTCATACAAATAGATTTCTAATTCGTCCGGCTTGCATCCGTAACAATCCGCTAAATATTTGGTATTTGTAAATTTGTCCGCATCGTGCACCATCACGATCAAATCGGGGTCAAAGCATATTGCGCCGTCACTAGTTGATACAGCCATGATGTTGCGCGGCTCTGCTATGCGCTCCCAAAACCAAGTTGTCAACTCCGGGCTATCCCACGCTCTAGCGCTGTCAACGATGTCATCCGGGTCGAAACTTGCGGCTATAAATTTGCCATCGAATTGCATGTAGTAGTCTACGTCTACAATATACGGCGCACCGTCAAACATATCTGCCCTGTCTGCATCCCACAACGTAGCAATATCGTTTTGTAGAGTATGTATCGGTACACAGTATTTACTATCGAGTATCCAGCCGTATACACCGTAGAAGCTGGACTGTTCATGGTCCACTGTAAACATCGCATGCCCGATATCCGACATAGGGTCCGGCTTGCTTGTGTGCCTGTGGTACATCATCGCATATGCTCCCTTTAATAAATTTCGTTTTTTGTCCGTTGCCTTTGAGCTATCTGAGCTTGTGACAGTCTGCCCGGCCGCATTACCGGCGGGATTTGCCCGCCGTCACTCTGCTATTAAAGGGACTATAAAATTTTATTAGCATTCCTTTTTACTCTACAATGTAATATTCTTCTAAATCTTCTATATCATAGTAAAATTGATTATGATACTCTCTATGATTGCAATTGGGAAAATCATCAATACTTATTTTTACCAATCCTAACCTATCAGGTTTTTCTAGAACAGTAGCAACTTTATTGTAATGAGGGTTTATCAAGTTATTAGCACATATTTCTTTTTTTATAATAACCTTATCTCCAACATTGTATAACCTCATTGTATAACCTCCCTTATATATTCCTTTAAGAGTGCGTCTATTTGAGCGGCTTTTTCCTCATGGCTTAACGTGTAATCACACGCTATTTTTTCGGCTTGCTCATTGTATCGATGCACAATGTCATAATTACTATTCGTGTTTTTGCTTGATAATGGCGCATATCCGGTCGAGATTAACACGCCGTCAATGTCGTAATAATCACACGCCCACCCTTCAACGCGTGTGCTATATGCAATAGGTTCTTTGTACCTCAATAACCATTGAGCTTTACAATAACCTATTGATATAATACGGTCGTAATTGCGGCTCATTTCCTTTTTAGATACTTTAAACTTCATTTTATAACCTCCTTAATAAATTTAGTTTTTTTGTCCGTTTCCTTTTACGAGTATATAATAACACGTTGACGTCAATTTGTCAATTCCTTTTTTATATTTTTTGTCTTTCTGCCGGTATTAGCCGACCGGCGGCGGCATATAAACATTTCGTTTTACAACTATATAATATCATGATGCCGTCAATTTGTCAATATCTTTTTTATATTATTTGTCTTTTAAATTGTAAACAATTTGTTAACATATGATGCATATTAATTTATTATCGTTTTACCATGCTAAAGTAACCAAGAAGATATTTAATTATAAAAAATAGTCTATATTATTACTATATATGGTATTGTTTATTATATTATGTAATTAGATATATTTTGTTGTATGTAAAAAATGATTATGATTTAGATTGTTAAAAATAAATATGAATGTTTCGTGTTGTGGTATAGATGATTGCAAAATATGATTTTGATTATCATATTTATAAAACCGACAAAATGAAAACATTACATTTTTTGCGATCCAAAAGGTATAAAATTATGATTTTTGTTGTAATGTAACGCTTTTAAAAATGTAAACTTTTGACGTAATATTACATTTTTGCCTTATTAATGCCGTTTTTAGGTGGTATGGGGGGTATTTTACAGTCGCCAAACCTTTCCAAATGCGCGTTCATCGCAAGTTACCTTTTCTCACCCTCACCCCTCATTTTACCCCTCGAAATGCCCAATTTTTATCGTAATCCATCTCGAATCAACATCCTTTTTAAACCCATTTTCATCATCTTTTTATAATGTTATTTTTGATAAATCATATTATTCTTTAATGTTTTTCTATATTTTCATACTGTTATTTAAGCCAACCTTATCGAATTAAAGAAAACCAATAAAATTCAATATTATAACCAGCAACGGATAATGTATCGTTTTGCCGGTTAAATAACATAAAAAATATATATTTTTATTCTATTTTATATCGATATACAAAATATAGTGTTTTACCAATATAAATAAAATAATATAAAGACAAAAAATATAAAAAATTTCTCTTGACAAAATCAAAATTATATGGTATTGTATATACGTAAAATAAGACAAAATTTAGAAAACATGGTAGCCAAACACGATAATTTTTATCAAAAATACGTTTTTCTTATAGCTACCAAAACACAATATATTGTGGTGTTCTGGCTATCTCATCTATATCTTGGTATCAATTTTCTGCAAAATGTAAATCCATATATAGATAATGCTAAAAATTGATACACATAATTTTATTACATAAAAATTAGATGGGAGGCTGTGGGAAGGTGCTGAACGTGGGCTACTGCACACGTGAAGCACGGGAAACTCCGCAAAATCAAAAAAGTGATACTTTTTTCTAAATTTTGTGAAAGGACGGTGATTGTATTACTGAAAAACAGTTTATATCCGATGTAATAAACCTTGATAACCTATCCAATGAGTGTTTTAACCTTATTCACTCTGGCTGCGGTACTGGTAAAACGTTCTTTATCCGTAATATGCTCGTTGATTATATGAACGATAAGTACGGAATTAAACCTAGTGAGATAATTTATATTACTTCCCGCTCTCTTATCGTTGATCAGCAGACTACTGCCAGAGATAATCAGAAGAATGATTTGAGTAAGTTCTATACCGATGAATTGGATATTATTAAACTTTGGAACGGTGAAGAATTATTCCCTCTGTATGAAACGCTTGATTGCGGTATTAAAACCATGACTTTTGATAAACTAATCCGTATCCTGCTTTACTATAATAATATGAATACCGAAACTCTTGGCGAAATAAAGGTTGTTATATTCGATGAAGCTCATGCGATATTTAGTGATTCGTTTATTAGAGATATTAACCTCGTAAAAGTCTGGATACGTGATAATATCTATACGAAAAAGAAAATATTTCTTGGTTTGACCGCTACCGCTCAGATATTACTCTATTACTCTAAATCGTGGGGAGTAAAAATAAATCTTCTTAACGATAAACCGCTTATAAATTATAAAGCCCGTAATCTTTATTGCGTTGATTATATTGCTATTCCTCTATTGTTTAAATCTAATGCTTATAACCATATCACTTGTAATGGCAAAACTTTGATCATGTGTCAAACGGTTTCGCATTGCTATGATTTATATAAAAAAATACCCAATTCCGCTATCCTTATCAGTAAGAGTAATAAACAGTTTACTGAAGAAATGAACGTTATCCGCGATTATATCGTCCAGTATGAATCTTTACCCGATGAAGTTACTTTTAATGGGAAAACGTTTCCTCTGAAAGTGCTTATTACTACGAGTACGTTTCGCGAAGGAATAAATCTGAATCCGGGTTGCGGAGTTGAAACTATAATATGCTGTATGCCGGATGAATTACATATTACCCAATTTATGGGTAGGTGTAGGTTCGATATCGAAAACCTTGTGGTTGTTAATGAGTATTCACCTCGTACGAAATATACGAACAGCTATATTACTGAACGTAGAGAGGAATTTAGAAAGTTTATTTACCACGAAAATAGTAAAATATGGTTTAACTCTATTAAACATTTGCTTTATGATGACGTTAAAAAACCTATACGTATTCTCTTGGATGTAAAATCGTTCCGTAAATATATAGCCAGGTATTGGTTGAGACGAAAAATAATCACCAAAGAAGAACGTAATGAGATAGTAGAAGCCGCCCGCGCTTGTAATATTATTGATATATCGAATTCCAGAATTACTTTTAATCGTGTTATGAAATATATAAGCGAAGAACTCGGCTTTCGTGTAATCACTAAAAGATGTAGAATAAATGGTGCTTTATATACTTACAAATTGATAGAGCCTAATTCTACTTCGAACGAAGCGAAAATGAAAGGAGATGATATCGAGTAATGAAAGAACCTAAAGAAACTTGTTATGCTCATTGGTCTGAAAATACATATGGCACTATTTCTTCTTCTGAAAGAAAGTGGATTAATAAAATACATAAGTTAAAAGAAAAATACCCCGATGAAGTGGAAATAAGACATATCAATTACGATGGCAGTATAGTGGCTCGTATTCCCCATTCATGGTTTAAAATTAGCCCGCATCGTAAAAAGAAAATAAGCGATGAAGATAAGGCGAAAATTAGGGAAAGATTTTTGAATGTACGCAAAAAGAATACCATCCATATTGAACGGTAAAAAACTATTTATTATACAATAAAAAATAGCATGAATTTAAAAGATTTCGCCTATTGGTATATGTTTGTATTACCCAATAGATATTTTACTCAAAAACATATAAAACTAAAGATAAGTGAGGGATCGAAATAGAGTTTGAGGACAACATTTAATAAAGACGATTACAGACATTTATACAAAAAACATACGTGTCAAGATTGTTATTGGTATAATCAGTGTGGAGATCTAACGATGGAATCAGCGGATGATTGTGAATACTTTTATTGTATTTATACGCAGAAAGAAGAAGAGTATCAAATACATAAGTTGATAAATAGAAACAAATATAAGTTTTATAAAGAATGGAACAAATATATAAAAGAACACAGCGATGATTCCAATAAGTATAGCTCGTTAGTATATGAAGTAGATTTAGGAGGTGATGAGCAAGAGTTTTGAAAGCGCCGCCGTTGTATAAAGTTAGAAAATTCGCGTTTCGCGATATCGTCAACAACGATTTTAATTTAAACTTAACGGAAGAAGATAACGAACGTTTTATAGTGAAACAGCAGGACAACATGCTTTTCCGGCAGATTAGGCTTATTACTGGTGATTACGGCAGTTATATTGATAAGTTTGTATTTGTAAGTTGTAAGGGCTGGGAAAGCAAAGAAGATAAAATGGATCGCCTTATACTTGATGGATTTTACATCAACGGCGAACATTTCGTATGTAGCGAAAGATCTTCTTCAATGACCAGAAATAACATATTGAGTTTCGTAAGAAGCGATATTGGCGAACAACTAAACGAACGTGTATCGATGGGATTGGATTTTGGTAAATGCGTATTATCAAAGTTGTATGCTTATAAGGGGTTAATGCTAAGTTCTTGCCATTGTCTTGACAATTGGTATCCAAAAATAATCATTGTGCCAGACTATTATCGTGTTATTCCTAATCAAAGAATCAAATGTTTATACGATAAAATCATTGAATTTATTGATAAGAACGGCAATAAGCGTAATTGGACGCAGAAAGATATAAAAGAAGATGTCCGCGATATAACAATAAATGCCTTTGATGGCTGCGGTATCCACCACCCCGCTATCAGTAAAATTGCTAAAGAGTTGATTCAAAGTAAAACTGATTTAACTAGTATATTGTGGCGTGCGCCCTTTATAAAAGGTGTAACGCATGAGATAGATTACGAGCGATTCTTGAGAGAACGCGGTATTAGTAAGATAGTGGATGTTTGGGGAGTAGAACATGACATTTCAGAACCAATGATTATAATGACCGAAAGTATGTATAAGGGTAAAAAATACTTCAAAGAGTTCGGTGATTATAGAGATTGGGATAAATACTGGCGTTTGTTTAGAAAATACAATCATTGCTTGGGCATAGCAAAATATAACTTCAGCAAGGAAGAAGAACACATATACACACGCATAAACTATCAAATATTACAAGATTTAGACTTGCCGTATGATGAGTTCGAACTTCTGGCGAAAGACAGTGTTGAGTGGGCAGAAAAAATAATAAATGGCGATACTATTTATACATATTGCTTTTTAGGTTTACTTGCCGATGATATAAATCCCGAAAATAACTATACTAAGTCCATAGTAAAAAACCCAATGATGTTAAAAGAAAAGGGCGTTCGCAATTATTTAGTATCGCTTTTGAAGAAAAAACTCGATGAAATGAAGTGTGGCAAGCTCTGGATTGAATCTTGTTTCAGGTTTTTAACTCCAGATTTAATCATGCTTACGGAGTGGATTGGTGGTAATAAAAATCCAGATGGATGTTTGAATAGTGATGAGTTTTGGACATCTAATAAAAACGGTACTTATTTTGGCGATTTTCTAATAGAACGCAATCCGCACATTTGCAGATCGGAACATGTTAAATTAAAAGCTGTTACTAACGAACTTATTGAGAAGTATTGTAGTCATTTATCAAACGTATGTATGGTGAATTGCAAAAGTATAACTCCGCAGAAATTGAATGGTGCGGATTTCGATGGAGATTTGGTCTTGGTTGTAAACAACAGTACAATGATGAAAGGCATTGATCCACACGCGATTCCTGTCGTTGATACTGAAGATAAAACTACGGTTGAAGAACAGTATGATACTAAAGAAAATCGCCTTAAGGTAATAAAGCGTACAATGAAAAATATGATTGGTGAATATAGTAATTGTGCTACAACCTATCACAATAAGTCACCCAAAACGCCCGAACAAAAGGAGAAATATATCAGATATATCGATATTATAAGCGTTCTTACCGGGAAGTCTATCGATTACGCCAAGACTGGCGTATTATATAAAATGCCTAAAAATATCGCAAAAGGTTCGCAACCATTACCGTACTTTATGCGTTATGCAAAAGATTACGATGTTAAAACAAAAAAACTGTCGCGTTCATACAGTAATATGAATCGTTTGTGTTTTGCACTTGAAAAATGGGAAAAAAGCATCCGCTGGAAATATAGTTTAAATGGTTTTGATTATAAGATTATGATTAATGATGAAATACCGCACAATGAAAATACTTACAATCAAATTAAGCAAATCTATAAAGAGTACAATAGAAAAATAAACGAACTTACTTCATTCCAGTATAAATTAAGAAACTATGATGAGTATGCGGATGAGCTATTTGATATAATTTCAAAGACAGACTCGAAGAATTTTGTTGTTGATTGGAGATATTATTATAATCAATTTAAAAGTAAGTGTTTGAGTGTATGTCCTGATATATGTGAATTGGCAAATTATGTGGTTAAATTAAGTTATGAAGAATATCCTAAAAGAGATACTAGGTTTATGTGGGAGATGGCGGGAGAAGGAATTGTCAAGAATATAAAACAAGTAGATATAACTCTGCCGCTGAAGTCAAGTGACGGTAATTACATTTATTTAGGTGAAAAGTATAAATTAATTCGTATCGGAAAGGATGATGTGGTTATTGATTAATGAAGTTATAGAAGCTCAATCATATTTAAGTGGTAAAAACATTAATGAAAAGAATTTATATAGAATTTGCTACATATTAGCCAAATGGTATAAAGAAAAAGGGCAAACTAATAAAGAGATTCGCGATTCTATTTTTGAGTGGGCTAATAAGAATAATATATATATACCTTATAGCGTAAACAATATAATCTACCATGCATTAAAAGACAATCAACGTTTAAAGGATAATGTGGTTGTTAGAATTAATGAAAATGATATTAAAGAGATAAATAGCCGTTTTGATAGAAAAAACACAAAGTTAGTTGCTTTGGCTATGCTATGTTATGCGAAATGCTTTGCTGACAGCAATAAAGAATTTAGTATATCCCCTATCGCTTTAGCAACATGGATTAACATTGATGCATCTAATATGCGAAATATCTACATAAAAGAATTGATTGATTTTGATTACATAGCAAAAGTAGAACACAACAAAAATCAGTTTAGCTGGAACAAGAAATATAACAATAGGTTGTGTAGGTATAAAATTCTTGTTGATTTAAAAAATACAGGCGAATATCAGATCGTTGATAATAATATTAGGTCGTTATTTGATGAGATTTTCAAATAATTGCGGTTTATATATGGAATACTATAAATAAAAGTATTCTGAAAAGAGTTAATCAAAAAGGTATGAACAAAAGGTAAATCTCAAAGGTATTTTTTAAAGGTATATAAAATGGAGGTGGTAAAATGGCAAGATTAGATGGTGTTGTTGCTCATGTATTACAAAATAAGTATTACAACGTAACAAGTCCGTTTGGATACAGAAAAGACCCTTTTAATTCGTCTGTCAACGAGTTTCACAATGGTGTTGATTTAACAGGCAAAAATGGTGCTGCTGATTATGTGTTGGCATTTGCGGACGGCATTGTTACATATGCAAGAAATTTTGTTCAAGGGAAAACGAGTACATATCCTGCTGGAAACTATGTTGTAATTCAGCATGAAAATGGTTATCTTACCAGATACTTACATATGGCTTACAATACGGTAAGAGTAAAGACTGGCGATAGAGTTAAAAAGGGCGAAGTTATCGGATATATGGGTACAACCGGCTCTTCAACTGGTGTCCACCTCCATTTTGAAGTTCGATTAAATAATACCCCTGTTGATCCTGTACCGTTTTTATTAGGACAAGCTGCCATCTCAAATGATACGCCCGGAGATTTAGATGGCGATGGTGTTGTTGATTCGTTTGATGCTTTACTTTTAAAGAAGCACATATTAGGCAATCGCGAATTAACAGAAGATCAACTCAAAAAAGCAGACGCAAATCAAGATGGCGAAATTGATTCATTAGATTATCTCGAAATAAAGAGAAATGTTATTAAAAGTTAAATATATATAGGGTGTATTTTACATGATAAAGAAATTGTAAGATTAAATAATAGTGAAGTAAGGCAAGCATTAAAGAATGTAATATGAGTTTATATAATGGGTTTTGAAACGAGCCTAAACTACCGTTAATTTGTTCGTAGGAACAATTGGTAGTAAAAGTCTAACGGAAACCAATTAGTGGCACTATGCTTTCGGGTTAGTGCAGAAGTTGGAAAGTACGTTAGAACCTGCTGGCTTTAGCCACGCAGAGTTTCAGAAACAACACCTAAATATAAACAGGTAAGCACAGAAAAAATTCGATTGGTGTGTAGAAACAACAATTGGATAACCGATTCATCCTCCACTTTCGCTTACGCTTAGAAGTGGAGGACTTCTCGGTAATTTAGTTAAAGG
>Ga0134102_1002127_pt1 | contig 14016 bp, 10 predicted proteins | sample 13_3_2metaG_FD_94447 | JGI IMG/M metagenome (GOLD analysis project Ga0134102, IMG submission 94447) | Switchgrass degrading microbial communities from high solid loading bioreactors in New Hampshire, USA - 13_49_3.3_201_A3 metaG | ecosystem: Engineered > Bioreactor > Semi-continuous > Anaerobic...
GGGATTGCTCCCTCAAAACTAAACAGTGGGATGAGATCCATTGAGATCGACCTAGGGTCGCTGTGACACCAACTCACAGCTCTTTACCCTTAGAAAGGAGGTGATCCAACCGCAGGTTCCCCTACGGTTACCTTGTTACGACTTCACCCCAATCATCTGCCCCACCTTCGGCGGCTCCCTCCTTCGCAGGTTGGGTCACCGACTTCGGGTGTGACAGACTTTCGTGGTGTGACGGGCGGTGTGTACAAGGCCCGGGAACGTATTCACCTCGGTATGCTGACCCGAGATTACTAGCGATTCCGACTTCATGCAGTCGAGTTGCAGACTGCAATCCGAACTGAGAGCAGCTTTTTGGGATTTGCTCCGGGTCACCCCTTCGCTCCCCTCTGTACTGCCCATTGTAGCACGTGTGTAGCCCAGGACATAAGGGGCATGATGACTTGACGTCAACCTCACCTTCCTCCGACTTATCGCCGGCAGTCCCTCTAGAGTGCCCAACTTAATGATGGCAACTAGAGGCAAGGGTTGCGCTCGTTGCGGGACTTAACCCAACATCTCACGACACGAGCTGACGACAGCCATGCACCACCTGTCTCCTCTGCCCCATATGGGGAAGGACTATCTCTAGCCCCGTCAGAGGGATGTCAAGCCCTGGTAAGGTTCTTCGCGTTGCATCGAATTAAACCACATGCTCCACCGCTTGTGCGGGCCCCCGTCAATTCCTTTGAGTTTCAACCTTGCGGCCGTACTCCCCAGGCGGAACACTTAATGCGTTAGCTGCGGCACAGGAGGGGTCGATACCCCCTACACCTAGTGTTCATCGTTTACGGCTGGGACTACCAGGGTATCTAATCCTGTTTGCTCCCCCAGCTTTCGCGCCTCAGCGTCAGTTGCAGTCCAGAGAGCCGCCTTCGCCACTGGTGTTCCTCCAGATATCTACGCATTTCACCGCTACACCTGGAATTCCACTCCCCTCTCCTGCACTCTAGCAACGTAGTATCAGGCGTCTAACACCGGTTGAGCCCGTGCCTTTATCACCTGACTTACGTCACCGCCTACGCGCCCTTTACGCCCAGTAATTCCGGACAACGCTCGCCCCCTACGTTTTACCGCGGCTGCTGGCACGTAGTTAGCCGGGGCTTCCTCCAAAGGTACCGTCACGCTCTTCGTCCCTTCGGACAGAGGTTTACGATCCGAAGACCTTCTTCCCTCACGCGGCGTCGCTGCATCAGGCTTTCGCCCATTGTGCAAGATTCCCCACTGCTGCCCCCCGTAGGAGTCTGGGCCGTGTCTCAGTCCCAGTGTGGCCGGTCACCCTCTCAGGCCGGCTATCCATCGTCGCCTTGGTAGGCCGTTACCCTACCAACTAGCTAATGGAACGCAGGCCCCTCCTTAAGCGGGTTCCCCCCTTTACTGTAACAGCCATGCGGCCATCACAGCACATCCGGTATTAACGACCCTTTCGAGTCGGTATCCCGGTCTTAAGGGCAGGTTGCCCACGCGTTACTCACCCGTCCGCCGCTAGGATATCCGCCTCCGTGTTAAACACTTCAGCAAATATCCCCGCTCGACTTGCATGTGTTAGGCACGCCGCCAGCGTTCGTCCTGAGCCAGGATCAAACTCTCCAAAAATCCTATCCAATGGACCTACCTCAACTCGAGGCGGTTTCCATTAGCTTCTCTTCAAGCCTATCCTGCGCCTATTTACTCGCAGGCCGGATCCCTAAAGATCCGCAAAAACTCAATGGAACCTCTTAATCCCACTGTTCAGTTTTCAAGGAACAATCTGCCTGTGCCTCGTCAATGAACGAGTGTCCGATTCATTTTAAACCACTCAGTCCACTCGAGGCGTGCGAGCAATATATTACCACGTCCTCAGCTATAAGTCAACATTTGAGCAGATGAAGTCTTGGCTGACTAGTTGTGACTTCAATCAGCGAGACGTGGAACGACTGTCATTGTACATGGGGCCGTGATACTTGGCAACAACAATAAGCCCAAACTAAGCAGTAAGAATGCCAAGTACCGCAGATCTTTTCAAAAAAGACGCCCGATTGCTCGACTATGCTTGCTCACATGCATCGCATTTGTCCGGCAGCGCTGTTTACAGCTCGGGTTCTTCTGAGTCTTCGACCGCCTCTGAGTCTAGCTCGCCTTGCTCGTTATCGCTGTCATCGTCGTCTCTAGTTGCTATTTTTGCCATAGAAACTAGTGCGTCGCCTTCGCCAATAGTCATTACCCGGACACCTTGCGTGCTCCTTCCCATTACCGAAATATCGCTTGCTCTCAGCCGAATAGCAATCCCCTCGGAAGAGATCAGCATTAGATCGTGGTCATCCCTCACGACCTTGGCAGCTACAACAGGCCCATTCTTCTCGGTTATTCGGACAGTCCTGAGTCCTTTTCCACCCCGATTCTGCTTGCTGTACTCGGTCACCGGGGTCCGTTTGCCGAATCCGTTAAGCGTTACTACCAGGAGATACGAGTCTTTAGCATCATCCGGCCTGATGCCGTCCATACCAACTACACGATCTCCCTCATCCAAGCGAATACCTGTGACTCCCCGAGCAGGCCTACCCATAGGTCGCACATCCTCGTGAGAGAAACGGATGGCCTGGCCGTTGCGTGTGACCAAAATGATATCCTCGTCATCATCGACCATCCTTACTCCGACCAAACTATCGCCCTCATTGAGGCTAATTGCAATCAGCCCGGTCGACCGGATATTGGCGAACTCGGACAGATAGGTCTTCTTTACCAAGCCATTGTGAGTGGCGAAGAAGAGACAAGAGTAGTCGTCAAATTCTCGGATAGGCATCACTGCCTTGACTCTTTCGCTCCGATCTATAGGTAAGAGATTGACTATTGCCGTTCCTCGTGCCTGCCGCCCGGCCTCGGGTATATCGTACCCGCGCAGTGAGTACACCTTGCCTGTGTTGGTAAAACAAAGTAGCTGGTCATGAGTAGAAGTGATAAAGATTCGTTCGACGAAGTCCCCATCCTTCGTGCTCATAGCAGTAATACCCTTACCGCCGCGTTTTTGGCTTCTGTACGCGTTGAGTGAGACTCTCTTGATGTACCCTTGATGAGTCAAAGTAACTACTATATCCTCACGCGTGATAAGGTCGTCGACCTCAATGGCGCTTTCAGACAGGCTAATCTCAGTGCGCCTAGGATCGCCGAACTTCTCCTTGACTTCCGCCAACTCATTGCTGATTATTTGAAACACGCGACGTTCATCGGCAAGTATTGCCTTAAGTTCGGCTATTAGCTTCACTTTTTCTTGGTACTCGGCCTCTATCTTGTCCCGTTCAAGCCCGGTCAAGCGCTGCAACCGCATGTCCAAAATCGCTTGGGCCTGGGCTTCAGTCAGGCCAAATTGCGACATCAGCTTGGCCTTGCCATCTTCGGGATCCTTTGACTTCTTGAGCAGTTCAACTATTTCATCTATGTGGTCAAGGGCGATCCTGTACCCTTCGAGGATATGCGCACGCTCTTCGGCCTGCTTAAGGTCATACTTGGTCCTTCTAGTGACAACCTCTTTTTGGTGGTCGAGATAGTGCAAAAGAAGTTCTTTTAGATTCAAGATTCGTGGCTGGTTATTCACGAGCACGAGCATTATGGCGCCAAAGGTGTCCTCTAGCTGGGTATGCTTGTACAACTGATTGAGCACAACATTCGGGTTGACATCCCTTTTCAGCTCAATCACTATTCTCATACCCGTGCGGTCAGTCTCGTCGTTTAGACTGACGATACCCTCGATTTTCTTCGTCTTGTGAAGCTCGGCAATCTTTTCGATGAGCCTAGCCTTATTGACCATATAAGGAAGTTCAGTTATTATTATCCGACTCTTGCCGTTATCCAACGTTTCAATGCGACACTTTGCCCTGACCTTTATAGTGCCCTTTCCGGTTTCGTACGCTTGTCTAATACCTTCCCGTCCAAGGATGATCCCTCCGCCCGGGAAGTCAGGACCTTTGATCTTGGTCATCAACTTCCGAATGGAAACATTCGGGTCTTCAATCAGCAGCTGAAGTGCATCGATAATCTCGCCGATATTGTGAGGCGGAATATTGGTAGCCATGCCGACCGCAATCCCGGAAACTCCGTTCATTAACAGGTTCGGGACACGGGAAGGAAGCACGACAGGCTCTTGAGTAGTGCCGTCGAAGTTGGGAACAAAATCGACAGTCTCCTTTTGAATGTCGGCCAGCATGTACATGGCTAACGGCGTCATCCTAACCTCGGTATACCTGTAGGCAGCAGGAGGGTCTCCGTCAATAGACCCGAAGTTGCCATGTCCGTCTACGAGTGGATACCTCAGCGAGAAATCCTGAGCCATGCGAACAATGCTGTCATACGTTGCAGCGTCGCCATGCGGATGGTAGGTGCCTATGACATCGCCTACTACCGTAGCGGATTTCCGATATGGAGATCCGGGGAAGAGTCGCAGCCGGTACATAGAGTAAAGGATCTTCCTGTGAACCGGCTTCAACCCATCCCGGACGTCAGGAAGCGCTCTGCTGACAATAGTGCTCATGGAGTAAAGCAGGTATGATCTTTTCAACTCCTGCTCTAAGTCTATTGGGTAAATCCTACCATCGGTAATGTCCCCTATGGACAATGCTGTTCACTCCTCCGTTTGACTGACCATAGACAAAAATCGCCGGATTACGCAGCCTGAACTTGACACTGAGCGCTGCTAGTGAATATCTAGCTCTTCAACTTCATGCGCATGCTGTTCAATGAACTCTCTTCTAGGTTCAACATCGGTTCCCATCAGAATTGAGAATAGCTGATCGGCAGCAACTGCATCTTCGAGCTTGACCTGATACATTGTTCGCTTGGCCGGATCCATAGTAGTCTCAGCAAGCTGCTCAGCGTCCATCTCCCCTAGACCCTTGTACCGCTGAATAACGCAGTTCTCTCTGCCTAGCTCTTCGAGTATTTCGTTCAACTCCCGGTCGGAATAAGCGTAACGAACCGTCTTGCCCTTCCTGACCTGATAAAGCGGTGGTTGAGCAATATAGATGTTGCCTCGCTCGATCAGCTCCGGGGTAAACCGGAAGAAAAACGTCAATAGCAGCGTGCGTATATGTGCACCGTCAACGTCTGCGTCAGTCATTATGATGATCTTCCTGTATCTGAGCTTACTAATGTCAAAATCTTCACCTATGCCGGTCCCCAACGCAGTAATAATAGATTGGATCTCATTGTTGCTGAGAAGTTTATCCAGTGTGGCCTTTTCAGGGTTTATCGGTTTTCCCCTCAAAGGCATAATTGCCTGATAACGCCTATCCCTTGCACTCTTGGCTGATCCACCTGCGGAATCGCCCTCAACTATGAACAATTCTGCCAAGTCAGGATCAGAGACTGTACAGTCGGCCAGCTTGCCCGGAAGAGACGCGATATCCAAAGCGGACTTGCGCCTGGTGAGCTCCCTTGCCCTCTTTGCCGCTGCACGAGCTCTAGCTGCCTGAATGCACTTTTGGACTATCCGCTTTGCCTCGGCAGGATTCTCCTCGAAAAACTCTCCAAGCTTCTCATTGACCAGTGCCTGGACCTTGCCTGCAACGTCGCTGTTGCCAAGTTTGGTCTTTGTTTGCCCTTCAAACTGAGGCTCAGTGATTCTCACACTGACAATCGCAGTCAATCCCTCGCGCACGTCTTCCCCGGTCAAGGCTTCCTCGTTTTCTTTAAGCAGTCCCGTCTTGCGGGCGTAGTCGTTGATCGTTCTAGTGAGCCCCGCCCTGAACCCGGACAGGTGAGTTCCTCCTTCAACCGTGTTGACATTATTTACGAACGAATACACTGTCTCGGCATAGCCCTCGTTGTACTGAAGAGCGATCTCGCAATAAAACCCTTCTTCCTCGCGTTCCATGCTGATTACGCTCTTGTGCAGAGGCGGCTTGCCCTTGTTTAGATACTCGACAAATGAAGAGATACCGCCCCTGTAAAGGTACTCGGCCTTCTTGCCGGTCCGCCGGTCCTCTAGCGTAATAGTGACTCCTCTATTGAGAAACGCAAACTCCCTTAGGCGATGGCTAATCGTCTCGTAACTGAATTCTATAGACTCAAATATCTCCGAGTCAGGCTTGAAGATCGTCGTTGTGCCTGTATCGTTCGGAGAAGTCTCGCCGATGACCTCTACTTCAGTTACCGGGTTGCCGCGCTCATACCTCTGCCTGTATATCTTCCCGCCGGTCCTAACCTGGACCTCGCACCATTCAGACAGAGCATTGACAACTGAAGCTCCAACGCCGTGCAGTCCTGCAGAGAACTTGTACGCATCGTTCTCAAACTTTCCGCCAGCGTTGAGATTAGTCATAACGACCTCAAGAGCGGACTTGTGCATCTTCTCATGGATTTCAACCGGAATCCCGCCGCCGTTGTCTCTCACGAGTAAGCTATTGTCCTCGTTTATCACGACGTCGATGCGATCGCACCTTCCGGCCATGGCCTCGTCTATGCTGTTGGCTACTATCTCTTCAAACAGCTGGTGCAGGCCCCTAGAGGATGTGCTTCCGATGTACATGCTAGGACGCCTCCGGACGTGTTGGAGGCCCTCTAGAATCTGAATCTGACTGGCACTGTAGCCCTTGGTTTTCTCTACGTTGGCCATCAGTTTGTAACTCCTTTCACGCCTGCGCACACGCGATCAAAATGCCTGCATTGCTGCAGACAGTGACCTGAATTCACGTAACACTTCGCTCGAGTCCCGCTAGGTCGAAGCAGCAGCCGGTGACTCAACCTGAACTTGATCCGGTATGCAAACTCTTTAGTTCCTCGAGCATATTTTCCGCCCGATTCTTGAGAGTCAATGTAGAGATTGGTGAGATGTAAATAGTTCTTGAAGTGATCACCATTGACTTGCCGGATCCTCCGGAGATATCTCGAATAAAGTCTTCCTCAGCTGCTGTTTTAAAAAACTCCGCGGTTATCTCTGAGCTCTCTACTAAACTCATGTCAATAATGGCGATGATTTCCTTGGTCGGTATCACAACGTCTGCCCCAAGGTGGACGTACATCGATCGAACCCTCCGGATACAACAAGCTTGTCCCTTTGATCTAATCTCAGTTATTGAATACGGATTTTCGTCAATCTATTTCATTATACCGCATTTTAGCAAGGATTTCGACTGGTGAGACCAAGAAGGTTGAGATACCGGGATTAGCGTCTCTTTACCGTAACTAGATCGCAATTTCTATGCCTACCATGTATTCGCTTTCTTGATAGAACAAACCGGGCACATATCTGAGTCCAGTACAGGGACATTGCATATCACACATTTAGACCCGCCATGTCTGGTGATCCATTCTTTGCGTTTTCTATCCGCCAGCTGGACCTTCTCAAACAGCGAACGCAAGGTTTCATCCGCAATGGTACTGGCGTTCTGTCGGATTTCCGAAATGGCTTCCTCGCTAAGATCGATCTCATCAAGACACGGGTTACTCTTGGACCTCGTATCTTCGGCAGATGGGCTCGTCCGGTGCAGGGGGTCTCGGGAGTAGTAAGTTACTGTAAATCTTATATCTTCAATCAAATTCTGGCCGATCACCGCGTTGATCCTCTCGAGAAACTCTCTTTTCATCAGCGACAAATGATGGGCCCAGGATGAGTTCTTAACCGAGACATACAACACTCTTCCTTTTACTTTATCTGCTCTGCTAACCGACGCGAGCTTCTCACCCACTATCTTTTTCCACAGCCATACGGCGGACCATTCTCGGACCGTTGCGTCACAGCCTAGATTCTTAAGCTGTTCGCTGATTATGTCTCCAAATCTGTATATCACCGGATCAACACCTCGCTGCCCTGCCGCCCTCTATCCGGTATACTAGCGGGCTGTCGGATATGGCGTCTCCTATGTCAGGAGACGTAGTCGTAATAAGTGTCTGTATTCGATCGGATACAACTGATAGTAGATATTTCCTTCTTTTTTCATCCAACTCAGACATAACATCATCTAGCAGCAGGACAGGGACATCCCCAAGGCATCGTTCAACGAACTGCAGCATTGCCATTTTCATGGCCAGCACTGCGGTCCGTTGTTGGCCTTGAGAAGCAAAGCTGCGTGTATCTTTGCCATCGATCGTGATTGACAAATCATCCCGGTGCGGGCCAACTACTACACTGCCTTTATCAACACTTTCCTCGAAGGTCCTCTGAAGTCCGGCTAAGAAAGCATCCCTAATTGTCTCTTCTTCGTCCTCTTCATCGACAACGCTCGACAGGTAAGTCAGTTCAAGTCTTTCGGTTCCGCCGGATACGGTCTTATAGATCTCGTTGCTCAAACGTCCTAACTCTTTTACTGCCCTAAACCTTAAGACTGTCAACTTGCTGCCGTACTCGGCTACTTGCCTATCCCATACAGCGGCATCAGATTCAAAGCGTTTCAGTTTCGTTCCGTAGGCTTTGAGCATCGCATTCTTGTGCTGAAGAGCTCGCGTGTACTCTCGATAAGCATGCCTGTAGGCTGCACTCACCTGAATAAGTTCGGCATCGAGAAACCGGCGTCTAAGTGCTGGTGATCCCTTGACTATTTGGAGATCTTCTGGCGAGAAAACGATGGTAGCTAATATAGGGGTAAGCTCTGACGAGCGGCGGATTCGTTTTCCGTCAACTTCAACTGTTTTTCCAGAATTGACACTACATCTGACGACGATGTCGTGACGGATTCCGGCTGCACTTACTGTACCGGAAACGAAGTACTCGTCCTCTCCCCAACGGATGAGGTCTTTATCGGAAGACGTTCGGTGAGACCTACTGGTTGACAGTACATGAACTGCTTCAAGCAGATTTGTCTTTCCTTGAGCATTATCTCCTATAAATACATTTATTCCCGGAGACAGAACAAGCTCTTCCCGCTCGTAATTTCTAAAATTGACCAGCCGGATATCCTCCAAATACAACGTCCAACTACTCCCTCCTCAATTTCCGCTCACGCTTCTTACAATGCGGAACACCTCCCGTCCATCAACGTCAATCACGGCTTGATCATATATCTTGCGCCCGCGGTGGGTCTCAACAACCCCATCTACTTTGACGCGTCCGGCCTGTATGAGCAGTTTCGCTTGACCGCCTGTTTGAACTACTCCGGATAACTTAAGCGCTTGGTCGAGACGAATAAAATCGGTCGTAATCCCAACATTCCGCACCGGATTCTTCTCCTTCGACGTATCAGATCTCTCTTCAACAACCATTGCGCTCTAGATCAAGACTCAGTATTGAAAGGCATTATCAGATACATAAAATCGTATTCGTCCGTCTTTTCTTCTAAACAAACCGGCCTAACCTTTCCGGCGAATTTCACTGTGATAGAATTGTCACTCAGCATTCTCAGTACATCTGCTAGATATTGCCATCTCAATACAACTCTTAGGTCTGATCCAACCTTTTTAACAGGAATTCTGTCCGTAAAGCTGCCGACCTCGGTCACTTCACTGCTGACTTCAACGTCGAGATCACCAATGTCTAATCTGATCCCGCTGGAATCGTCACCTGCAAAAAGGGCTGCTCTTTCAATAGAATGAAATAGTCCTTCCCTTTCAATAGTTATTTCAGTTTCAAATGCTGATGGGATTATCCTTTTATAATCCGGATAGGTTCCATCGATCAGTCTTGAAACAAAAGTAGTATTTCCTTTCTGGAACATGATCTGCCGCTCATCTAACGTTATGGTAACGGGAGCATCAGTATCTTCGAGAAATCGCTCGAGATGATTTAGGGTCTTAACAGGTATAATTGCAGAAACCTCATTGTCAATGTCAGCCTCAGCCTGAACAGTCATCTTTGCCAAACGATATGCGTTTGTTCCAACAAATGTAATATCATTCTTTCCAAAAACAGCATAACAACCAGTAAGAAATCGTCTCGTGTCATTGGTTGCAGCTGCAAAACTCGTATAGCGAATCAGTCTTTTCAAAATGCTTTCATTTACTGAAAAAGACTGTCCTTTTTCCAGCTTATGAAAGACCGGAAAATCAACCGGATCTAGAGTTTTGATGGTATAAGAGGCCTGGCCGGATCTGATGTTCATTTCTCTGATGTCATCATTTGCTGAAAACTCGATTCGTTCTGACGGAGCTCTGCGGACGATCTCGGTTATGTACTTCTCAGGCACTACGGCTTTACCGGTTCCCGATGCCGTTACGTCCAGCAGTACTTCTATTCCCAATTCCAAGTCAGTTGCGACTAGTTGGAGAATATTGTTTTCGCAGTTCATATAGATTCCGGTTAGTACGGGCATTGTGCTCTTAGGTGATACGGCCTTTGCTACTAATTGTAAAGCCGGAATTAAATCGCTGTTCAGGGCTGAAAACTGTATTGACATATTTTTCCCTCCAACAAATATTCATCCACACTTTAAGGATACACTAATTCTAGTGCTTGTACGTCGTAGTAACAACAGTAGTAGTGGTTGTGGATACTGTTGAAAAGTCGACTCGAGCGTACTTGTACAAGCGTTTCAACGTGTGAACACGGTGTGGACAACCCCGACGTTATTTCCACACTTGTTCTACATATTAACATAGGCAGATCTTGTCCACAGCTTATCTACAGCATTTCCAAACACTATCCACAACTCATACGTGAGTTTTTAATTCGTCGATCATCTGCTTGATTGACCTAGCCAGCTCGGAATCTTGATGAGAGTCGTTGGCAATCTTTTCGCACGCGTGTATAACCGTAGTGTGGTCTCTACCGCCGAATTCCTGTCCGATCTGTACGAGAGAAGCATCTGTGAGTTCTCTGCAGAGGTACATAGCTATTTGTCTAGGATATGCAACGGACTTAGCCCGGCTCTTTGACTTTAAGTCTTCTATTCGGATGCCGAAGTTTTCGGCCACTACCTGTTGGACCAACTCAATGGAAATCTGACGAGGCTTGTCCGATGGAATGATGTCACGCAACACTCGCCTGGCCAAATCGATAGTGATCTCGGAGTTGACCAGCGAAGAGTGAGCGATCACCCGAATGAGCGCTCCTTCCAGAACCCGTATGTTTGACTGAATCTGGCTTGCAATGAATACTATCACGTCGTTAGGAACTACTAGCGATTCATCTTCAGCTTTTTTCTTCAAGATAGCCATGCGGGTCTCCAGGTCTGGGGGTTGAATATCTGCAGTAAGCCCCCATTCAAATCTTGATCGCAGCCTATCCTCCAAGGTAGCAATGTCCTTGGGTGGACGGTCGCTGGTGATCACAATCTGTTTTCCGGCCTCGTAAAGAGAGTTGAATGTATGGAAGAACTCCTCCTGGGTCTGATCCTTGCCGGCTATGAACTGGATATCGTCAATCATCAGTGCATCCACGTCGCGGTACTTGGACTTGAAAACTGCCATGTCCTTACGGCTCAATGCAGCTATCATTTCATTGAGAAATGCCTCGCAAGAGACGTATACAACTCGAGCGGAAGAATCGCGGGCGAGGATGTAGTGAGCAATGGCTTGCATAAGGTGTGTTTTTCCAAGCCCAACGCCTCCGTAGATAAAAAGAGGGTTATAGGCCTTACCCGGAGATTCGGCAACGGCGAGCGCGGCCGCGTGAGCAAAACGGTTACTGTTTCCCACAACAAATGTGTCAAATGTGTACTTTGGGTTTAGAACAGTTCGCACTTGCCTTTGAGGTACGCTTGGATACACGTTGGACGCCAAATCTGGTCTAGTGGCCAGAGCTTTGTCTTGCTCATTAGGATCCATTACCACAAATTCCAAGTCCAAATCTCCACCGACTACCTCAGCCAAAGCCTTTTTGATAAGCTGTGAGTAATGGGATTCTAACTGCTCTTTAGCTAGACGGTGTGGTGCCCGGACGATTAGGGTACTTCCCCTGAGGGCCACCGCGGTTGTGGGTTGGAGCCATGTACCAAAACTTGGTTGCTGTACTCTACCTTTTAGCAACTGCAAAACTTGCTCCCATATCTCGTCCAGACTACCCGACATTTTGCCCGGCCTCCCATCTCATTCGATCAGGTCGTAGACAAGCCACTTCAATACTGTGGCGGTCAATCCATCAATAGACTCAGGATCTCTATGCCTTGATCGGTTAATTTGCGTTTGCCACCATCAACCGACTCTAGCAAATGCAGCTCTTCAAGAGCGACAAGATCACGATACACGGTGCTTAGACTTAAGTCCAGCTCCTTAGATGCGATGGACGGCCCAATTTCCCCAAACTCAGCCGCCAGGATTATGAGCTTTCGCTGGCGCTCGGAAAGAGAGTTCTTGATTATCTCCTTTGCCGCATCCAGGCTCACGGTCGACGGTTGCTTATCCTTACTTGTTGGTTGAGTCATTGACTTTTTCCGGCTGACTCCCGTTGACTTAGCCGGCGCAACCTCGACAGGCTGGCGAGAGGCAACTGAAGAGTCATCGCGCTCACGCTGTTGTCCATCACTTTGGGCTTTACGGCGCGGGAGCGAGATTCTCACCACGGAGCCCGTTCCTAGATTGTCGCTAATCTCGATTCGCCCGCCCATAACTTCTATCGTCTCTTTGACTATCGGCAATCCTGAACCGACTCCTCTGATATACTTGCGGGTCTCTCTAGTGGCGGTTGTATATCCGGGCAAAAAAACTCTCTCTTTATCAACTATTCCCGGACCATGATCAGAAATGGATATTTCTCCGCCGTCAGGAGAGATTGAAATAACCGAGTCCTTAAATTCTGCATGAATAAGGTTTTCCACAACTTCCCTTATCACAATAAATGGGATCTCTCCTCCGTTCTTTTTGCATTCGGCATGGACCTTTTCAGACGCATGCGCAATCAGCTCTTTGACGTCTGTGCTCTCCACGTCAATTATCCGGGGTTCGCTCGTGTAGTTGTCGTACACAGCTAGCCTAATACATGTGGAAGGGAAGCGCGAGCCTGCGGGTTGGGCTTCCGAACCATTTATGCCGTTCGATTTTCTGAAAAGGAAACTTAGTAACGGAAAGCCCATTGAAATCCTCCCTATGCTTAAACAACCCGTCGTGCAATCAGCCGAGTGTCTCAGTAGACGAAGCGGTCGGCAGTTCCTGGAGAAAAAAGTTGAGAAAACCGTAATCCGGAATAAGCGCCAAAGTCAAAGCATAACAATTAAACTAGGGGCTTTTCGCAAGATGAACTTGTTCTTGTTTACCGTTTATCCACACGTTATCCCCAGAAAAATGTTGATAACTCGCAATCCCATCTAACAGGGGGTTCCGGTGTCTTCTATGCGCTTTAGCTGGTGAAAAGGATTATCCACAGGCCTTGATGGAAACTGTCCTATGCTGTGAGTATGAGAATACACTGTCAATTAACACTTTATCCACAGACTTATCCACAGTCTGTGCATAAAATCCGTGTTTAACTGGATTGAGTCGACAATCACAAAATAATGCCAAATATTGTACATGTGGACGAGCACTATTAATATACCAGATAACACTGGGCTTTTCAACATTGGACTAAGGACTGTTGGACTTGCGATGGGTGTGGAAAAGGTAGATTTTGAGTCCCCCACCCACATTTTTTGCACATTAGCAACGAGTTTATCCACAATGAGTTATCCACAACTGTGGATAAACTGCAGAACATATTAGACTATTGTGTCTAGCAAAACTACTTAAGGCCTTTTCGCCGTTGGACGCTTCCTGTACACACCCTTTACCGGTGGAATTCCGTGCTAACTCATGAGAAAGGCCTATAGGGAGACCTCCAAGGTAGCGAGCCTTCTAGCAAGAGTAGACTTGCTGATCTGAGCCAATTGAGAGCATATCAAAGGAGTCAGAGTGAGTTCCTTGTGGTTATGCAGTAGTTTTGCAGTTGGGAGCAACGGCGGCTTGAGCCGCTCGGCACAGGGGTAGTCTAAAGCCTCCCATACAAGCTGAATGACTTATGTGATAGCCCAGCAGCTGGCACACTTCATCGATGAGTGCGGGCTTAGCAGCCCTGCTAGGAGCTTTGGCATAGCGATCACGCATTCTGTTCAGATACTCACGAGTGCTAGAAGTCGACATCCTCAACGCACATCCCCTCGGTAAGAA
>Ga0134102_1002148_pt1 | contig 13824 bp, 12 predicted proteins | sample 13_3_2metaG_FD_94447 | JGI IMG/M metagenome (GOLD analysis project Ga0134102, IMG submission 94447) | Switchgrass degrading microbial communities from high solid loading bioreactors in New Hampshire, USA - 13_49_3.3_201_A3 metaG | ecosystem: Engineered > Bioreactor > Semi-continuous > Anaerobic...
CATAGTTCTTCCTCCCTGAAAATCAATTGCGCCCGAAAAGCATGGCTTCTCGGGCGCAACAATGCAAGCAAAGAAATATGCATCACATTAGCAGCGTCTTCTCCCATCCAGACTATAACTGTCAGTATCGGAATTCCACCGATTCCTGCGGTTGCCCGCTCGCAGACTGTAACTGCCGGTAAGGACTTTCACCTTGCCCCGAAGACATGCTTTATTCGGTTCTAGAGCATTATAACACAGTTTATTAAAAAATCAAGATGTTAGTTTTGACAAACATATGTTCGTCGTTGTATAATACTGGTAATTTATAGCGTATCAGCTATTTCGGCGCGGCCTTTGACCGTCAAATCCATTTTTGGAGGTGCGAAATGAGGCCCAACAAAAGCCGGGAGATTACCTGCTGTTTCACCGGTCACCGCAGTTCAAAGCTTCCCTGGGGCAGCAACCACGACGACAAGCGCTGCCTTGCGCTCAAGGAAAAACTGTACGACATTGTCGAGGCCCTCTACAAGGCGGGGATAAGGCATTTCATCTGCGGCATGGCCCTCGGCTGCGACATGTACTTCTGCGAGGCGGTTTTAAGGCTCCGGGAGGAGCATAGGGATGTGTCGCTGGAGGCGGCAATCCCCTGCGACGAGCAGACAAAGCTCTGGGGCAGGCGCGAGCGCAGCCGCTATAACTACCTTGTGCACCAGTGCGACTATGAGACCGTCATACAGCACGAGTACACCGACGACTGCATGCAGAAAAGAAACCGCTATATGGTCGACAACTCCTCCGTTCTGGTCGCGGTATACGACGGCGGCTACGGCGGGACGAAGCAGACGATAGATTACGCTGTCAAGCAGGGCTTGGAAATTATTGAAGTAAAGCCCTGAGCGTTGACATAAAGGTTTGAGCCAGAATATAATATGATTAGCAGCGGACTCTTATCATTAAGCAATACTTACATAGCATACATAATACGAAAGAGCGAACTGAACAGGCTTAGAGCCGGGCCGCTTACGTGGCAGCAGAGTTGATTTAGACATCTGCGGGACAGTTGGTTTAGTCCCGCAGATTTTTTATACCTCGGGGCGGAAAGGAAGAGCAGATGACTAAGGACAGTAACGAAAAAAGAGCTTTAAAGGTGACCTGGGGCACTATAATAGTAAACATCCTGCTGACCGCTTTTAAATTTGCAGCGGGCCTTCTCGCCAGTTCCGCGGCGATGGTTTCCGACGCCGTCGAAGGCCTCACGGACATACTGAGCTCTCTCTTTGTGATTGTGGGCATCAGGGCATCGGCAAAAGAGAGGGACAGCGACCACCCCTACGGACACGAGCGGCTGGAGTGCGTCGCCGCTATTATCATGGCGGCGCTTATAGCAGCGACGGGAATTGGCATAGGCTACAAAGGGCTTGCGCTCATTGTCTCGGGCGGCCGCGAATCGATACCTGCCCCCGGCCTTCTCGCCCTCATTGCGGCGGCGGTAACCATCGCCGTAAAAGAAGCGATGTTCTGGTATGTCCGGGGCGCTGCGAAAAAGCTGGGCTCGCCTGCGCTCATGGCAAGCGCCTGGCACCACCGCTCCGACGCGCTCTCGTCGGTGGGCAGCTTTGCCGGAATACTAGGCGCGCGTCTGGCCTTCCCCGTTCTCGACCCCATCGCGGCGACGGTAATCTGCTTTTTCATTGTCAAGTCGGCCTACGACATATTCAAAGAAGCGATTGGCGGCATGACAGACCGCTCCTGCGACAGTGAGACGGTCGAGAAAATCAAAAGCCTTACCCTCGCCCAGGAAGGCGTCCTCGGCCTTGACGATATAAAGACGCGTCGTTTCGGCTCGAAAATCTATGTCGACATTGAAATCTCTGCCGACCCCGACTTAACGCTCGTCGACGCGCACGAGATATCCGAGAGAGTGCACCGCGAAATTGAACGCAGCTTCCCCAGCTGCAAGCACTGCATGGTGCATGTAAACCCGCACGCATATCCCGAGGATAAAAACAGCGGGGCTCCTGCCTCGGAGAATAGCTTCGAAGTTCGTCCTGACGAAGATAGTACAACCGCTTATTTCTAAAAGCGCCGGCAAGGCTTTAGCTGACTTTCCGGCGCTTTGTTAATTTATACATCTGCCTTCTGCAGACCTTGATTTAGGAGCTTTCCAGTTCGGGATTTAAGCTCCGCAGTCTGTCAGGATAAAAATTAATGAAAATTATCACAGGAATGGAAAAGCCTATATTTTTATGGTAAAATAAATTAATTCTAAGTGCGTCGAAGGGCGGGCCCTTCACAGCTCCGGTTCAAAAGCGCAGACTGTAAATATCGGAATGAGCTCATCAGCCTTCGCGGTGTACCTTGTAATCAATTGTTGTTACAGCCCTTTTACTCGAAAAGCAGAATGCAGGCTCTGAATCAGTATTTGGGAGGAGTTAAAATGGGAAGAGCAACACGGGAACTTCGCAAGGAACACGAGGCCATTCTCTTCGTATTGCAAATATTTGACAACATGCTGCAGTCTGGCGAGAGCGATTTGGAGGCTATGCTCCACTATTACGGCGAAGTCGCCTATTTCCTTAAGGTTTTCGTGGACAAATGCCACCACGGCAAGGAAGAAAACTATCTGTTCGAGGAACTTGTCAAAAAAGGAATCCCGAGCGAGGGCTGCCCTGTCGGTCTTATGCTCCGTGAACACGCCCGGGGCAGGGATTACATAGCGCAGATGAGCGGCGGCCTTGAAAGCGGGGATTTAGGCGCGTTTCGTAGCGCCGCGGTAAAATACCGCGATTTGATGCGCAGCCACATAGAGAAGGAAAACAATGTCCTTTTCGCAATGGCTGACAGGGTGCTCGGCGAAGCCGAGCAGAACCTGATTGCCGAAAAGTTTGAAGAGTATGAGGAAAAGGTCATCGGGCAGGGAGTTCACGACAAGCTGCACTCGATGATTGACATCTGGGCAGAGGCTTTTGGTGTGGAATAAACACATCAAAGTACATATAAACGCCTACTAAAGAAAGGAAGATGAATGATGAGAGCAAAAATCGATAGGAACGGCTGCATTTCCTGCGGAGTATGCGAATCAACCTGTCCGGAAGTCTTCAGGATAGCAGATGACGGGCTTGCGGAGGTTTACACAGACCCCATTCCCGAATCGGCGATTGAGACGGCAAAGGAAGCCCGGGACAACTGCCCGGTATCCGTTATCTCAATAGAAGAATAGACACGAAAGGAAAACAGCAGAAGAGCCCTTCCGAAGGAATCGGAAGGGCGCTTCATCTTTTGATTTAATCCCTCTGCCGCCCCCGCCGCTGAGGCGGGCGAGAAGGCCTCAGACTTAAGTCCGGAAAGCGTTTCAGTTTAGCCTTCAATACTTAGAACTTTATGGCCGGGTTTAAGGAAAGCAGGGCCGGCTCACTCCTCTTCCTCCGCTTCCCCGTTTTCAAATTCCTGCATCATCATGAACTGCTCGGTAGGAGCCGTGCCGTGCAGAAGCTGCATCTCCTGCCACTGGGCCTTGGTTATCAGAACCTGTCTCGGCTTTGAGCCTTCAAAGGGTCCGACTATCCCCAGCTCCTCCATCTGGTCCACAAGACGCGCGGCTCTAGAATAGCCGAGTTTAAGCCTTCTCTGCAGCATCGACACCGAGGCCTGTCCAGACTCGAGCACGATTTCGACCGCGGCGGGCAAGAGCTCGTCGTAGTCGCTATTGGCCTCGTCCAGCGCACCTCCCTCGGAGCTGCCGTTCTTCTTCTCCTCGGTCGCCTTCTCCATGTGCTGGATAATCTCGTCGGAGTACTCGGGAACGCCGCTCTTCTTCACGAATTCGACGACGGCCTCGACCTCTTCCTCGCTGATTAGCGCGCCCTGTATTCTAACGGGCTTACCCGCGCCCAGCGGGAAGTAGAGCATGTCGCCGCGCCCAATCAGCTTCTCGGCGCCGGGCATATCGAGAATTATGCGGCTTTCAAGCTGGGATGCGACCGCGAAGGAGATGCGCGAGGGTATGTTCGCCTTCATAAGGCCGGTTATGACGTCCGCGGAGGGGCGCTGGGTCGCGATAATAAGGTGCATGCCGGCGGCGCGGGCCATCTGGGCAATGCGGCAGATGGACTCCTCGACTTCCTTTGCCGCGGCTATCATCAAATCGGCAAGCTCGTCTATCAGTATGACAATCTGCGGCAGCTTCTGTCTCTCCGGGTCCTTCTCGCAGTGCGCGTTGTATGTGGTTATGTTCTTCACGCCGACTTCTGAGAAGAGCCTGTAGCGCTTCATCATCTCGGTTACGGCCCACTGGAGGGCTCCCGCCGCCTTCCTCGGGTCGGTGACCACGGGAATGAGCAGGTGCGGGATGCCGTTGTAGACGCCGAGCTCTATCATCTTGGGGTCTATCATTATGAAGCGGACCTCGTCGGGATTTGACTTGTAGAGAAGGCTCACTATAATCGAGTTCATGCACACGGACTTGCCGCTTCCGGTCGTACCGGCAATCAGCAGGTGCGGCAGCTTCTCTATGTTGCCCACCACGCATTTGCCGCTTATATCCTTGCCAAGCGCGAAGGTCACCTTGGACTGGGCCTTCTGGAACTCGGCAGATTCGATAATCTCTCTTATGTACACGGTGCTGACGAGCTTGTTCGGCACCTCTATGCCGACTATGGATATCTTGTTCGGAATCGGCGCAATTCTTACGCCCGAGGCGCCGAGCGAGAGAGCTATGTCGTCGGCAAGGTTCGTGAGTTTATTAAGGCGCACGCCCTGCTCAAGCTCCACCTCGTAGCGGGTGACCGTAGGTCCTCTCGTTATGCTTGAAATCTTGGCGTTTATTCCGAAGTTGTGCATGGTCGCCTCGAGGCGGCGGGCGTTCATGCTCACTTCGTTTTCGGCAGAGCCGACGGTCACGTTCTTAGGCTCGGTGAGGAGCGTCAGCGGCGGGAACACATAATCGGAATCCGATGACGAGAGGTTCTGCTCTATGGTCTTCGCAACGGCCCTGTGCTCCGCCTCTATCTCTTCCTTTTTTGCCTTCGGGCTCTCGGAAGCCGCGGGCTCGGCTGCGGGCGAGGGCTTAGGCGCGGGCGGCGCGAAGGGCGCATCCGCCTCGGCCTCGAGGGCCTTGTCCGGGGTAGGCACGCCGGGCGTCTTGTTAAACAGGGTCGGCCTCTTCTTCTCAGGCTTTTCGGCCAGAGGCGGGTCGTCTACGGGTATGTCGATGACCTTCTTGACTGACCTTAAATCGGTCTCAACGGCCGCAGGTCTACGCTCATACTGATTTGCCTGGGGCCCGGCATCCACCTCGGGTCCGACGGGTACGGGCTTGGCCCTGTGTTTGGGACGGCTTCGGCTGTACTCGATAATACTCGACGGGGTAATGTGCAGCGCCGCCATGGACATTACCACTATCAGCGCCGCGACTACAATAAGGCTGCATATTTCGCCGAGCAGGCTCACAAGGCCGACGGCGCAGAGGCCGCTTATCACGCCTCCGCTTTTGAGCGCCGCGCCGTCCTCGTAGAGAAACCTGATTAAGCTGCTTGTCCAGGCGTAATCGATTTTGCAGAAGACAAGGTGCAGGAAAATTCCGACTACGGGCACAAGCAGAAGGGTGCAGCTTACGCGCAGCCTGACGGGGCGCCCCCTGTGGAAGCCCAGAATATATGCCGCTGCAAGAAGGCTTAGCGGGAGCACGAAGAAGCCCCAGCCGAAAAGCCCTGTGCCGACGTTGCGAATCAGCTTCAGAAACAGGGCTTCGCCGTCAAAATAGCCGAAAACGGCGCATATGCCAAGAAATAAGCATATCACCGCCCCGATTTCCCTGTGCCTCGAGGGTTTCTTATTCTGTTTACCGTTTATTCCGTTCTTCTTTGTTTGAGTTTTCTTTTGTTTTGCCATAACGCACTCCTTAGCGCCATCGCTAAATGATTATCGAAAGTATTATCACAAGCAGTCCTACCGCCCAGCAGTAGTAAGCAAAGCTGCCGAACCTGTCTTTTTGCGAAATCAGCTTCACAATCTTAATCGCAATAAGGCCGGAAACCATCGCGGCGGCAACGCCCGCAAGATACACGGGCAAGAGCGAGGTGTCTATGCCGGCCTGCAGAGCGTCCACGAGGCTAAGGATATTTGCCCCGAGAATTGCAGGTATCGACATTAAAAAGGAGAACTTGACCGCAAACTCGCGGTCGAAGCCCTGAAACAGACCCATTGATATGGTTGTTCCCGAGCGCGAGAGCCCCGGCACTATCGCAATTGCCTGCGCTATGCCTACAATCAGCGCGTTTAGAAACGTCGCATTCTTCTCGTTTTTCCTGCCCTTTACGACCCTGTCGGAAATAAAGAGCAGCAGCCCCGTAACGATGAGGGCAAAGCCGATAAAGGTTATGTCGTAGTAGAGCTTTTCCACATAATCCTTCACAAGCACGGCTATGAGCAAGGGGAGCGTCGCTACTATAAGTAAAAAGAGAAGTCTAATCGAGGCGCGCTGCCTTGTCATGTTCTCGCCCTCTTTCCTGCTGAAAAGCGAGAAAAAGGCCCTGATGATACCGGCTATGTCCTTGCGGTAGACTATGCATACGGATACAAGGGTGCCCATGTGCAGCAGAACATCGAAGAAAAGATGGTTCTGCTCCATGTTCTCCATGCCGAAAACGTTTTGAAATATTGAAAGGTGCCCCGAGCTCGATATAGGCAGAAACTCGGTGGCCCCCTGTACGAGTCCCAAGAAAACAGCAAACCAAAGCTTCAAGCGGTATACCCCCGTCCCAGATGGCTTCTACCCGATATATATTACTGGAAATTCAGAAAATACATTGTCGCTTGTTATCATATAGCTTATATTACCATGTTTCTTCTAAAAGGACAACAAAAAAGTAGGACGCGGCAGGGTTAAATCCCTGCCGCGTTTGAAGTTATCCCTAATCAGTTTGCTCCTTGCTGATTTTCGCTTTGCCTTTTATTTATCTCATCGTGCAGGTACTCGAGCACATCGGAGAGGCTGCCGAGCTGGTCAATAAGGCCGACTTCGACCGCCTCCTTTCCGTATATTACGCTCCCGACGTCCGCAGCGAGCTCGCCGGTGCGCAGCATGTACTCGATGAGCTTTTCCCTCTTGATTCTCGAGTTTTCGGTGATAAACTGCACTATCCTCTCTTGTATCTTGCTGAAATAGTTGAAGGTCTGGGGAACGCCGATGACCACTCCCGTAAGGCGCACCGGATGTATGGTCATGGCCGCCGACGGCGCTATAAAGGAGCGCTTGGCCGCAACCGCGAGCGGCACGCCTATGGAATGACCGCCCCCGAGGACCAGAGAGGCGGTCGGCTTCTTCATGCCGGCTATCATCTCCGCAATCGCGAGCCCCGCCTCTATGTCTCCGCCGACAGTGTTGAGCAGAATCAGCAGCGCGTCTATCTCCTCGCTCTCCTCGATTGCCGCAAGCTGAGGCAAGACATGCTCGTACTTCGTGGTCTTGTTGTTCTCGGGCAGAAGCTGGTGCCCCTCAATCTGTCCCACGATTGTAAGGCAGTGAATGTTGCCCCTAAAGCTCTTCACTGTCGAGGAACCCATATCGGTGATTTGCTCTTTGTCGTAAATCGTTTCCTGTTCTTTTTTCTCTTCGTTTTCTTCCACAAACAATCCCCCTGTCCGTTTTAGTATCGGCAGGGGGACTAAAATTTATGAAGAATTTAAGCAAATGAGAAAAAAGGATTTTTGAAAGGACACTTCTGCCGAGACAATCGGCGGTCACCATTCCAAACGACGCAAAATTTTAGGAGTTATGAATGTGCCGACAAAGATAAATACGCTGATTTAAGACCATTCCTAAATTTGTGTAAATCTCCGATATGATATAAAATAGTATGAACCATATTTATATTTGACACAAAGAATACAAAAGAAATGAGTACATTGGAGCGGATGGGAGGTCGGGCTTCGTGGATTATAAAATCTTAATTGTTGAGGATGAGCCGAAATTAAGAGAGATTTTAAGCGATTATTTTATCAACAAACAGGATAAGGTCCTTACAGCCAGTGACGGCGTTGAAGCACTCGAACTAATAGACGAGCAGGATTTCGACGCGGTGCTCCTGGACATCATGATGCCGGGGCTTGACGGCTTTTCGGTTTGCAGTGCAATCCGAAGGAAAAACGATATTCCCATCCTATTTCTGACCGCGCTCTCCGACGAGGACGACAAGCTCTACGGCTATGAGCTAGGCGCGGACGACTACATAACAAAGCCCTTCTCTCTGTCCGTCCTCTATGCCAAGGTCACGGCGCTTATAAAACGCAGCAGGGGGAATATGCTCCACGGCGACCGCCTTGAAGCAGGTAAGCTATCAATAAGACTCTCGTCGCACAAGGTCTACGCGGGGGGCAGGGAAATAAAGCTGACGCCTAAAGAGTACGCGCTTCTGGAATGCCTAATGAAAAACAAAAACCTCGTCATGAGCCGCGAGCAGCTTCTCGTAAAATGCTGGGGCTACGATTATGAAGGAGACTCCCGCGCTGTAGACACGCATATCAAACGGCTCCGTGAGAAACTGGGAGAACACGCCGCCTGCATTAAGACGGTCATTAAGGCCGGCTACAAGCTGGAGGTCTAGCATGAAAAGGCTTAGAAACAGAAATCCAATACGCTCCATGACGGCGATTACCCTTCTGCTCTCCGCCGCGATACTTATCATTTGGGGCGTCTCGGTGTGCTGCATAACTCTTGTAACCGCGCAGGAACTTTGCAGGCAGTTTTATTACAGAAGTCTTAGTTTTGTGGACTACGCGGACATAGTGTTTAGCCACAATTATTCTGGCGAAAGCAGCGCATTTAACATAGAATCATATAAAGCCGACCCAACTGTTTTGGATTATCAAATGCTGGATACAATTCATAATACTCGCTACTACTCTCTTGTCGACCTTTATCCTAGATATATTGACACAAAGCTGATACGCGATATTTACTTTCCCGTGGAGACGGCCGTGATTTTTTATGATAAAAACGGTAAGATACTTCATAAAAACAGCAACTACATATACTTCAGATATGTCATGCAGGAGGATTGGGATGCCGGCCGCGAAGAAGAGGTAGATTCTCAATACGGCTATATCACCCTGGAGGAGGGCGGCGAGGACGACCCCTACGAACGCTTTCGAGGGATGTATGCGAGAACACGCAGCCTGCACGATATCCGGGTGCTGCGGATAACCGGGACGATTGACGGCGCCGAGGTTAAGCCCGTATCCATGTATTTTCTCACTGATACCATGGTTTGGTCGGCGCTGTCTCAGGATAGAGCTGACCGTTTCAGCGATGAGTATATCCTCGGTGATTCGGACAGCACATCATCAAGCTATCCAATTACTATTACTCCCAACACTGGGTATATCCTCAGCGAATTGGACCGAGCCGGGCTTCTTGAGTGGCAGCTTCAATTTGACAATACTAACAAGGTGGAGAGCTCAGATAATCTGGTAACCATCTATGCTTTTATTCCCCAGATTAACATTCATCAGGAAAAAGCCATCAAATATCAGGGCGAGACTTACTTAAGCCTTGCCGCTCTGACGGAGGCGCTTAATTTTCCGTCCTGGACGGATGTATCCAAATACGCAAGCGGCGGCCTTGAAGGCATGAGCGAATACAGCCTTTCCCGCATAATCCATTTCAGCGGCCTTACATACAGAGATTGGACGGGCTTCAGTTACGAAGCGGGCGAGGAGATGCCGGAGCCGGAGCTTATCATGGTGACCGCGATAGCAAGCTACCCGCTGCGCTCAGCCGTCAGCGGGCTGCGGAATGTCTACATCTGGACCGGAATACTTGCGATTTTGCTGGTGCTTAAACTGCGAAGCATAATAAAAAAGCGCCTTGTCCGGCCGCTTGGCGAAGTAAACGAATGCATGGCGAACAACTGGCGCCTTCCGTACGGCAAAGACTATAAGACCGGTGTATGGCGCGAAGTGAGCGAGCTTTGCGGCAATTATTCGTCTGAGCTTGACAAACAGCAGAGCGATAAAAACGAAATCACCCGCCTTAAAACCGCGCTGGACTACGCTAAAAAAGCGGAGCTGTACCGCAGGCAGATGGTGTCGAACATAGCCCATGAGCTCAAAACACCGCTTGCCATCGTCCACAGCTATTGCGAGGGCCTTAAGGAGCATATCGCGGAGGAAAAGCGGGAGCGCTACCTCGACGTAATCTTGACGGAAACCGAGCGCATGGATGCCATGGTGCTGGAAATGCTGGACCTCTCCCGCCTCGAAGCGGGAAAAGTCAAGCTGTCTCGGGACGAGTTTTCATTGAGCGGGCTTGCAAGGTCCGTGTTTGACAAGCTCTCCGCCCTCGCGGACGAGAAGGAGCTGCAGGTCGAATATGAGTTTGACGGCGACTGCATCATTGTGGCTGATGAGGCGAGGATTACTCAGGCCGTTACGAATTATGCCTCGAACGCAGTGCAGTATACTCCCTCAGGCGGTACGGTATGGGTTAGGGCTTATTCAAAGCGCGGGGAGACGGTTTTCTCGGTTGAGAATACAGGCGAGCCATTAACCGGTGAAGAGCTTTCAAGCGTATGGGAGTCCTTCTACCGGGCGGATAAGTCCCGGAGCGACCGGGGCACCGGTTTGGGACTTGCAATTACAAAGAACATCATAGAGCTGCACGGAGGAAAGTGCTTTGTCCGCAACACCGCCAAGGGCGTCGAGTTCGGCTTCAGGCTTCCAAACTGAGTCCGAGGCAGGTGCGAAGTTTACATCAATGCCATTTCATCGTGGCTGATAAAGGACGGGGATAGACATTTTGTCTTTCCCCGTCTAAATTATGTTCTATGGTATTTAATCTTGCTGGTTTTCGAAGAATAAATATTATCGGGTTTTTTCATATCTGTTCTTTTTTGTTTTTCTCATTATTTGTTATAGTCAAAATTAAAGAGCAGTGATAATTCCTTATAATCTGAGTTTGATTATTATTAGAAATCTATCGTAATATTTAATATACTATATTTGGAGATAATCGGGATAAATCCTGATTATTTAATAATATCAACAACAAAGGAGAGGACTACATGAGAAAACGATTTTTATCAACTGTATTGGCCTTATTGTTTATGTTTGCGTGCGCTGCGACGGCTTTTGCGGCCACAACTGACATTTTTTATGCTGGGTATCGTAACCAGTATACTAAAGGAAGCATCGCTGTTGAGCTGACAAACATCTCTTTTAAGAAAAACGTATTGTTAAGTGAAACCCAAGCAGCCGAGTATTTCGACGATGCCGATATCCTCAATTGGGTGATGGATGTTGATTATGATTCAGACGAAGAGATAACCATCAGGGATATACTGGCATATTACAATAACAAGGGCGGAGTCCCTACATACTACGCAGATACCGCGCCGGTAGTAGTTACAGCAAAAACTGCATTGAGAACCTTTTTCTTCAGCTATTACGGAGATGTCGTAAAGCATACCTACGAGCCCAAGTATTACACCTACGATGAATACATTTACAATTTTGACAATAAAACAGCTTATGCCGAGCAGCCGGAAGAAGACTGGTTGTTTGCCGACGGCACCAAGGTCAGCTTGGACAAACCGGGCAAGTATATATTTATTGTCAGAGATGACGGACTCGTTTCTTCCAGTTATGCAGGCATGTTCTGCGTGCATATAGGCGATACCTCGTATAAAACTCCGGTAACTGCCCAACCGACAAGCTCTAAAGTATTGGTAAACGGCAAAGCTATTGAGTTTGATGCTTATAAAATCAACGATAACAATTACTTCAAGCTGAGAGACTTTGCGCAAGCCGTGAACAATACAGAGAAGAATTTCGAAGTCATTTGGGACGAGGAAAACAATGCAATCAGGCTTATCTCAAACAAGCCTTATACTCCGGTTGGCGGCGAGCTTAGCAAGGGTGACGGCAAGGCAAAAACGGCAACACCGACTACTTCAAAGATTTATAAAGACGGCGAAGAAATATTACTGACTGCGTATAACATCAACTACAATAATTACTTCAAATTAAGAGATATGGCCAGAGCTTTTGATATCGGCGTAACATGGGACGAAGCGAACAATACAATTATTATTGACACAAGCATAAGCTATGTAGATGATTAAAGCCAGAAAAAGAAACCGTTAATTCGTCAAAAAATCCCCCAAACCCGCAAGTTTGGGGGATTTTTGCGTATGCACACTGCAAAAGCCAGAAGCAAGGTTGACTTATCCCTCATCGCAAAAGAAATAGTCAGCAAGGATATGCGCCGGAGCGAGCAAATCGCTTATACGGATGCCCTTTGGAACGATGAATCCGGCATGTTGCGTGTTTATTACGGTTTGAAGCATTTTTTCCTCAGGCAGCTTGAGATTGAGATTGACAAATTAACCGGGCAGTTCCCTCACGCTAATGAAACCATTAATACAATTGGTGAGGAAATAAACCTTGAGGATTTGCCGCTATATAAGTGGAAGCAGGAAAATCCGGAAAAATACAATAAGATGAAAGCTTTGATATTTAACCGCGCAATGCGGAACGGAAAATACATATGCGCCCGATGCGGCAAGTCATCCCCCCATAAAGGGCTGTTTCAGATAGACCACATCTTCCCAATGTCTAAGGGCGGAAAAACAACGGAAGACAATCTCCAATTGCTATGCCGCTCCTGTAACATGAAAAAGGGTGATAAAGCTTGAATTGGCTCTATACGCCGAGAGATATCGCCATTTTTCTGCTCAAGGCTAATTTCACCCTAAGCGATGAGAATGCCGTACTGCACGCTATATGGGAGAGCAGCGAACACATCAAAAAAGAATACGCCCAGGATGAAGTTTTGTTTAGACGCGCTGTTCGGGCTGAATTAGATTCTTTCACTCAAATGGATGATGAGACGGATGAACTGGAAATGATTATGAGAGATGCTAATCTCTCTTTTGTTCGTCGCACTGAAGAAGAACAGGATTACATATTCGGATACTTTAAGGTAATCCGGCTCGAACTTATGTATATAAAGGGAAAAGATTTTCACAAAATTAAACTGCGGCGTCTGCTGCGTCAGTTCGGATATAAACGGCGCTCCCTGCAGCTTGTTGAGCGTGTTAATAATACGCTTTCAGAGCTTTCACTCGTCCCATATCTGAGGGGCTATGAGCCTTGTGACATCAATGCGATTGGAATTGACGATATGATTATGATAAGGTTAAAGTAAACGGAAAAGCCTGAGAAAACACGTTATAATCGTGTAATCTCAGGCTTTTTGGCATTCTCTATGGTTTTTGGTGTCAGTTGTTATAAATGTGCCGCCAAAGTTTGCTTTTTGTCCCCCTCAAAATGAGCACTTCCTCTCCATCTTTGCTTTCCATCCCGCCTACTCTCATTTGACACCACGACAATTTGCTCTTGCATTCATATCCTTCTCACAGCTTTACATCCCAGTCTTCTTCCTGTCTTCTCCCCATTTCCCTCCCCGCTTCATTCCATAACAAAAAGCCTGAGAATACACGCCAAATAACGTGAATTCTCAGGCTTTTCAGCACTATGGATTAGATTAAAGCAGGTTTGCTACTGGTGTTATATCTGTGTTATACCGGCCGCCCCCACCAAAGCAATCCGGCAAGCTGGCAAACGAAGGCTTGCAGGAAGGCAGGCGAAACGAGCGGAAAAAGAGCCGGGGAGGGCGGCTAGGAATCAGGGGGAGAAACAAGCAAACTTTGACGGGACGATGTCAGTTGTTGTACAGATACAGCGCCTTTACGGCCTTATAAGTCATGAAACAATCGATTTTTGCTACTACCTCATATGGCGCGTGCATGGAAAAAACTGGAACCCCTGCGTCGACAGTCTCGA
>Ga0134102_1002150_pt1 | contig 13814 bp, 8 predicted proteins | sample 13_3_2metaG_FD_94447 | JGI IMG/M metagenome (GOLD analysis project Ga0134102, IMG submission 94447) | Switchgrass degrading microbial communities from high solid loading bioreactors in New Hampshire, USA - 13_49_3.3_201_A3 metaG | ecosystem: Engineered > Bioreactor > Semi-continuous > Anaerobic >...
CGAGAGCACCTTCACGCCCTGTGCGGCAATGGCCCCGGCGATCGCCTCGATCACCTCCGGCCGGCGTCCCTCGCTGAAGTTGGGCACGCACTCCACGACGGCGTTGGGATTCATCGCAGCGCCTCCTTTGGCCCCCTGCCCACGTCTCACGGTCCCGCCGCTCACTCGAGCATCGGCATGCGGATGCCCCGCTCCTTCGCCACGGCGATGGCCTTCTCATACCCGGCGTCGGCGTGGCGCACGACTCCCAGGCCCGGATCCGTGGTCAGCACCCGCTCGATCCGGTCGGCGGCCTCGGGGGTGCCGTCGGCCACCACCACCATGCCGGCGTGCTGGCTGTAGCCGATGCCCACGCCGCCGCCATGGTGGATCGAGACCCAGCTGGCCCCCGCCGCCGTGTTGACCAGTGCGTTGAGCAGCGGCCAATCGGCGATCGCGTCGGAGCCGTCCTTCATGCCCTCAGTCTCGCGGTTGGGCGACGCCACGGAGCCGGCGTCCAGGTGGTCCCGTCCGATCACGATGGGGGCCGCGAGCTCCCCGCTGGCCACCATCTCGTTGAACTTCAGCCCGGCCCGCACCCGCTCGCCGTAGCCCAGCCAGCAGATGCGCGCCGGCAGGCCCTGAAAGTGGATCTTCTGCTGCGCCATCCGCAGCCAGCGGTGCAGCGACTCGTTTTCAGGGAAGAGTTCCATGATGGCGCGGTCGGTCTTGTAGATGTCCTCGGGGTCGCCGGAGAGCGCCACCCAGCGGAACGGGCCCTTGCCCTCACAGAACAACGGGCGGATGAAGGCCGGCACAAAGCCCGGGAAGTCGAAGGCGTTCTTGAGCCCGGCATCGTAGGCCTGCTGCCGAATGTTGTTGCCGTAATCGAAAACGACGGCCCCGGCTTTCTGCAGGTCCAGCATCGCCTGCACGTGGACGACCATGGAGGCCTTGGCCCGGCGGACGTACTCGCCAGGGTCGGATCGGCGCAGCGCCACGGCCTCTTCGAGGGTGAGGCCGGCGGGAACGTAGCCGTTCAGGGGGTCATGGGCCGAGGTCTGGTCGGTCACCGCATCCGGGATGATCCCGCGGCGGACGAACTCGGGGAAGACCTCGGCGGCGTTGCCGAGCAGGCCGATGGAGAGCGGCTCGCCCTTTCTGCGGGCCTCCTCGGCGAGCGCCAGCGCCTCGTCCAGCGTGGAGGCCATGCGGTCGAGGTAGCGGTGCTCCAGCCGGCGCCGGATGCGCGCCTCGTCCACCTCCACCACGATGGCGACGCCCTCGTTCATCGTGACCGCAAGGGGTTGCGCACCGCCCATCCCGCCGAGCCCTGCCGTCAGGACCAGCCTGCCCTTCAGGCTGCCGCCGAAGTGCTGGCGGGCGGCCTCGGCAAAGGTCTCGTAGGTGCCCTGGAGGATCCCCTGGGTGCCGATGTAGATCCAGGAACCGGCCGTCATCTGGCCGAACATGATCAGGCCCTTGCGCTCCAGCTCCCAGAAGTGATCCCAGGTCGCCCAGTGAGCCACCAGATTGGAGTTGGCGATCAAGACCCGCGGGGCGAACCGGTGCGTGCGGAAGATCGCCACCGGCTTGCCGGACTGCACCAGAAGCGTCTCGTCATCTTCCAGCGAGCGCAGGGCCCTCACGATGGCGTCGAATGCCTCCCAGGAGCGGGCCGCCTTGCCCCGGCCGCCGTAGACCACCAGGTCCTCCGGGCGTTCGGCAACCTCCGGATCCAGGTTGTTCATGAGCATCCGGAGGGCAGCCTCCTGCTGCCACCCCTTGCACGAGAGCGCCGTGCCGCGCGGCGCGCGAACCGTTCGGGTCATGCCAGTACCCCCTTAACGTGGACTCATCGGCGCTGCGTGAGCGCCGCTATTCCAGCTCGCCGATCACCTTCTCTACCGCACTGACGAGTTCGCCGCTGTGCACCATCTCCGCCAGGCTCTCGATGTCCGGCGTCATCACCCGGTCGCCATCCAGCGGGGCCACCCGCTGCCGCACCGCCTCGTAGGCGGCACGGGTCGCCGGGGCCAGCCGCTCCGGCCCCCGGAATTCCAGCGCCTGAGCGGCGCACAGCAGCTCGATGGCCAGCACCCGCCGCACGTTGGCCATCACCTTCCGCGCCTTCCGTGCCGCGGTCGTGCCCATGGAGACGTGGTCCTCCTGGTTGGCGCTGGAGGGGATCGAGTCCACGCTGGCGGGATGAGCCAGCACCTTGTTCTCGCTCACCAGGGAGGCAGCGGTGTACTGGGTGATCATCAGCCCCGAGTGCAGGCCGCCGTTGCTGGTCAGGAAGGCCGGCAGGCCCGACAGCTGCGGGTTGACCAGCCGCTCGATGCGCCGCTCGGCGATGTCTGCCAGTTCCGCCACCGCAATGGCCAGGTAGTCCAGGGCCAGCGCCACGGGCTGGCCGTGGAAGTTCCCGCCCGAGATGACCTCGCCCTCCTCGGGGAAGAGCAGCGGGTTATCCGTGACGGCGTTCATCTCCCAGCCGAGCACCTCTGCGACGTGCGCCACGGCCGTGCGGCTGGCCCCGTGCACCTGCGGCAGGCAGCGCAGCGTGTAGGGGTCCTGCGTGCGCACCTGGCCCGGCCGGGTCACGAGCCGGGACCCTTCCACGAGCCGCCGCAGGTTCCGGCCGGTCGCCTGCTGGCCCGGGTGAAGGCGCAGCTTCTGAATGCGCGGGTCCCAGGCCGCCGGAATCGCCCCCAGGGCCTCCGCCGTGAGTGCTGCCGCAATGTCCGCCGTCTTGAGCAAGGTCTGCGCGTCGTACACGCCCAGGCAGCCCAGGGCGGTCATCGCCTGCGTGCCGTTAATGAGGGCCAGCCCCTCCTTGGCGGTGAGCGTCACCGGCTCCAGCCCGACGCGCGCCAGCGCCTCGGCGCCCGGGAGGCGCTCGCCGTTCACGTAGGCCTCCCCCAGCCCGATCAGAGGCAGGCTCATGTGCGCCAGGGGCGCCAGATCGCCGCTTGCCCCCAGCGAGCCCTGTTCTGGCACGACAGGCACAACTCCCAGGTTGAGGAATTTGACGAGCAGTTCCAGGGTCTCCACCCGGATGCCCGAATGCCCATGGGAGAGCGCCTGGGCTCGCAGGAGCAGCATCGCCCGCACCACCTCCTGCGGCAGCGGATCGCCCACCGCGCAGGCGTGGCTCATCAGGAGATTGCGCTGCAGCGCAGCCGTCTCCTCAGGGGATATGGTTACGTCACTGAACTTCCCGAAACCGGTGGTAATGCCATAGACCGGCCGCCGCTGCTGTACCAGCTGGGACACCATCGCGCTTCCTCTGGCCACCCGCTCCCGTACGGCGGGAGGAAGCACCACCCTGGCGCCCTGCCGGGCAACGGCCACCACCTCCGGGAGGCCCAAGTGTGCGCCGAGTTCCACAGTAGACATGAAAAAGACCTCCCGCTCTAGCCTGCCTCCATTATAGGAAGCGGCAATCGCGGGAGGCAAACGAGTACGGTGGCGCTTTAAAGCGGTGGGAAGTGAGCGGTGTGCAGTGCGATGGGGGAACGATGGTTGCCGGCGGACCATCAGCGACGCCGGGGGAACGGGAAAGCCGCCTACCACAAGATAGGCGGCTTCTTGCCTGTCATTCCTTGAGGCACCTGTCTCCGACTCGTGCAACGCACGGCGGTTGTGGCCCAAGAGTTCCGTGAAGGCCGCGGCGGGAAGGCTCAGGTGACGGTCTCCCAGGGCATCGCGGGCCGGTCACGCCGGGGCCCAACGCCAAAACCAGCCCCAAAAAGGGGAGCCAGCGTCCCGTGGGGGGAGGACGCTGGCTACGGCAAAGGGGAGGGTTGTCCTCAACCCGTGGGGGAAGGCTGAGGACCGGAACAAAGGAGGGTGAGCGGTGGGTGACCCTTGGGTCGACCGAATGACTCCGTTGGAGAGAGAAAGCTGGTCGACTACTGCAACGTCAGGGGCCTGATTGGGGGATCAAACCGCTGACAGTGGCCTCAGCCGACCCAAGTGATCGCCTACGCCTTGAGAATATATCAGACCGCCGGAATCGAACATCCAACCTTAGCACTCAAATAGTCTAGCCCAGGTACTACGCGGCGGCGCCGAGCATCCTTCCTTCAGGCGTCCAGTGCGGTGTCACAGCCGGGGCAGGCCGAAAGCGGCCCGGCTCTACCGCCTCGGGTAGATAACCGACGCCGCGGCCAGGTTCGGGTCGAAGTGGTTGCGCAGCCGCTCGTTGGCCGCCTCCAGCGTGAGCGAGTCCAGGGTGGGCAGCAGGTCGAACAGACGGATCTCCTTGAAGAAGCCGTCTGCGAACAGGAACGCCACGCTGTCCAGGTCGTTCATCAGGTTGATCACGCGGCCGATGAGCTTCCGCCGGGCGCGCTCGAAGTCGTCCGCGGCCAGCCCCTGCTCCTGGGCCTGGTGGAAGCCCGCCAGCAGCCTGGCCTCCAGTTCGGCCGGGTCCGGCGTGGGACCGGTCAGGTAGGTGTGGCCGAAGGTGACCTCCGGCACATGCTCGAAGCCGAAGCGCTGGTCGATCAGACCGACCTCGTACAGCCGCGTGTAGAGGGCCGAGCCCCGGCCGACCACCACGTCCAGGATCAGGGACGTCGTGAGGTCCCGCTCCAGCAGCGCCCTGCCGGTGAGGCCGACTTCCTTCTCCTTGAACCCCAGCCGCAGGATGGGCTGGCTCACCACCAGCTCCTGCATCCGCCGGCGCTCGGCGATCACGGGCGGCTCTTCCGGCAGGAGGCGCTGGATGCCCGCCTGCGCGGGGTAGCGGCGTCCGGCGAAGGCCTGGCGGACACGCTCCACCACCTCGGCGGGGGCAAGGTCGCCGGCGACGAAGAGCACCATGTTGGACGGGTGGTAGAAGATGCGGTGGCAGAGGTAGAGCAAGTCCGGGTCGATCGCGCGGATCGACTCGACTGTGCCTGCGATGTCGATGCGCACCGGGTGTCTGACGTAGAGCGCCTCCAGCAGGTTGGCCGAGGAGCGCCAGCCGGGATCGTCCAGGTACATGCGGATCTCCTGCTCGATGATGCCCTGCTCCTTGGCCACCGACTCGGCCGTGAAGTAGGGATCCTGGACGAAGTTGAGCAGCAGGTCGAGGCAGGACCAGAAGTGGTCCGTCGTGGTGAAGTAGTACACGGTGTGGGTGTGCGTTGTGTAGGCGTTGGACTCGGCGCCCAGTTCGGCGAACCGGTCGGCCACGTTGCCCTCGGGGCTCTCGAAGAGCTTGTGCTCGAGGAAGTGGGCAATCCCGTCGGGCACGTGCACCGCCTCGCCCGTCTCCGGGTTGACGAACCGGCTGTCCACGGAGCCGTAATGCACCGCCAGGCGCCCGGTCATCTGCCGGTAGCCCGGCTTCACCAGCACAGCCACCGTCAGCCCGTTTTCCAGCCGCTCCATGTAGAGCTCATCCCGCAGGAGGGGGTCAAACTGCTTTTCCATGGCCTACGCTCCCCCTTCCTTCCTGGTGAGCAGGTAGACAGTATCCAGCGTGAAGTGGCGGGCCGCCTCGGCCACCTGCTCCCGGGTGACCTGCCGGAAGCGGGCGACCCGGTCGTCGATGGTAAGGTCCCGTCCCGAGAACACCTGGTCCACGGCCAGCTCCGCCATTGCCTCGGGCCGGTCGGCCGCGCTCAGCATGTCGTTTACCAGGGTGGCGATGGTCGTCTCCATCTCCGCGTCCGAAATCGCTCCGTCCTGCACCGCACGGAGCTGTTCCAACATGATCGCCTTGCACCGCTCTGCGTCGGCAAACTCCACGCCGGCGTACATGAAACCCACGCCCTTCACCGTTTCGATGGCGGAGTAAGCGAAGTAGGCAAGCGAGTTCTTCTCGCGCACCTCCTGAAAGAGCTTGGAGTGCGCAAACCCGCCCAGCACTCCGTTGGCCACCAGCATCGGGAAGTACAGCTCGTCCCGCAGCGTGATGCCGGTGCGGAAGCCGATGACCAGCACGCCCTGGTTCACGTCCATGCGCTCCACCACATCGCGCACCGGGCGGTCGGGGCTCCGCTTGACCACCGTGTCGGGGAACCGGCGCGAACCGGCAGGCAGCGGCAGCCGCTTCGCCACCTCCTCCTGCAGGCGTTCGGGGTCCACGTCGCCCAGGACGAACACATCCACCGGTGCCTCGCTGAGGACCCTCCTGTGGTGTTCCAGCAGCGACCGGGGCGTCACCCCCTCCAGGTCCTCCACCCGGCCGAGCCGGTGCAGCGCAAAGGCCTCCCCCTCGCACATGGCCGCCGTGCAACGCACCATGGCGTAACGCCGCTTGTCGTTGATGAGCCCCTCGATAATCTGCCGCAGGTTGGTACGCTCTTGCTCCACGTACTCCGGCTTGAAGCCGTCACCCACCACCAGCGGGCGGGTGATGATGCCGCCCAGCACGTCCAGCGCTCTCAGGAGCAGGCCCTGTTCGCCGGGAATATGCCGGTCGCCGGCCACCTCCATCCGGAAGACGATGGACTGGACCTCGCCCCGCCTGGCCACGTCCACCCCGAAGGAGGTGCCGTACAGCTCATCCAGGTGCCGGGAAAGCGCGGCGGTGGTGGGGTAGTCCGCCGAGGCCCGGGCGAGCACCATGGGCAGCAGGGCATTGTACGTGACGGTCACCGGCTCCAGCGGCATGTGGAAGTAGACATACACCGATGTGGTCTTGAACTTGGTCGTCGGCTGCACATAGAGGTTTACGCCCTCGCCGAGGGGGTAACGGGTAAACCGGTCGGCCAAACGGAACCCTCCTTCCACAGGCGATAGTCTGCCCAGTGTCAGAGCGACTCGTACACGCCCGCCCGCCTCAGGCACCACTCCACGGCATCGCTGACCTGCAGCGCCGGGATTTCCGCGAGCCTCACCCAGCGCGCGTCGGCCGCATCGTCGGCCGCCGCCAGCGTTCCACCGGCCGGCCGGGCCGCGAAGTACTGCACCACGTAGTGGTAACGTACCCGCCCGGCCTCGTCCCGGTCGATCGCGTCCACGTAGCCGAGGTAACGGTCGATGGTAACCGTGAGGCCCGTCTCCTCCCGCACCTCCCGCAGCAGCGCCTCCGTCACGGTCTCACCCAGCTCTACGCGGCCGCCGGGCAGGCCCCAGTAGCCCTGCAGCGGCGGATGCGCCCGCCGCACCAGAAGCACGCGGTCGCCGTCCATGACCAGGGCATGACACGAAGGCATCGGATATCCCGCGTACGCACGCCCCATTCTTTCTCCCTCCTTGCAAGAAAACCCCCGCCTGCAGAGGGCGGGGGTGTGGAGCGCCGACTAGAAGGCAGGGGCCACCTGCGAGGCGCCACTGCTGAGCAGACGCGGCTTGGGTGGCTCCGGCTTGGGCCGGGGCGGCAGCAGCTGTGCCAGCAGTTCCTCCAGTTCCTTGCCCTCCAGGGTCTCCTTCTCCAGCAGGATCTCGGAGACCCGGTCCAGGGCATCCTTGTGCTCGGTCAGGATCTTCAGGGCCCGCTGGTAGGCGATGTGGACGAACTTGCGGACCTCCTCGTCGATCAGGCCGGCGACCTCTTCCGAGTAGTTGCGGATGCGGGTCATGTCGCGGGCCAGGAAGACCTCGTCCTGCTTCATGCCGTAGGTGAGCGGCCCGAGCTTCTCGCTCATGCCCCATTCGGTGACCATCCGGCGCGCCCACTGGGTGGTGCGCTCGATGTCGTCGTGGGCGCCGCTGGTGATCTCGCCGAAGGTGATCTCCTCAGCGGCCCGGCCGCCCAGTGCCATCGTCATGCGGTCGAGGATCTCCGACTTGGAGATGTTGTAGCGATCCTCCACCGGCAGGAACATGGTGTAACCCATGGCCCGGCCGCGCGGGATGATGGTGATCTTGTGGATCGGATCCATGTGCGGCAGCATGTGGCCGACCACCGCGTGCCCGGCCTCGTGCCAGGCAGTGACCCGCTTCTCCCGCTCCGAGATCACGCGGGAACGCCGCTCGGGCCCGCCAGCCAGCACGCGATCGATCGCGTCTTCAAGATCCTGCATGCTGATCTTCTTCTTACGCCGCCGCGCAGCCAGGAGCGCCGCCTCGTTCATGAGGTTGGCGATATCCGCGCCAGTGAAGCCCGGGGTGCGCTTAGCCAGGATCTCCAGGTCCACGTCGTCGTCCAGCGGCTTGCCCCTGGCGTGCACCTTGAAGATGGCGAGGCGCCCCTTCAGGTCCGGGCGGTCGATCACCACCTGCCGGTCGAACCGGCCGGGGCGGAGCAGCGCCGGGTCGAGCACATCGGGCCGGTTCGTGGCCGCGATGATGATGATGCCTTCGTTCGGGGAGAAGCCGTCCATCTCCACCAGAAGCTGGTTCAGCGTCTGCTCCCGCTCGTCGTGCCCGCCGCCGTAGCCGGCGCCGCGCTGGCGACCCACGGCGTCAATCTCGTCGATGAACACGATGCAGGGCGAGTTCTTCTTCGCCTGCTCGAACAGGTCACGCACGCGGCTTGCGCCAACGCCGACGAACATCTCGACGAAGTCGGAACCGGAGATGGAGAAGAACGGCACGCCGGCCTCACCGGCCACCGCCTTGGCGAGCAGGGTCTTGCCGGTTCCGGGCGGTCCGTACAGCAGAACGCCCTTGGGGATGCGGGCGCCCAACTCCATGTAGCGCTTCGGGTGCTTGAGGAAGTCGACGATCTCCGCCAGTTCCTCCTTCACCTCGTCAATGCCCGCCACATCGTCGAAGGTCACCCGCTTGCGGTCATCCGTCACCAGGCGCGCCCGGCTCTTCCCGAACTGCATGACCCGGTTCCCGGAGCCCTGGGTCTGCTGCATGATAAAGAAGAATGCCAGGAGCACCAGTACCACCGGCACCAGTGTCTGCAACAGGATCGCCCAGATGCCGGACGTGTTGTCCTGACGGTAATCGAACTGAATCTCCGGCCGCTGCTGCAACTCCTGGATCAGGGGCGCCTGGCTGGCGCCAGTGGGCACCTGGACGGTGAACTTCTCACCGGTGACCAGTTCGCCCTCGGCGTATGAGCCGCTCACGACAATTTTCTTAACTTGCCCCTCCTGAATGTACTGGATCAGATCCGAGTACATCAGGCGGGTGGCCTGCTGGGTGGTCCCTCCCAGTTGGACGGCAATCGCCACTGAGATGACCAGTATCAGCATATAAAAGGCAAGGCTGCGAAATAGCTTGTTCAAAACTGCCAGGCCCCTCCTTCCAAGGGCAATCAAGTCAGGGCACGCAGAGATACTTCTTCATTATCTGAGTCGGTCGTGAAGCCCGTAGAGATACTTGTTCAGTCTACCATATTTGACGGACTGGAGCAACCGTACACCCTGCAGCGGCTCATTCAGCGGAGACCTCCTGCGGCTCCCGCACCACGACCACCCGCACCACCGTGCGCGTGGCCGCATTCGGGCGGAAGCGCCTATCGCGCCTCAGCCCCGGCACCCAGACCACCTCTTCTGCGGCGACCACGAGCGGTAGCCGGTCGCGCTGCGCTCTGGGTACCTTCGCGTCCACTAGAATATCTTGTAGCTTCTTCGAACCTTCCATACCGACCGGCCACAGCCTGTCACCCGGCCGCCGCAGGCGGACCGCCAGCGGCCCCGGCAGCAGGTCGCGATCGAACCAGCCTTCGTTCGCTGGCTCCCTCGCCGGAACGGCCGAGGCAGGCAACACCTCGGTGAGCACCCTGAGGCCCAGCTCGGCGATCGCCGTCTCGCCCTCCGGCGCCAGCGGCCAGAGCTTCTGCGCCAGATCCGTCGCCGTCGACGGACCGCCCCCCGCGCGCGCAAAGCGACAGCGGCCGTACGTCACGGTGAGACAGACGCCCTGCGGCAGGTGGGCCTGATGGCTGCCCTGCGAGCGCGCGGCCAGATCCAGCACGCGGCTCACCGTGGGAAGCCCGGGAGCGTACTCCCCTCCTGCCACCTGCTGTACGGCCATCCGCACGACCCGGCGAGCCAGCGCCAGCGGCTGCCGCAGGAGCGCGGGGCCGTCCAGTTCGACAACACGTTCCCCGGACGGCGTCTGCTCCTCGCGCCAGCCGCAGCGGGTGCGCGCCTCCAGCGCCAGTTCGGCCAGCAACCGGTCTTCCTCCCGCAGCAGTTCCGCGACCTGGGCCAGGTTGTCCACCACCGCGCCGTTGTAGTGCTCGGACAGGTAAGGCAACAGTTCGTGCCGGATGCGGTTCCGCAGGAAGTCGTGCTGCAGATTGGACGTATCAAGGCGAGGGTCCAGTTCGTGGATCTGGCAGTACTCTTCGATTTCTGCGCGCGTGCAGCCAAGCAGCGGCCGGATAATGGTGAATCCATCCTCCGCCCGCACCGGCGGGATGCCGGCCAGCCCCGTGGTTCCGCTCCCCCGCAGCAGCCGCATCAGCACGGTCTCAGCCTGATCGTTTCTGGTGTGGCCCGTGGCCACCCGCTGTGCCCCGATGGTCGCGGCAAGCCGGCGGATCTCCGCATACCGGCGCTTCCGGGCGTTGGCCTCGAGGGAGCCGGACTCCCGCTCCAGTTCACCCGGTTGGAGCACCACCGTGGTCAGCGGAAGCGACAGGCGGCCGGCCAGCCGCGCCACGTAGGCGGCATCCGCCTGCGAGGCTGCGCCGCGAAGGCCGTGTTCCATGTGGAACAGATGAAGGGAGAGGTCCCACTCAGGAGCCAGCCGGTGCAGCACGTGGGCGAGCGCCACGGAGTCCGGGCCGCCGGACACCGCCACGACCACCCGGTCGCCGCGCTGCACCATGCCGTGCCTGAGCAGTTCGGCGCGCACCTTGTCCAGCAGCGGCACGGCGTCACCTCCCCACGCAGATCCCCGGTCAGTGTCGAATTGCGTTTCGACACTGGCCGGGGATTCCCTCCCTGCCCGGTACCATTGAGCATTCCACGGCGACTGGCCGCACCGGCGTCAACGCTTATTCGGCTTGACCCGCGGCGCGGGCTGAGCCGGGGCCCACTCGCCCGTGGGCCTGGGCCTCGGCCGCTCCGCACCGCCGTGGCCTTCTGCCCGGTCCACCCGGGCCACGACCACTGTGAGGTCGTCCTCCGGCGCCGACGTCAGGTCGAGTGCGCGGGCCAGCAGCCGCTCCGCCAGCTCCTCCGGATCCTCTGTCTGTTCGCGGGCGAGGTGTTCCAGCACCCAGCGCTCCTTGTCCGCCTCATCCCGGGCCACGTCCAGGACGCCGTCGCTCACCATGACGATGATGTCGCCTTCCCGCAGGCTCCGGTGTTCCGGCTCCACCTCCACGTCTGCGACAACACCCGCCGGCACCGAGGGCATCCGGACAACGGTGACGTCGTTCCCCCGCTTCAGGAAACTGGGCGCCGCACCGACCTTGACGAACTCCGCCCGGCCCGTGGTGAGGTCCAGCAGCGCGAGGTCCACGGTGGCAAAGGTGTCGCTGGGGCCCCGCAGCAGGAGCACGGAGTTGAGGGTCCGGACGGCCACCTCGCTGTTGAACCCGGCGTCCAGGAGTTGCTGCAGGAGCCGCACCGACTCCCCAGACTGCACCGCCGCCTCCCGGCCGACGCCCATCCCGTCGCTCAGGGCGAGCAGGAAGCGTCCGCCCGAGAGCGGGCCGGTGACGGCCGAGTCGCCGGAGATGAAACCGCCCCGCTTCGGCATGCGCGCTACCGCCGCGGTGGCCCGGAAGACCGCCGGCGTCGCGCTGCGGGGCCGCCCCCCGTCCGCGATCTCCTCCGCCATGCGGTCCAGCATGCGCGCCACGTTGTGGATGTACTCCCCCGCGATGGCCCGGCCCTCCTCCAGGCGCCGCGCCAGTGCCCGGTCCGTCCGGTCGAGGTCGTGCAGGTGATTGAGCGTCACGATGACCTGGGCAGGGTGGATGCACCGCTGCTCCAGGGCGGCCGGGAGCGGGGCCGTCGGCAGGGGACCCTGGTCCTCGATCTGCCGCCAGAGATCGCCGAAAACCTGCCGGGTCGCCTCCGCATCCTTTTCCCAGCACTGCGTGCGCATGGAGCACGACTGGCAGACCTGCTCGGCCAGCGGCCTCAGGCGGCGCTCGACCGCCGGCTCCTGCGCCGTGCTCACCGCGGCCACCTGGGTGTAAGTGCGCTGGATCTCCTTCAGCACCTGCGCCATGGCCTGCAGCCGCTCCCGGGCACCCGCCACGGCGCCGTCGTCCTGCGGGGACGCCTCGCCGGCGGGGGCCTCGCGGCGCTCGCCGCGCAGGACCTGCGCCAGGCCGGCCGTCCAGGCGGAGGGAACCAGCCAGAACAGCAGCGTGGCGGCGCCCGCTGACAGGACCATCGCCTCCAGCACGGCTCCCTGTCCCTGAGTCGCCATGCTGTACGAGAGGAACCCCAGCGCATAGGCCAGGCCGACGCCCGGCTTCTTCAGGTCGCGGAACGCCCCGCCCAGGAAGCCGGCCACCACGTAGGCCATCCCCTGGCTGTCGGGGAGCGACGGGCCGGCCCACACCCCCGCCACAGGCGGGCTGGCCAGCACGGTGAGGAACGAGGACATGCCGATCACCGCGCCGGCGGCGGCGCCCCAGCCCATGCCCCCCGCGTGGGCGCAGAGCAGCACGGCGAACCCCGCGACGACCCCGTGGAGCGACAGCTGCCCCCAGAGGGCCAGGTCCTGCAGCCCGGTGAACGCAGAGGCCAGCAGGATGATGGCCGGGATCGGCAGGTCGAACGGATGGCTCTCCCGGTAGCGCCCCTGCGTCAGGTCCGCGACGGCCAGGGTGAAGATGAGCGCCAGCACGCCGGTGAGGCTCGCCCAGAAGGTCAGCTGCACCGTGCTGACCTCGGGGTTCTGAAAGAGCCCCTGCCCTGCGGCGGCCGCCGCGGCAAGCAACGCTGCGATGAGCGCGCTGTGCCGCCGGCTCACCTGCGTGAGCCCGGCGAGCGCGTGGATGAGGCCGGTTGCCGCGGCCGTGGTCGCGAAGACGGAGAGCGGCTGCACCAGCGCCGCGCCGCCCAGCAGCGCCAGGGCTGCGGGAAGCGCCGCGAAGCCGCTGAACCCGGCTGCCCGCACCGCTGTGTAGAAGGCGATGCCGAACGGAGCCACGGGGCTGATGGGCTGCGCTCGCCCCATGAGGAACGCGATGACGAGCCCGGCCCAGGGAAGCGGGTGCCACAGCCGGGCCAGGCGGCCCTTCACCCGCCCGAGAAGGCGCCTCCACCCTCTGCCGGCCGGATCGGTACGGTCAGGCGACGATTGGATTGCCACGCGATCACCCTCTGCAGGCGATGTTGCAGCCTCCAGTGTAGCGCATCGGACGTGCCGGATTCTGTCGAATTTTGGCAGTGGCGCCCGGAATTTCCACAAGATGAATGCAACGACGCCCGGCGCTGGTCCCCTCCAGCGCCGGGCGCATCCGCATGGCGACCCCAACGGGATTCGAACCCGTGCCGCCACCGTGAAAGGGTGGTGTCCTAGGCCTCTAGACGATGGGGTCAACATCTCAAGGCTCACTTAGCTTATCAAAGAAAACGGCGTGGCGTCAAGTAGTCGGCGTATTCCAGCGGTTTCGCATCACACGCCCCCCCGGGGCGGGGGCACGAACACGTCGGCATCGTCCTGGAGCAGGACGCGAACCCGGGCGCCGGCCGGCAGAGGACCCGCGTGCGCCGGGATCACGGCGTAGGCGTTGGCGCGTGCCATTGTGCTCAGGACGCCGGACCGCTGGGCCATGCTCGTGTCGAGGCGGATCGTCCCCTCCGGCCCGTAATACGCCCTCGCCCGGAGGTACCGGGTGACCCCCGACTTCTGCGGGACAGGCTGGTCCAGGGTCCCTTCCGCGCTCCTCAGGCCCAGCCGGGGCCGGCCCAGCAGGTGGTCGAGCAGCGGCCGCACCAGCAGGTCGAAGTCCGTGATCGCCGCCGCCGGGTTGCCGGAGAGCCCGATGATCAGCCGGCCCGCCGCCACGCCCG
>Ga0134102_1002160_pt1 | contig 13762 bp, 7 predicted proteins | sample 13_3_2metaG_FD_94447 | JGI IMG/M metagenome (GOLD analysis project Ga0134102, IMG submission 94447) | Switchgrass degrading microbial communities from high solid loading bioreactors in New Hampshire, USA - 13_49_3.3_201_A3 metaG | ecosystem: Engineered > Bioreactor > Semi-continuous > Anaerobic >...
GGCAGGAGTCTGCGTCCGGGCGTTGAATTGAGTTGGCTAGCGCAAACGTTTGCAGGAAGGCGCCGCAGCGCGCTTCGCAGCACAACTTGTCTCAGCTGTCCTGAGGAGGTGTCGACACGCGTGGCTACCATCAAGGACGTGGCCCGACTGGCGAAGGTCTCCCCCTCCACCGTCTCCCGGGTCATCGCGGGCTCCAGCCGGATCAGCCCCGAGACCCAGGCCCGGGTCCGGGAGGCGATGAAGGCCCTGAACTACTACCCCAACGCGAACGCCCGCAGCCTCGTGCGCAGATCCTCCAACGCGGTGGGTGTGATCATCGCCCGCCCCGCGGAGCAGGCCTTCGCCAACCCGTTCTTCCCCGAGGTCCTCCGGGGCATCGCGGCCGAGCTGCACCGGCACGGCTACGACCTGGTGCTCTCCATGACGGCCACGCCCGAGGAAGAGCAGCAGGCCTGCCTGCGCCTGCTGAGGCAGCAGCGCGTGGACGGCGTGATCCTCACCTCCTCCCGCATCCGGGACACGCTGCTGGACAAGCTCGCCGCCGAGCAGTTCCCGTTCGTGCTGATCGGCCGGGCGGACCAGGGGCAGGCGATCAGCTGGGTCAACAACGACAACGTGGCGGTGGGCGAGATGGCCGTGGAGCACCTGGTGGGCCGCGGGCACCAGCGCATCGCCATCATCAACGGGCCCGCCGAGCTCACCGTCTCCGTCGACCGCGGCCAGGGGTTCCGCCAGGCCATGGCCCGGTACAAGCTCCCCCTGCCGCCGGAGTACGAGGCGGAGGGCCAGTTCACCAAGGAAGGCGGCTACCGGGCGATGGTCGGGCTGCTCTCCCTGCCCGAACCCCCCACCGCCGTTTTCTGCACCGACGATGCGATGGCCGTCGGGGCCCTGATGGTGCTGAAGGAACGGGGGCTCACCCGCAAGGTGGCGGTGATGGGAGTCAACGACGACCCGCTGACGGCCCTCCTGGACCCGCCGCTCTCGACGGTGCGCATCCCGATCTTCGAGTTGGGCATGGCCGCGGCCAACTTGCTGCTGGAGAGCCTGAAGCACGGCGTGACGGGTCCGAGGCAGGTGGTCCTGCCGAGCCAGCTGGTGGTGCGGGAATCGACGAATTGGACGTTGTAACAAATGGGTGGTGGGTTGTGAGTGGTGGGCGATCAGCCGCTGGCGGCGGGGGTAACCGGCTGGCGGTTGCGACCTGAGAGCCGTGGGCTGTGCGGCGGCCGCGACGATCAGGAGTCCCCTCGGGTGAAACAGAGAGCAAGGCGGTCCCGCCGTACAGGGCGAGACCGCCTTCGCTGTGTCTGGCTGGAGCACGACCACTGGGCGTGACGGATTGTGGCGCGTCTGGGGTTGGCAGTGCAATCGTATGCACTACTGGTTGAACGATGCCAAACTCGACTCTTACGATGCTGGGCAGGTTGCTCATCCGACTACTTCTCCTGACTCAACGTTCCGTCGACTCCCCGCAATTCACTTGAGCAACATACCTCGAAGCCCGTCGTCGAAGGGCGAAAGGCAGCCGCCTAACCAACGCGAGTAAACACAATGGGTAATGCCTCAGTTTGGATACTAAGTGGCACACACAGGCTATTTCTAACTACTCCGAGACTTTTCTCCGACATGTGGAAGGATTCGCCAACCCGATGGTGAAATGGAGTAAGGCAAAGGTTTGCACGCAGATTCCCAAGTGCCTTGTCACGGGAAGCAACGGATAACATCGGCGCGCTTTTTGTTGTGGACATTAATGCAATCGATTGCACACACGCCGATCGACAAAGTGTCCCATAATCAGCATCAAAGACACGGTACGCACATCGGGGGTATCTCCCTACCCCGTACTACGGGTGATGACCGGTTCAAGTTAAATCAGCCTTGAAACTCAGAAACGCATTCGGGCCGCCATGAAGAAACTGGCCCCATAACCCTCACCGCCTCGACTGATCGGCACCAGGGAGTCCGGCAGGCGATGGCCCATGACCGTCACCAACCGGACTCTTCACGAGTAATCACGGAACCCAAATATCAACACGGAGGGAAGTGATCGTATGAGCTTGAAGCAGTGGATCGCTGGCATCGTTTCCATATCTGTCATGGCGTTCGCACTGGCGGGGTGTGGTGGCAGCACGTCCAGTCCTGACGAAAAGGCCACCGCCGAAACGACGGCTCCTACGCAGCAAGAACAGGAGAAGGAGCCGGTTCACCTGGTTGTCTGGTCGTACATGACCCCGAACGAAGTAGCCGTAGTGGATGAAGTTGCACAGCAGTGGGCGAAGGAGACCGGTAACACCGTGGAGGTCATCCCCGACCAGACCGGTTTCCAAGAGTACGCAACGGCTGCCGCGTCTGGACAGGGCCCGGACATTCTCTATGGCATCCCACACGACAATCTGGGTTCCTTCTGGAAGGCTGGCCTGCTGGCGGAGGTCCCTGACGGGGTAATCAACCCCAGCGACTACGAACAGGTCGGCATCAACGCCGTGTCCTTCGAAGGCAAGATGTACGCAGTGCCGATCTCGATGGAAGCCATCGGCCTCTTCTACAACAAGGCGATGGTGCAGACCCCGCCGACAACCTGGGATGAGTTCATGGCCATCGCCAAGGACAAGGGGTTTGCGTACAAAGTCAAGGATCTCTACTTCTCCTATGGCTTCATCGGTGGTATGGGCGGCTACGTCTTCAAAGACACCGGCAAGGGACTGGATCCCACGGATGTCGGCCTCGCCAGCCCGGGGGCCATCGCAGGTCTACAACTTATTGCGGACATGATTCACAAAGACAAGCTGATGCCCATTGATATCGACTATGACCCGGCCAAGGCCCAGTTCCTGAACGGCAAGACGGCCATGTGGCTAACTGGTCCGTGGGAGGTCGCCAGTGTCAGGGAGGCTGGCCTGGACTTCGGTGTCGCACCGATGCCTACCCTGCCGAACGGTAAGCCGTTCACGCCCTTCGTCGGCGTGTATGCCGGCTTCGTCGCCGCCGATTCCGACAAGCAAGAGGCGGCATGGGACCTGATCAAGTACCTGCAGCAGAACGCGCCGCTCAAGCTCTTCGATACCGCCAATCGCATCCCCGTGAAGAAGGAATTCCTCAACACCGATAAAGTGCAAGGCGATGAGATCATTCGCGGCTTCGCCGCCAGTGCCGCCAACGGCGTCCCCATGCCGAACATCCCCGAGATGCCCGCCGTTTGGGCACCTGCGGCCAGCATGTTTGAGTTGATCGTATCGGGTGCAACCACGCCGGAAGAGGCGGCCCAGCAGACCGTCGAGGCGATCAACGAGGCTGTCGCAGGCATGAAGTAGGTTGCTCGGGTACACAACGCCCACAGGGCCGGGAGCGGGAACACCCCGCTCCCGGTTCTGAATCCGGTCCCGCCACCTGAAGACCCGTGCAGGAGGTTTTCTCCCGGTGATGAACATCAGCTCCTTGCGCAACAAGTTGAGGCCCTACGCCTATCTGTCGCCGGCTCTCGCCTCAATCACCGCGCTTAGCATATTGCCGACCATCTTTACGATCTTTCTCGCCTTCACCGATGCGAGCCTGTTCACTTTCAGGACCGGTTTCTCGTTCATCGGGCTGGCGAACTTCAAGGAGTTGCTCAACGGCTCGCTCGCTCGGGTATTCTTTCCGGTCTTCGGGTGGAACTTGCTGTACGCGCTGCTCAGTACCCTGTCGCAGTATGCGCTGGGTGTGTTCCTGGCCGTGTTGTTAAACAACCCGTACATGCGAGAATCCAACCTCTACCGGTCCCTATTTATCATCCCCTGGGCCATTCCCGGAACCATCGCAACCATAGCCTGGGTCGCTCTCTTCAACACCAGTGGAGGGCAAATCAACCTGTGGTTGAACAGACTCTTCGGCTTGGATCCCATTCCTTGGCTGCAACATCCGAACTTGGCCAAAATCGCCACGCTGATCGTCAATCTGTGGTTGGGGTTCCCGTTCTTCATGACGATCTGCCTGGCCGCCATGAGCTCCATTCCTGACGAGCTCTATGAAGCGGCAGAGATCGACGGGGCGGGCGCATGGCAGGAGTTCTGGCGGATCACGTTCCCGTTGATGTTCAAGATCACGGTCCCGATGCTGGTGAACTCGTTCGCACTCAGCTTTAACAACCTGAACACCGCTCTGCTTCTGACCAACGGGATGCCGCCTCGAATCGGCTCAGCCTGGGCGGGCCATACGGATATCCTGGCATCGGTCAGCTACAAGTTGACAGTGGACCTGAACCGGTACAGCCTGTCCGCGGCAGTGTCAGTCGTTCTTTTCCTCATCGTTGCCGGATTGACCCTGGTGAACATGAAGGTCACCGGAGCCTTCGGAGAGGAGGAGATGCAATAACCATGGCAAGCCGCCGCACCAGGAGGCGCCCGCGCCGCTTCGAGGTGATTCGACTCTGGCTGTCACGCGTGATCATCTGGTTCTTGCTGGCCATGGTCTACTTCCCGATCCTCTCGGTCATTAGTGCTTCACTGCAGAAGGGTGGAGCCTTCACCTCGAACTCGCTGCTACCTAATCCCAAGCTGTTTACGCTGCAGAATTACGTGGATCTTCTTACAGGGGGGAAGTTCCTCCTGTGGATTCGCAACACGTTTGCGTTGGGCATAGCGGTCGGCGTAATCCAGGTGTTCGTCACGGTCACGGCAGCCTATGCATTCAGCCGTATGAACTTCTGGGGGAGAAAAAACGGCATCCGGACGTTGATGCTGCTCCAGATGATGCCAAGCTTCCTTTCCGCATCAGCCATTCAGTATGCCCTTTTCAAGTTACGGCTGGCCAATCCGCTCGGCATGCTGCTGGTGATGACCGGCACCGCCGCGTCGAATATCTGGCTGACCAAGAACTACATCGATGGTATTCCCCGTGACCTGGATGAGTCGGCCAAAGTGGACGGGTGTACCGATTGGGACGTGTTTACCAAGATCCTCTTGCCGCTCTCCAAGCCCATACTTGCCGTCATGTTCCTCTTCAGCTTCATCGGCGTATTTCAGGAGTTCGCGATGGCGAGCGTCATCCTCCGCAACCCGAAGAACTGGGTCCTAACACAGGGCCTGCGCTCCTTCCAAGCCAACGCTTACTCAACCAACTGGGGGGAGTTCTCGGCCGCTGTCGTGCTTGCCTCGGTACCACTGGCAGCAGTCTGGATGTTCGCCCAGAAGTACGTCCAAGCAGGTCTAACCCGCGGCGCCATTAAGGGATGAGGTAACTGGACATACGGTGGTCCGTGTTGCCATTGGCGAAAGCCTGCTCCGCGGGGCGGGCGATGATCACGCCCACCGCGTTGGCGGACACTCCCGGGTGATCGCGGGCTCCAGCCGGATCAGCCCCGAGACCCAGGCCCGGCTTCTTTACTGTCCGACACCACAGGGCTGGCGGCCAGACCCGATCACACCCCTGGCGCCGCGGCGCCCCACACTCGCACAGCGGACGGCCGCTGCGCTGACCCCGTCATCACGGGAACGGGTCGAGCCCTCGGAGCGTCGAACAAGCAGGTCCACCCCCACCCCCGCACCTCCCGCGGCGCGACCGCATTGACTATACAACCAAAACTTCATAGAATTGGGTTATCGCCGGTACGGCCACCCGGGCGGCCGCGCGCGTCGGGCTGCCCGGGGCGAATACGGTCTGGCTGGCCGCAGGGACGCCAGGGTTTGTCGCAGGGTCACGAACAGGAGGGCGCACATGTACGAGTTCCAGTTCCGCGATTGGACCGAACTCGCCAGGGCGTGGGGCATCTCCCTGGAGGCTGACGACGACGAGATCGCCGCGCGGGTCCGCCACTACATCCGCACGCACGTCTCGCCGGAGGACGCCAAGCCGGACCCCAATATGGTCGCCGATCTGCGGCGCTTCATCACGGGTTTCTGCCAGGCCGCCAAGGACCGCCCCGAGGCCCCGCTCTGGGAAGGGCTTCGGGACATCCAGGACGACCTGACCTTCGTGCAGTTCTGCGACGTGCTCCTGCGCTACATGTGGGTGTAACGTAGAAAGAGACCCCCGCCCGGGCAACGGCCGGGCGGGGTGTTCTTTTCAATTGCCCGCAGCACTGCTCCGGGCCGCTTCCTCTTCTGCTAGAATCGCAGTGGGGGGACATGCCCATGACGAAACCTTTCCTCGTACTCAACCTCGACGACACCCTCACCTGGCAGTCGCGCCTCCTGGCGGCGCCCCACGAGTGGGTCGACCTCCGGCACCTGACGGGGAAGAAGTCCTGCGCCACGCCCGACGCGCTGCCGGCCATCGCGGCGGCGCTCGAACCGTACCGGGATGTACCCCTCTGCTACTGGGGCACCGGCGAGTACCACTACGTCACGCTGATCCGGCTGCAGGCCCTGCGTCAGCCGGTGACGCTGGTGCTCTTCGACCACCACCACGACGCCTCGCCCGTACAGGGCGGCGTCGTCACCTGCGGCGACTGGGTGCGCCACGCACTGGCCCTGCCGTGGGTCCGGCGCGTCGTGTGGGTGGGCGGACGGGAGCCGGAACTCCAGCGCTACCTTCCCCACCCCCGCATCCTGCGGGTCCCGGAGCCGGCGCCGCCGGCTCGCTTCGCCGAGTGGGCCGACCGCACACTGCCCGGCTCAGACATCTACATCTCGGTGGACAAGGACGTACTGGCACCGGACGATGCGGTGACCACCTGGGGGGCGGGCGACCTGCCTCTGGCCGACCTGCTCTCCTGGCTGCACCTGCTGGGCCGCCACCGCCGCATCGTCGGGGCCGACGTATGCGGCGAGTGGGAGATCTCGCCCACCCAGGTCGTGCCCAGCCTCCAGGACCGGGCTGCAATCCGGCGCAACGAACAGGCCAACATCGCCATCCGGGACGCGCTGGCGCCCGTCCTGCACGGCAGCCGCCTCACCGGGGTGGGGCGCACGGACTGAGGGTCACCCGCCCGCCGGGGTCACCGCGCCGCCAGGGTGTCCAGCGCGCGCACCACCAGCGTGGCGGCCTCGGCCCGGGTGGCCGTCAGGCGGGGACCAAAGGTGAAGCTCCCGCCCTCCCCGGGGTATCCGACAATCAAACCCGATCGCACGGCCTCGGCCACGTGCCGGGGCCAGCGCCATTGATAGGCGTCCGTGAACCGCCGGCCTGCGATCACCGCCGTACCGCCGGCCACGGAGAGCGGCGTCGCCAGCGCCTGCTCCTCCAGCCCCAGGGCCCGCACCAGCATCACGGCGATCTCCTCGCGCGGAATCCCCTGATCGGGTTCGAACCGGCCACCGGGGTAGTCCCCGGGGTTCACGATCCCCGCCGCGACCGCCGCACCCAGGTAGCCGCCGGTGGCCACCCAGTGCCCCGCCGTATCGGCAAAGGCGCCGGACGCGTCATCCGGCCGCAGCGGGAGGTTCAGGGCAGAGACCAGCATCCGCACGAAGGCGGCCCGGGTCAGGGTGTCGTTGGGCCGGAACGTGCCGTCGCCGTAGCCGGAGACCGCCCCCATCGCCAGCAGCCGGGCGATGGGCTCCTCGGCCCAGTGACCGTCGATGTCCTGCTGCCCGCCAATCGTCCGGGATAAGTAGAGCCGACCGCCTGTCTGCCGTATTTCGGCCCCCAGCAGTGCGGTGGCGAACGCCGCATCCACGTAGGTCTGTCCGTCCCGCTGCAGGACCGGCAGCGCCAGCCGCAGGGGCCGTCCCTCCACGCTGGCTGTGGTCCGGCCCAGCGTGTAGTCGCCCACCCGCTCCCCTGACGAAGCGCTGGCCCAACGCCACCAGGTCCGGCCGATTGCCTCCACCTGCTCGGGAGTCGCCGACCACTCCCGGAGTACCGACACGGGCAGCAGCACGACCCCGCTCGCGTGAACCAGCGCCGGATGGGGGTACACCATGCCGCGCACGACCAGCGGGAGAGCTGTGAAGACCTGCCCCCCGGGGGGTGAGAGTTGCTCGGTCCCGGTCAGGAAATTCGGCCAGGTTTCCTCGAGGCCGCCGGGGGTCACCACCAGCAGGTCGGCCGGTCCCCCCTGGTAGCCCCGGGGCAGCCGGAAGCGCAGGGCCGTGTCGGACTCCCGCACCAGTCCCTCCACAGGCAGCCCGCCCAGGTAGACCTTGACCCCCTGCGGGAACCCGTGCCCTTCCACGCGGATGAACGAAACACTGTTGTCGCTCTGATAGGCGATGGTGCGGCGGGTGACCACCGGCCGCACTTCGGTCGCGGTCCGGAACGACCAGGTGTACTCGAACGGCTCGGGACCGTTCCCCTGATCGACCACGCCGGCGAGCGTCACCGTGTAGCTGGCCCCCGTGCGCAGCGGCTCCCTCGGGATGAGCGCCACGGTGTCGGACAGGTTGCGGTCGCGCACCGGGTCGAAGGGCAGGGCGGCCACCTCGCCGTCGGGGCCCTTCAGGCTCCACCGGATGAGGCGCAGTTCCCGGGGGGCGTTGCCGAAGGTCAGGGTGATCGGGTACCCCACGGGCCCGGTCACCCCGGGGTGCACGGCCAGGGGGTCAGGCGTCTCCAGGCCGTCCCAGAGGGGCGGTACGGTCTCTCCGGGCGCCGGCCACTGCACCACCCGATCCTGCCGCTCGTTGGGACCCAACAGAGCCACGTTCACGCGGTGCCCTGCGGCGGAGGCCACCCCGTAGCCGAAGTCGCGCATGCCCGGGTGGATGAGGGGGATGCGGTGGTAGAGCGTGTCGATCCAGCCCGCCACCGCCTCTTCGGCCCGCACTTCGAAGTTGATGACCTCGGCGGTCCCGCCGTCGTAGGCGAAGTAGCGCGCCCGGTTGCCCGGGGTCTCGCCAAAGTACCCCGGCGTGCCGGGCGGCTGGTAGTGCGCATTTCCTTCCGCCTGAGCGGGGTTCGCGGCCAGGTAGTCGGCGTGCTTCTGCGCTGCTGCCGCCAGACGGGCATCACGCTCCATCACCGGGACCCCGGCCACCCGTCGGTAGCGGTTGACGGCCGCCAGGGCCGCCTGCTCCTCCAGGGCGGCGGAGGGCAAGTCGGCGGGCGAGCCCTGCTCCACGGTGAACTCAAACTCCGAGGTGAGGGGCAAATAGGTGTAGCCCGGCCGGTCCGGCGCAATCCGGACCACCAGGCGCACACGATGCACCCCCGGCGCCAGGGGCTCCGGGGGATCGTAGTAGACGAGGCCGGTCCCGTCCCATCGGGGCACGACCGGGCGCCCGTCCAACCACATCTCCGCACCGGTGATGCGATCGCCCGGGTCCAGCATCACCCGCTGTGCAATGCGGGGTCGCGCCCAACCCACGCTGCCCTGTGGCACGGGCGCGTAATATGTGAAGGCGGAGGCGAGCTCCGCCCAGAGCATCACAAACGCCACGGCCAGCAGGGCCACGCGACTCAGACGCCGCCGCACGTGACCACCTCCCTTCAGGTGAGACGTGAGACGGATAGGGGGTAGTTCCGTCAGAGTGGAAAAGACCGGGGGTGGGCGGCGGGCCGTTTGTCAGGCCGGCCGTGCAGCCGTGGCGCGGGAAAGTCAGCCCTGCCGCGCCCGGCAGACCCGACCGTTCCATACCAACCCCTGGCGTGACCTCGCCTACCCCGGCAGGCCCCATCGCTCCATGCCAACCTCCTGCGTGGCCTCGTCTGCCCCGGCAAACCCAACCGCTCCACGCCGCCCCCCTGCGTGGCCTCGTCCGCACTGGCAGGCCCGACCGCTCCATGCCAACCCCGGCGCTTGCGTTCTGTCAGTGGCCGCTGTAGACGATGGCCTCGCGTACCCCGGCAGGGCCGACCGCCTTGGATGCTGGGCGTCGACGCTTATGCTCTGTTCGTGCTCGCTGTTGATGCTGGCTCTTCCCGTCCCGAGCCCCCGCCGACATGCTGAGCGGGCTGCGGACAGAGTCGTCCGCGGCCCGCCATTCGTGCAATAGTCCACCCATCAGCCGGACCATCTTCCAACTGCACCCGCTCAGTCCGTGATGGCCCCGCCCTCCGGGCCGCCCCCGCCGCCTGAGCGCATGTCCAGTACCTCGACCCGGCGGACAACCCGGTTGTTCTCAGGGCGCGTGTCGCCGGGGTAGTCGATCTCGGCGATGATCTCCCACACCCCGGCAGCCAGCCCCGGGATAGTTCCCGGCCTGGCGGTGCAGCAGGCACCGTGCTGGATGGTCACCTCCCGCCAGGCCCCAGCCGGCGGCGACCCTCCTGCCGCCGGCCGCGCCCACAGCCGGAGCGGCACCCGGATCTGACTGCGGCCCAGGTTGTTCCGGTAGTCCAGGTAAATGCCCACTTCGAACGGTTTCCCCGCTTCCGCCATCTCCGGCGTCATCAGGCCCACCACCGCCGGATCATCCACAACCTGCTGCTCGGGGCGGTTGTAGGCGAAGGTGAGGACGTTGTTGGCCAGCCCTCCCTCCGGGCCGGGCTCCCCCTCCCGCTCGACCACCTCGGCCACCGCACCGGCGCAGCTCTTCTCGGCGGGAAGTCCCAGCGCCGCCCCAATCGCCCGGGCCAGGGCAACCTTGGGGTTTGCGGTGTGAGCAGCACTCAGGGCATAGACGGAGGGCAGGTCGATCACGCCGACGATCTCGCCCTCCTCCGGGTCACCCTCGACGGCACTCACCGTCACCGTGACGGTGTGGGGCTGCTGCGGTGCGAGGCTTGGCGGGAGGGGCGTCTCCCCCAGGCTGCGGACCAGCCGCCCGTTCTGGTCGGTCAGGAACCACTGCACCGCCACCGCCTCGCAGAGTTCCCCGAGGGTGCGTGAGGTCAACTCCAACTGCACCCGGGCCTGCACCGACACCGGAGCGCCCGGGACCAGCACCACCGGCTCGGGACTGTCGAGCCAGCGCAGGTCGTATGCCTCCCCGACCCGGTAGGCCACAAGGCGTCCGGAGGGCTCCCCGTTCCAGTAGAAGTTGTAGCCTGTGATCAGGAGTCCGTCCACGAAGACGGGGTCGATGCCCACGCCTGCGAACTTCGAAAAGTTGAAGGGACCAACGGCCGGCCGTTCGCCGTCGTGCAGGAGCAGGAAGCGGTTGGTGGGCGCCTTGTCGGTCGGGCGGATCAGGGCCGGGCGGGGATCGCCGCCGGCCGCGTTGCCGGTGTCCAGGGAGTACGTGTACAGGTACCCGTTCACGTCGCCGAACAGGAGCGCCCCCCGGCCCACCAGCGCCAGCGGGGCGGTGTTCATGGACGCCTTCTCCCCGTTCAGCCTGTCCGCCGGGCCGAACTTGCGGAACCACTTCACCTGGCCGTCCGGCCCCACCGCCACCACCGCGCCGTCGTTACCGGTACGGCCGCTCCGCAGGTCCGCGCCGGTGTCGGTGTAGTTGCGGAGGGTGATGTACAGGTGGGTCTCCGGGCCGTCGGGGCCCTGACGGACCTCAACCGCGGGCTCGGTGTTGGTGAATGCGGCCCTGGCGCCGATGAGAGCAGGGAGGTTGATGGAGTAGCTGGGCCAGTTTGCTGGTTCGCGCCCTTTCGACAGACCCGCACCCCACAGACGCCCGCTTGTGTCCACCCAATAGGCGTTGTTTCCGTCAGAGGTGAAGTTGCCCGCGAAGCCAGCGGAGCCGTCGACTGTCCAGACCCGGTACGGACGGTAGTCGTTCGCGCGATCCAGCGCCAGACGGATGGCCCGTCCACCCTCGAATCCGTCCGTGCCGATCACGAAGCTGGGGTTCTCGCCATGGGGCAGGGCCATGACCGCCGACGGGGTGATGAAGCCGCCGAAGCCGCCCTCGTCTTGCTTGGTCGTCGGTGCCTCATAGGCCTGCCGTCGCACGGACCTGCCCGGCCTGTCCAGTTCCTGGACCACCCAGACCTTACCGAAGTCGCGTGGGCATAGAGGCCGCCCATCGGAGCGGTTTTTCTCATCTTCGTAGTTCGGCCGGTCAGCCACAACCACGATGTCTCGTCCCTGGTCGTGGATCACCAGCGGCGAACCGACAATCGGACAGCCCAGGTCTAGTTCGGCCCGACGAAACCACCCTTCCCTTGTGTGATAAGCCCACAGCCAGCCATACCCCGTGCCAAAGTACAGAACCTCTGTCTCCGGGCTGTACGTAGGGCTCGACTGCGGAGGGATCACCTGACCGCCCGATGGTTGGTGAACTCTAACCTGCGTTCTGGTCGCCCCATCATGGACCGGCGCCAGTTCTCCGATCGGTTTTCGCTGGTCGTCCAGCTCTATCCGCCACAGAAAGGCGCCAGCCGAGTGGAAAACCACGTTGTCGATCACCACGGGCTGTGCGGCACTTGCCCCTAAGGGCTCCGTCTCCCAGTATGTGGTAAACTCAACCAGCCCAGTGGGGTCCGATACAGCCGACGTGCGTTGCGGCGATCCACCCTTGGTGATCCAGTCCCCCGCCAGGCCCTGCGAGGACGACATGAAGGTCAGCCAGACGGCGATCCCAGTTGCAGCCCACCGTCGCCACCTCATCCTCCGGCCCCCCTCAGTACCGTACCGCCCGGTTTTCGAGGTACCAGCTTGGATACTCATACAGGGGGAAGAAGGGCGTGAAGATGTGAACCTGGTAGGTTCCGGACAGGCTACCATCGTCAAGGCGGAAGATGGGCTTGGCGCCCACCCAGTAAACTTTGGCACCCATTTGCTCAGCGATGAAACGCACTGGCACCATGGTCCGGTCGTTGCGGATGACCGGCGGCGCGTCCAGCGGTACTTCCTGCCCGTCGACCACCGCCACTGGATGGTCAATAGTCAGTATGATGGTGCGCTCTGGAACACTGACAGTCCGCTCCTCCAATACGAAGCGATGTCCGTTCGGCAGGTACGCTTCGGGATCGAATAGGTCGGGGTAGTCGTACCCGGGGGCTGGGATCACCTTCATGACTCTGCGGGTTACAGCTGAGAAATGGATCGTCACCTGCCGCCGCGTTTGATCCCACAAGACCTCTGCACCCATCATCTCACTTACAAAACGGATGGGCACTCTTACTCGGTTGACGCTGGTATCAAGATAGGCAGGAACATCAAAACGCTTCGAAGCATCACCCTGGTTCAGGTAAACGTAGATGTAGTCTGGGCTGCCGTTGCTCTCGCTCCCGTCGTCTCGCCCCAACCCGGGGTGCGATTTATCCATCCAGTATTCGTATTCAATCCCCCGCGCCTCGGCTAGTTTCTCCTCCTCGCTCATCTCCCGCACTTCGGAGATTGAATCCACCGGCTCATATCGACATGGTTTCCAGGTAGTTCGTGACCAACCAAATGACCGGCCGAAAACCTGCCTGATCAACTGCGTGTCGGGTTTTGGGTAGGCATAGACGTGCATCGTCGTGCCACATCCCATCCAGTCCTCTTCCCAGTAGTAGGGATATTCCTGCGTCCAGGCAGGCAGCGGATCCCACACCCACCAGTCGTACCGGTCATAAGTCTCCGGGTACTCTCGAAGCACCCGCTCCACTTCCGCTTTCATTCGCTCGGACATGCCTTCGGGCGGAGGCGGCGGCGTCCACCCGTCCGGCCAGCCCGGACCCGGCTCATAGTTCTCGTCTGGGTACTGCGCAATCTCCAGACGCGTTTCCTGCTCGGCCCCCACGTTTGCAGGCACGTGCGTGAGCAGCATCGCCAATAACAGCCAGGTGAGATGCTTGGTGATCCCTGTGCGTCCTCGATGCATCCGCACTTCTCTCCCCCACTGTGTGCTTCTCACATAACCAATACGAAACCCCCTGGAGGCGGGTTCTCCCGGGGGGGCGTTGTCCCGGAAATCGTGGAAATTCAAAGTGGCGGCCCTCAAGCCCCGTTTGGTATAACGGGGGTGGACAGTAGGAAGGAGGTTGCCGCCACTGATGTCATTGTACCGCGGGAAGACCA
>Ga0134102_1002185_pt1 | contig 13608 bp, 13 predicted proteins | sample 13_3_2metaG_FD_94447 | JGI IMG/M metagenome (GOLD analysis project Ga0134102, IMG submission 94447) | Switchgrass degrading microbial communities from high solid loading bioreactors in New Hampshire, USA - 13_49_3.3_201_A3 metaG | ecosystem: Engineered > Bioreactor > Semi-continuous > Anaerobic...
TATTTCTTGTGCAGTTGGCAGACCGCACTTCTATTCTAGCAAAGGGAGTTTTTATTGTCTTTCTCATCGGCAAAAGCCTCTTTTGAACCACTCGCCTAGCGAGTGGTTTTACTAGACAAAAAAAAGGACGCCAAAATGACGTCCTTTGAATCGTATGGCAGTGGCAGCGCCTTATTCCAGAAAATCCTTGAGCTTTTTGCTGCGGCTGGGGTGGCGGAGCTTGCGCAGGGCCTTGGCCTCAATCTGCCGGATGCGCTCCCGGGTGACCGAAAACTCCTTGCCCACTTCTTCCAGCGTGCGGCTGCGGCCATCCTCCAAGCCGAAGCGGAGGCGCAGCACCTTTTCCTCCCTCTCGGTGAGGGTGGAGAGCACCTCGCCCAGCTGCTCCCGAAGCAGGGTGTGGCTGGCGGCTTCGGCAGGGGCGGGAGCGTCCTCGTCGGGGATGAAGTCTCCCAGGTGGGAGTCCTCCTCCTCGCCGATGGGGGTTTCCAGCGACACCGGCTCCTGGGAAATCCGCATGATTTCCCGCACTTTATCCGCCGGCATATCCAGCTCTTCGGCAATTTCCTCGGCGGTCGGCTCGTGGCCGTTTTTGTGCAGCAGCTGGCTGCTGACCTTTTTCACCTTGTTGATGGTTTCCACCATGTGGACCGGAATGCGAATGGTTCGGGCCTGGTCGGCAATGGCGCGGGTAATGGCCTGGCGAATCCACCAGGTGGCGTAGGTGGAAAACTTAAACCCCTTGGTGTGGTCGAACTTTTCCACCGCCTTAATCAGGCCCAGATTTCCCTCCTGAATTAAGTCCAGAAACTGCATTCCGCGGCCCACATACCGCTTGGCAATGCTGACCACCAGACGCAGGTTGGCTTCGGACAGGCGCTTGCGGGCGGCTTCGTCACCCTGAGCCATCCGGGTGGCCAGATCAATCTCCTCCTCGGGACTCAGCAGAGGAACGCGGCCGATTTCCTTGAGATACACCTTGACGGGGTCGTCGATGCTGATGCCCTCGGCGGAAAGGGCCTCCTCCAGGTCGTCGTCCAGGTTGACGGGGGCAACGTCCAAATCCGTGCTGGATAGATTGTCGATGACGTCGATGCCGTTGTTTTCCAGCATGTCGTAGAGCTTTTCCACCTGCTCTACGTCCAGCTCCAGCTCTTCTAACAGGTCGGTGATCTCTTTGGTGGTCACCTTACCCTTCTGCTTGCCCTGCTCCACCAATTCTTCGATCAGGCGCTTGCGTTTTTCGAAAGTTGCCAATGCAGTTCCCCCTATTTCTTCTCGGCCCACCGGGAGGTATGTACAGAAAAAATAAGTTCCCGGACGGCTTACATCGTTAGTATGGTTGTGAAGGTATGAAGCCTCGTGCTCGAGGGTTCAAATCCCTCCTGTAAAAAATATGGATTTCTGTCCACTCTATTTTGTGTCGCAATGTAAGAAAAATGCTGCTTCCCCGGGCTGATTTTACGAGGAAAATCGCCGTTTTCGGCTTTCCAGGGCACGGCGATAAGCCTCCTCGGGAGAAAGCTGGGCGATTTCCTCGCGGGAAACAGGTTTTTGCTTAATGGCCAGGATAAACTCGTCCAATTGTTCCCGCTTGTAGGTCACTTCTTTTCCGGTGGCCATAATGAGGGAAAGGATTCCCATCTGGGCGTTGGAAAGATACGCGGAAAGATAAATGGGGTCGGGAATGCGGTTTTGCTCCAACTGGGCGCAAATAGCTCGGAAAATGGCGGCGTGATCGCCCGAAACGAAGTCCTCGTCGGACAGTTTTGACCGAATGTCGTCGTAATAATCGGGATTTTGCATCAACATCGCAATGAGGCTTCGCTCCGCCACCGCGGCGCCCAGCTCCTCGGGCTTTACCGTCAGCGATTTACCTGCGGGATTATCCTGCACAAAAGGTTTCAAATTATGTACCTGGCGCCTTTTGGCACTGGCTGCCCGCCGTTTGCGAATGGCTTCGGTGGTGGCTTTGAGCCGCTCCTTGTCCACATCCAGTTCCCGCGCAATCTCCGAAAGGTAAACATCCCGCTGGATGTCGCTGGAAACGTCCGCCATCAACCGGCAAAAATCGTTTAAAAAAGCGGTTTTGCCTTCGGGTGTGTCCATATCCCGGGCGGACTTCAGCTTGTCGATTTCAAACCGCAAGGCGCTTTTGCCCGTATCAATTAGGGTTTGAAAGCGGTGGGCGCCAAAGGTTTTGATGTACTCGTCGGGGTCCTTGGCCCCCTGCATGTCCAGCACGGTAACCGCCACCTCCACCTGAGAAAAGAGGTTGATGGCCCGCCGGGCGGCGTTTTGCCCGGCTCCGTCGCTGTCGTAGGCGATAACCACGCCTTTGGCGTACTGGCTGATGAGCCGCGCCTGGTCCGGGGTCAGGGCGGTGCCCAAGGTGGCCACCGCGTTGGTGAACCCCGCCTGATGCAGGGAGATGACGTCCATATACCCTTCCACCAGCAACAGTTTGTCCGACCCGGAATTTTTGGCAAAATTGAGGGCGTACAAATTGCGGCTCTTCTTAAACACGGGGGTGTCCCCCGAGTTGAGGTATTTGGGGCCCCGGTCGCTTAAGGTCCGTCCCCCAAAGCCCACCACGTTCCCCCGCAAATCGATGATGGGAAAGATAACCCGCCCCCGGAACTGGTCGTAAAGGCCCCGGCTTCCTTTGGAAACGACGGCGGCCGCCAGCATTTCCTCCTGGGTAAAGCCTTTGGAAGCAAGATGCTGGGCCAGGGAGTCCCAACGGTCGGGGCAGTAGCCCAGCCCGAAATTCCGGACGATTTTTTTGGTCAAGCCCCGGGACGCCAGATACACCCGGGCGTCCCTGCCCCTTTCGTCAATGAGGCACTGGTGAAAGAATCGGGCGGCGGTGCGGTTAAGCTCCAGAATGCGGGCTTTTAAGCGGGAGGTGCCGTCGTCCTCCACATCCTCCGGCATGGGGAGCCCCGCCCGCTGGGCCAGCAGCCGAACCGCCTCCACGTACTCCAAATGTTCTATTTCCCGGACAAAGGTTATGACGTCGCCGCCCTTTTGGCAGCCAAAGCAGTAGAAGTGCTGCTGCCCGTCGGTGTAGACGGTAAAGGAGGGCGTTTTTTCCGAGTGGAAGGGACAAAGCCCTTTGAGCAGCCGCCCGTGCCGCTTGAGGGGGACATAATAGGATATGGTCTGTTCGATATCGCAGGCGTCTTTGAGGCGCTCGATAAAACTCTCGGGAATCACAGTCCCACCTCCTTTCCCAGAACCTGTGGCGGATGCCCTGTGCTACAATCCCCAGGATTTGGGGACAAAGATTTCTTCAAACATGGCAATGCAATACCGGTCGCTCATGCCCGAGATGTAGTCGCACACCGCCCGGTGAACGTCGGTTTGCTCCATAATCCTGCGGTATTCTTCCGGCATCTTGTGGGGGTGGGCGGTAAAGTACAGGTAGAGTTGCCGCACCACCTCTTTGGCCTTCCCCTCTTCCTTTTTGGCGACGGGGTTGGTGTAAACCCGCTCGAACATAAAGCTCCGCAGCTCGTCGTAAAGAGCCTGGTGCTTTTGGTCCATGGCGATTTCCTGCCCGGAGTTTTCCACCACGGCGGTGACAAAGGCGGTAATGCGCTCCGACTTGGTCTCCCCCAGCTCCCGGCGGAACTTTTCGGGAATATCCTCGTGGGAAAGGACGCCCGCTCGAATGGCGTCATCGATGTCGTGGTTCATGTAGGCGATTTTGTCGGCATAGCGAACCACCCGCCCCTCCAGAGTAGCGGCCTGGGAGCCGTGGGAGTGGCAGCGAATGCCGTCCCGCACCTCCCAAGTCAGGTTGAGGCCCTGCCCACCGTTTTCCAGAACCTCCACCACCCGCACGCTCTGAGCGGCGTGAACAAAGCCGTGGGGGCAAACCTGGGCAAGGACTTCCTCGCCGGCATGTCCAAAAGGAGTGTGGCCCAGGTCGTGGCCCAACGCGATGGCCTCGGTCAAATCCTCGTTGAGGTGAAGGGCTCTTGCAATGGTTCGGGCAATCTGGCAAACCTCCAGGGTATGGGTCAGGCGGGTGCGGTAGTGGTCCCCCTCGGGGGATAAAAACACCTGGGTTTTGTTCATCAGTCGCCGAAAACTCTTGCAGTGGATGATTCGGTCTCTGTCTCTCTGATACTCGGTGCGAATGGGACAGGGCGGGGTGTATCTTTCCCGGCCTTTGGTTTCGGTGACCTGCATGGCCCAAGGACTCAACCTTTGGCGCTCCATCTGTTCCGTCTGCTCCCGTATGGTCATGACGTCACCTCGCAATCAAATGAACAGGGCAGCCACGGTCAGCTCCCTGCAAGATGCACGCTGTTGATTATTTTTATTGTATTATAGTGAGGAAAAGACCCAAATTCCTTCTTTAAAGTAAACTTTTTGTAACGTTAACATTCCACCGGAGCGAATTCCTCCCCCACCACCCGGGGGGCAAGGCGGCCGGCGCTCAGTTCGGAAAGCTGTTTGGAAAAGGCGGGCAGCTTGTCCGCTTCCATCCGAAGAGTCAGGGTAATTTCGGCGCCAAAGTCATCCTGCAGGGTGACCGCTCCAAATTCGCAGAGAAGATTTTGCAGTTTGCCGTACAGCGAATAGTCCACCGTCAGGGTGAAAACAGTGCAGCGGCGCATCCGCAGCAGCTTTGCCTTTTCCAAGGCCAGGGTTGCTCCCAGCGTATAGGCCCGGACCAGCCCTCCCGCTCCCAGCAGGGTGCCTCCAAAGTAGCGGGTGACCACCACCAGCACGTCGGTGAGGTTTTGGCGCCGCAACACCTCTAAAATGGGCATTCCCGCCGTGCCCTGAGGTTCCCCGTCGTCGCTGTACCGCTGAATGTTCCCATTTCGCAGTATGTAGGCATAGCAGTTGTGGGTGGCGTCCCAGTACTTGGTCCGCACCTCGCTGAGCAAAGCAAGCGCAGACTCCTCGTCGCCGACGGGAGCCGCAAGGGAGAGAAAGCGGGAGCGCTTTTCCACATGCTCGGCTGTCACCGGCCCGGCAATGGTGGTATAGCCTTCCAAACCTTTCCCCCCTGTCAGTTCCATCCGGTCTTACGCCTACTGTGATTTGGTCAAACACGCCTGGAAGAAGCTGCCTGAAATAGGCGTATCATGCCAACAAAGGCGGCGCTCAATGAACGCCACCTTCGCATCTGGTCAAAAAATCTTACTTGTCCAAGCCAAAGCGCTTCTTGAAGCGGTCTACCCGGCCGCCGCTGTCCACCAGCTTCTGAGTGCCGGTAAAGTAAGGATGGCACTTGGAGCAAATTTCCACACGGATGTCCTTCTTCGTAGAAGCAGTTTCAATCTCATTGCCACAGGCGCAACGGATCACAGTCGGCCCGTAGTTGGGATGGATGCCCTCTTTCATCGTGTATATTCACCTCTTTCACGGAAAAACAGAGTCGTATGATACAAAGTCACAACTGATATAATAACATAATTCGACCCATGATGCAAGTCCAAAAATCCCAAATTAAGCGAAAAATTGCAGGGAGAATCCGCCATATTTCAACAGTCAGCCCAGCGGGTGTTTCATGGCCAGTTGGACAATCCGCTCGCAGAGCTCCGGGTAGGAAATGCCGATGACGGCCGCTTCCTGGGGCAGCAACGAGGTGGGGGTCATGCCGGGCAGGGTGTTGGCCTCCAGGCAGTAGACGTTTTCCCCATCCGACATCAGGTCCACCCGGGAATAGTCGCCCAAACGCAGCGCCTTGTGGACCGCCAGCGCCGTCTCCTGCAGGCGGCGGGCAAGTTCGGGGGAAATTTCCGCCGGGCAAACCTCTTTGGTCATCCCCTGCTGGTACTTGTTTTTGTAGTCGTAAAACCCTTCCCGGGGAATAATCTCGATGACGGGCAGCGCCTGGCCGTCCAAAATGCCCACCGAAAACTCCCGGCCGACAATCTGCTTTTCAATCAGCAGCTCGTCCTCGTAGGTTCTGGCGTAGGCGAGGGCTTTGCCAAAGTCTTCTTTGGAAGTGACGATGGAAACCCCGATGCTGGAGCCGTTGCTGGCCGGTTTGATGACGCAGGGCAGGAAGGGCGGTTCCATTTCCTCCCCGGGGCCGACGGTCACCCAGTCGGGAGTGGGCAGGCCGTTCTGGCGCATCAGCTCTTTGGAAATCAGCTTGTTCATGGCGAGCAGGCTTCCGGTATATCCCGAACCGGTGTAACGGATGGCGTGGACATCCAGCACCGCCTGCAGCTTTCCGTTTTCCCCAATGGAGCCGTGCAGGGCCAAAAACGCCACATCGGCGGTTTTGCACACATCCAGAACGCCGGGGCCGATGAGTTCCTGGCGGTTGCCGTGCTCCGCCTTAATGCGGGCAAGGTCCGGCTCATGGTCCGGCACCCGGTAGTGGTACTCCTCCACCCTATATTTTTGGTAGGCCTCCTCAAAGGTGCAAACGCCTTCCAGACCGGCGTACAAATCCACCAACAACACTCTGTGACCGTTTTGAATCAAGGCATTGGCAATCAAGCTGCCGGAGGAAAGGGAAACGTCCCGCTCCGGGCTCAGGCCGCCGGCCAACACAACAATATCCATTTCAACACCTCCTGGATTCATCCTATGCGAAGAAGGCATTCTTCCACGACACAGCCTTCTTCTTCCTCAAAAGGCGGTGCGGCAGGGATAAGCCGGCGCCACTCACTCGGATGTTTCACAGGATTAGTGTAGCCCATTGCGAGCGGAAATGCAAGCAAAAAACAGCAAAAATACGCCTTTCGATTGCCAATCATTTCATAGAATGTTAAAATAAAACATCATGAGTACGGGAGACGATAGCATGAATACACTGGCAGGCCGGCTCAAAGAAGCGGCGGCAAGGTATGAACCGGAAATCTTCGAGCATTACCGGCACCTGCACAGCCACCCGGAGCTGAGCGGGCAGGAAGTGGAGACCAGCCGCTACATTGCAAAGCAACTGACCTCCTGGGGCATCGAGCTGCAGCACTTGGGAATGGACTCGGGAGTGGCCGGAGTGCTGAAGGGGGGCAAGGAGGGCCCCTGCGTCGGGTTGCGGGCGGATATGGACGCCCTGCCGGTTTTGGAGGAAAGCGACTGCCCCTTTCCCTCCCAGCGGCCGGGAGTGATGCACGCCTGCGGCCACGACCTGCACATGGCCTGCCTGCTGGGGGCGGCCCATATCCTGGCCGACCTGCGGGAGGAAATTGCCGGCAGCGTCAAGTTTATCTTTCAGCCGGCGGAGGAGATGTACAACGGCTCCGCCATGATGATAGGGCACGGGGTGCTGGAGCATCCCAAAGTGGACGCCATCTTCGGGCTCCACAGCTATCCCGATTTGCCGGTGGGCAGGGTGGCGGTGCGGCAGGGGCCCATGATGGCCGCCGTCAATAACTTCATCATCCGCATCCGGGGCCGCGGGGGCCACGGGGGGCTGCCTCATCTGGCCAAAGACCCCATCGTCTGCGCCGCCGCGGTCATTACCGCCCTTCAGACCATCGTCAGCCGCCTGACCGACGCCCAGGACGCGTTGGTGGTGTCGGTTTGCAGCATTCGGGGCGGCGAGGAGATGCGGGCCAACATCATCCCCGAGGAAGTGACCATGGCGGGAACCGTCCGCGCCTTTGACCAAGCCCTTTGCCGGCAGGTGGAGGAACACATCCGCTTTTTGGCGGAAAGCACCGCCCACGCCTATGGCTGCAAGGCGGAGGTACAGTACCAGTACGATTTGATGCCCACCATCAACAGCGACCAGCTCTACCCCATCGCGTTGGAGGCGGTGCAAAGTCTGGAGCTACAAATTTCCAACCCCAAGCCCAGCACCGGAGGAGAGGACTTCTCCTTCTTTGCCGAAAAGGTCCCCTGCTTTTTTTACTGGCTGGGCACCGGAAACAAGCAGGCAGGGTACAGCTATCCCTGGCACAGTTCCAAGTTCCGGGTGGACCCCGCCGCCCTGCCTTTGGGAGCCCAGGTTTACGCCGCCAGCGCCCTTCACTATCTCAACCAATGGGCCAAAACGGAGTAATCGATTCACCAAAGGAAAAACCACACCTTTGAGGGTGTGGTTTTTGTTTGGCAAATTTCATTATGCAAGGGCTTTGAGGAGCTCGTCCACTTTGTCGGTGCGCTCCCAGGCAACGCCCAGGTCCTCCCGGCCCATGTGGCCGTAGGCGGCAAGCTGCCGATAGATGGGTCGGCGCAAATCCAAATCCCGGATGATACCGTCGGGGGTAAAGTCAAACACTTTGCGAATCGCCTGGGCCAGCTTTTCGTCGGGGTATTTGCCCGTCTCAAAGGTGTTGACGTTGATGGACACCGGCTGCGCCACGCCGATGGCGTAGGCCAGCTGCACTTCGCAGCGGGAGGCAAGGCCGGCGGCCACAATGTTCTTGGCGGCGTAGCGGGCGGCGTAGGCGGCGGAGCGGTCCACCTTGGTGGGGTCCTTGCCGGAGAAGCAGCCGCCGCCGTGACGGCCGTAGCCGCCGTAGGTGTCCACAATGATTTTTCGCCCGGTCAGGCCGCTGTCCCCGTGGGGGCCGCCGATGACAAAGCGCCCGGTGGGGTTGATGAGATAGCGGGTGTTTTGGAGCAGCTCCGAAGGAATGATGGGCTCCACCACATGTTGAATGAGGTCCCTGCGAATCTGCTCCAGGGTGACGTCCGCCGAGTGCTGGCTGGAAATGACCACCGTATCCACCCGGACGGGCTTTCCGTTCTCATACTCCACAGTGACCTGGGTCTTGCCGTCGGGCCGCAGGTAAGGCAGGGTTCCGTCCTTGCGCACCTTGGCCAACTGCCGTGCCAGCCGGTGGGCAAGGGAAATGGCAAGAGGCATCAGCTCGGGGGTTTCGTCGCAGGCGTAGCCGAACATCATGCCCTGGTCCCCCGCGCCTTCCAGGGGTTCGCTGACTTCCCCGTTGCGGGTTTCCAGAGCCTGGTTGACCCCCATGGCGATGTCGCTGCTCTGCTCGTCAATGGCGGTGAGCACGGCGCAGCTGTCCCCGTCAAAACCGTAATCGGCGTTGTCGTAGCCGATGTCCTTAATCACCTGCCGGGCGATTTTGGGAATGTCCACGTAGCAGTCGGTGGAAATTTCTCCGGTGATAAACACCAGACCGGTGGTGGCCACCGTTTCGCAGGCCACCCGGGCGGCGGGGTCCTTGCTGAGAATAAAGTCCAAAATGGCGTCGGAAATCTGGTCGCAAATTTTATCGGGATGTCCCTCCGTTACGGACTCGGACGTGAATAAAAACTTGCTCACGAGAATGCATCTCCCTTCTATTAAAAAAGGGCTCCGGAAGACCGGGCCCATTGTGTGGTCATCTTCCTCATCTTTCGGTGAATGCACCGCAGGATTTAGCACCTCGCCCTACTGGCAGGTTGCCGGACTTCATCGGGCCTGTTCCCTCCGTCGCTCTCGATAAGGCTGTTATCCAATTGTTATCTAATTGTGAGGTCATTATAACAGCTTTGTCGGTGTATGTCAATGAATATTGGAATCCGGCGGGCAAACTGTGTTTTGCCCGCCGAATTGACGCGTTAGATGATTCCCCGCAAGGTAAGCACCAGCAAAATGCAGGTGACCAGCACCACGCCGGCAACCAGCATGACCCCAAGGCTCCAGGGGTTGGAGGCAGCATCCGCCTGCTCTTCCCGCGCAGGGAGAAGGTTTGCGGCCCGCAGAGCTTTCACCAGGGGCTTGTAAAGCAGCAGGGTGAGGGTGGCGTTGAGCCCGCCCTTGATGAGGTTAAAGGGCAGAATGGCGGGAACCAGCAAAGCCACCACTTCGCTGCGGGAAACGCCTAAGTACAACGGGGTAATCATGTAATTCCACACCAGCATGATGGCGGTCATCAAAAGAGTTCCGGCCACCAACCCGACAACGGCCCGGGACTGGGTCCGCTTCTTCTGATAAAGATAGGCCGCGGTGCAGGAAAAAGCGCAGGTGGAGAGGATATTCATCACAAGGCCGATGAAACCGGTATCGCTGACGGTGATCATCTCCACCAGGGAAACCACCACGGAGATACCAAAGGCGGACAAGGGGCCGAACAAAAAGCCGGCAAAGGTGATGACAATGTCCTTGGGGTCGTATTTCAAAAACAGCACCATGGGAATTCGCCCCACCACCATCAGAGCGTAGGCGATGGCCCCCATGACGGCCAGGGTGGTCATCTTTCTGGTTTTGTGATAAGTTGCAGTTTGGGCGTACATTCAGCTTCCTCCTACCATGAATTTAGCCTGTTTCACGCCATGTATGCACACAAAAGCGCCCCAAGCCAAAGGCTCAGGGCGCGCAGCGGCACCGTCGAAAAGACGTTGTTTCTTCCATCCGGACTATACCGTCGGTCAGGGATTCCAACCCTGTCGGCCGTGTTACGGCTCGCGGACTCGTAGCCATCAAAGACTCTTCACCGCCGGTGAGGACTTTCACCTCGCCCTGAAACAGACTATGAAATTGCACCCCTATTATAGAATTCCCTTTCCGGTTTGTCAACACGCACTTGACATTTTGCCCATGTGGGATATAATGGTACATGACAAGTTAAACAAACGGGGTGCTGGATGGTTCCGGCTGAGAGCGGTCTAATGGAGGGCCGCAACCCTTGAACCTGATCCGGGTAATGCCGGCGGAGGGAACGTTCAACAGTACAAGGGAAATTCCCCGTTGATTACCCGCACGGTTCAAAAACGTGCGGGTTTTTGTTTTGTCGGGAAAGGAGTATGTTGTGATGAAACAGCCTCAAGCAAGTATCGCCATTCAAGTTCTGCCTCAAGTCGAGGGAGAAGAAGTCATCCGGGTGGTGGATGCCGTCATCGCCCACATTCAGAAAAGCGGCCTTAACTACACCGTAGGCCCCTTTGAAACAACGGTGGAGGGCGACTTTGACGCTCTGTGGGAATTGGCCAAGGAATGCCAGCTCATCTGCATCCAAGAGGGGGCCCCCAGCGTTTCCACCTACTTAAAAGTGTTCTTCAACCCCACCGAGGGGGTATGGTCCATTGATAAGAAAACTTCGAAATACCAAAAATAAGGGGGATTCCCTCAGCCTGCTGCTGGCGCTGCTGATCCTTTGGCAGTTGGTCTGCTCGTTGAAGCTGATTCCGCCCTTTTTGCTGCCCTCCCCCGTCAGCGTGGTGCGGGCCTTTGCGGCGGACTTTGTCCCCATTATGGGACATGCCGCCGTCTCCCTGGGCGAAGCCTTTGCCGGTTTAATTCTGGGGGTGGCGGCCGCCTTTGTGCTGGCTATCGCAATGGACCGCAGCGACTACCTCTACCGGGCTCTGTACCCCGTCATCCTCATCACCCAGACGGTGCCGACGGTGGCGCTGGCTCCCCTGCTGGTCCTCTGGATGGGGTACGGGCCGGCTCCCAAAATCGTGCTGGTGTTTTTGGTCTGCTTTTTCCCGGTGGCGGTGGGGCTTTTGGACGGCTTTCGGGAAGCGGACCCCGACACCACGGTGCTGCTGCGCTCCATGGGGGCCAACGAGCGGCAGATTTTCTTCCACCTCAAACTGCCGGGCGCCCTGCCACGGCTGTTTTCCGGCCTGCGGATTGCGGTGAGCTATTCCATTGTGGGGGCGGTCATCGCCGAGTGGCTGGGGGGCTCCTCCGGCCTTGGGGTTTACATGACCCGGGTGCGGAAAAGCTACGCCTTTGACAAGATGTTTGCCATCATCTTCTTTGTCAGCGGGCTGAGCATCCTCCTCATGCGTCTGACGGCGCTGCTGGAAAAAAAGATGACCCCCTGGGCAAGGCAGGGGGAAGGAAAGGATTCAAAGCCATGAAGAAGTTGGTTGCCATTGTTCTGTTGGCCGTTCTGCTAGTGGGGAGCGGCTGCTCCCAAAAGCGGGAGGATTCCTCCCAGGTGCGGGTGGTGCTGGACTGGACCCCCAACACCAACCACACCGGCATGTATGTGGCGCTGGAAAAGGGCTGGTACGCGGAGGAAGGTCTTTCGGTGGAGATTATGCAGCCTCCGGAATCTTCGGCGCTGGCCCTGATTGCCTCCGGCGGCGGCGAGGTGGCGGTGGACTTTCAGGAGTCCTTAGGCCCTGCCATTGCGTCCTCCAATCCCCTGCCGGTGACCGCCATTGCCGCCGTGGTGCAGCACAACACCTCCGGCATTGTGTCCCTAAAAGAAACCGGCATCCAGTCGGCCGCCGACCTTTGCGGCAAAAGCTTTGCCGCCTGGAGCACCCCCGTGGTAACCGAAACCATCCGCTTCATTGTGGAGCAGGATGGGGGAAAATTTGAGGACGTGGAGATGATTTACGACGAGGTGACCGACGCCGTTTCCGCCCTGCAAACCGGCGTGGACTCCATCTGGGTCTACTACGCCTGGGACGGCATGGCCACGCAACTGGCGGGTCTGGACACCAACTTCCTCTTCCTTACTGACTGCGACCCTGTTTTTGATTTCTACTCCCCTGTTCTGGTGGCGTCCAACGCCTGGATGGAAGAACACCCCGATAAGGTCAGGGCGTTTTTGAAGGCCACCGCCAGAGGATACGAATTTGCCATTGAACATCCCCAAGAGGCGGCGGAGATTCTCCTCAAGCACGCTCCCGAACTCAGCAGGGATTTGGTGGTGGAAAGCCAGAAGTGGCTGGCATCCCAGTACAAAGCGGAGGTGTCTCGCTGGGGCGAAATGGACCCCGAACGCTGGAGCCGCTTTTACCATTGGATGTACGAGCGGAACCTGCTGGAGCGGGACCTGGGAACCGAGGGCTTTACCAACGAATTTTTGCCCGGGAATTGACGGTGGAACATGAGCATTTTTCAGTGTGAACATATCTGCAAAAGCTATCAGGGGGAGCCGGTCATCCAGGATATTTCCCTACATCTGGAACAGGGGGAGCTGGTGGGCCTGCTGGGAACCAGCGGCGTTGGAAAAACCACCCTGATGGGCATACTGGCGGGGGTGGACCGCCCCGATTCCGGAAGGGTTCTGCTGGAGGGCGAGGACATTACCGGAACGGCGGGGCGGGTGGGATACATGCTCCAAAAGGATTTGCTGCTGCCCTTTAAAACCACTTTGGACAACATAAGCCTACCCTTAGTCCTCAAGGGGATGAAAAAGTCGGAGGCCCGCAAACAGGCGGCGGCACTGATGGCCCGCTTTGGCCTTGCCGGCAGTGAGGACAAATACCCCCACCAGCTTTCCGGCGGAATGCGGCAGAGGGCGGCTTTGTTGCGGACCCACTTTCTGGGCAACCAGGTGATTTTGCTGGACGAGCCCTTTTCCGCTCTGGATGCCCTGACCAAAAGCGAACTGCACCGGTGGTTTTTGGATGTTTCCGCACAAATGGGGCTGACCACCCTCTTTATCACCCACGACATTGACGAAGCCCTCACCCTTTCCCACCGCATTTACGTCATGGCCGGGGTGCCGGGGACCATCAAAACCGAGCTTGCCGTCTCCGCCCCTTACCCCCGCCCTGCCGACTTTGCATTCAGCCCCGAATTTTTGCAGGCCAAGCGGCAACTGCTGGAGGCCATCGGCGGACAGAACTAGTTTTAAATCAAAACCACGCGTTGAACGCGTGGTATGCACGAGCCCTAAAAGGGCATGGTACTGACGTACGTCTTAAGACGTATCGAAAAGGCCGCCAACCGCATTACTTTCACGGGCCGCCGCTAAA
>Ga0134102_1002209_pt1 | contig 13474 bp, 15 predicted proteins | sample 13_3_2metaG_FD_94447 | JGI IMG/M metagenome (GOLD analysis project Ga0134102, IMG submission 94447) | Switchgrass degrading microbial communities from high solid loading bioreactors in New Hampshire, USA - 13_49_3.3_201_A3 metaG | ecosystem: Engineered > Bioreactor > Semi-continuous > Anaerobic...
CTTTTGCATCAATACTACGAAGTATGACTGAGGTCTATCAGGAGCGGTATACGCGGTCCGTATGTACCGTTCTGTGAGAGGAAAACCGCTAGGCTGATCACCTAGCGGTTACCTACTCGATTTATCCTCTTTCCACAGAATTTCAGTCAAATTGCAGTATAATAATTGTTCCACAAATGTCTTTCGTGGATGAATAAGCTGGTCTTCTATGTATCGCTTTATCTGTTCACAAAGATTTAAATATACTTCTTCTTTTACAGCCCATGCCACAGGTATATCTTTATTGCTTAATTTTAAAGTGTGTGCTTTCGCTTTTACACTTGACACTGATCTTCCAAGTAGTTCCGTTGTTAAATTTATAGTTGTGGATGAATAGAACCACTTCAGAATCTCAATTTCATGTTTGTTCCATTTGTGATATTGCTTTTTTGTCAGTTTTAACTTATATGCTTGTTGTTGCACCGCTTTCGGAGTTCGTCCTAAATGGCGTGCTATTATTCTAGATGGTATGTATCCCCAGTGGCACCTTAGATAATGTTTTTCCGCAGGCAACCAGATATCTATTTTTGACTCCCGCCAGGGATTTGGCTTGCCATAAACTGGTTTGTGTATGGGGTGATACATTGAGGTATCTATTATTGTTATAACTGTAGGCCAGTCCTGTTCTCGAGGTATTGCTGGGGGACCAACTAGGGCGAAATAGTTTTGACAGTCATATACTCTTTTGTCTAGAAAACGTTCTACAATTGATGCTGTTTGTAGATCAATTTGAATCTGATGTATCGCCTCAATTTCTCTGCACTTTTTTATTCTAGCTGTATATCTTTTTACAGCGTGGGGACTTACAAAATATGGCTCGGGAACCAGCTGCATTTGGTTGCCCTCCCTTTTATATAATTAAATTCGATCTACGTAATAAATCTCCCTTCTGAAAAGTTTGTTCCATAATAAGATATAACAATAAAAAAATAGAAGGTTTTTCGACAATTTATATAGAAACACAATTTGAATAATTTGTTTATTTGTCTTTTGTCATATTGGTTCTATTGAATATTTAAACAGTGGGAGGAATGTTAAAGTGCGTTATTTAGCTGTTTTGGAAACGCCTTCCATTAAAAAATATGTATTTGGTACTGATAAGTTGGCTGAGATCAGAGGTGCTAGTGCTTTGCTTGACAATCTAAACAGAAACGAACTTGAGCAGATTCTGTACCCAGCAAAGAAAGTATATGCCAATGGCGGAAGCGGCCAATTCGTATTTGAAATGCCTCAGGAGGAAATGATTGCTAAACTCAAACAAGCGCAGAAACGGTATATTGAAGCTACAGGTGGTGGTGCAAGTTTAGTATGGGGTTTTTCGGAATACGAGATTGGTTCGTCTTATCAGGAATCAATCGGAAGAGCGTACGCTGACATGCATAGACGCAGATATGCGGATGTATCTATTTCATATTCGCAGGGAATGCCCCTTGTAAAGATTTGTGAGTCATGCGGACAAAACCCGGTATTTGAGTACTTTAAGTTTCCCGAACCAAACTGGCTTTGTAACACTTGTAGAATAAAACGTGATAATGCGCATCAAAGTAAGCAAAGTGGTATTTGGAGACAATTTGTAAGCGAGACTGGATTAAACTGTGAACCTGTTAAAACCTTAGCTGATATCAAACCAAAGCTAGCCCTAGTATATGCGGATGGAAATGCTATGGGCAAACGAATACGCCAGTTGGCGTCTCCTGAGGATTATAAATTGTTTTCTAAAGCAGTCGATGATGCTATTCGTGTTGCTTGCTTTAAAGGACTTCGTTCCGTCGTTGAAGCGTATTTACCTGATAGTCGTGAAGTCCCGGCAGATATTCTACTACTAGGGGGCGATGACTTAGTTGTAGTGCTTCCTGCTGAAAAAGCTTTGAAGTTTACCTATACTGTTGCTTCAACATTTGAGTTAGAAACAGAAAGAGCATTGGGTAAAAAGATTACTCTTTCGTTAGGAGTAGTAATTGGTGGTCCAACGTATCCGTTTGCTTTCATGCTGGATTATGCTGACCAATTGCTACGAAACGCGAAAGAGAAAGCGACGAGTATTAATAGTGAAGAACCGCCAAGTACAGTAGATTTTCATATTGTTTCCAGTTCTAGCAGCTTAGATATAAAAACGGTTAGAAACGAGTATGGAATAGATTGTGATGAATACAAACGCACAAGGAGACCGTACACTCTGAATGATCTTGAAGTCTTGTTTACCATCAAACAACAGCTTAATGCAGCGAAGGTTCCTAAGAGCTGTCTTAATAACATTTACCAGGCACTGTTTGGTACATATAAACAGGCTGCATACTGCACAAAGAAAATCTGGGTGAGCTGTCGAAAGGAGGTACGCACACAGCTCACTATGGCACTACAGAAGGCTGGATGCTTTGACAACATGCCTTGGTCATCCCAAAAAGATACCATCATTACCGAACTAGTTGAGTTTTATGATTACATATCTAATGACTAGAACGGAGGTGGAACTAAATGCACAGGTTGGAGGTTAGTTTTTGCTTAAGTTTCGAAGGACGTTGGCATGTAGGATCTGGTGCAGGAAAAGGTTTGGTTGACAGAGCGGTTCGGTTTAAGAGGGTCTGGCGTGATGGAAAAGCAGTTTTAGTTCCATCTGTTCTAGGGTCAACTTTAAAAGGAATTCTCAGGCATAGCTGCGAGAAAATAGCTGAAATGTTGGACTTGGAATGGTTGGATCCTCATGATGAATCAGCTGCAGCGCAGTATGGCTTTCAACCAATTTCTGAAAGTAAATATATTGTTGACCGCTTATTTGGTAGTAGATATGAGGGTGAATGTCTATTTGTTGAAGATGGGAAGTGGGTTGAAGAAGCAAATGAGTATAATGAACATCAATTATATGAGGAAATGATAGCGAGTATTTCTATAGATCGCGCTACGAATACAGCTAAACAAGATCATCTATTTTCTTACAGTTATCTAAATAAGGGATTATTCAGTTTTTATATTAGAACTGTGCATAAACAAGATGATTTACATATAATCAAAAATTCACCAATGCCTGCGGAGTATGTGCTCCTTTTAGCAGGTATCTGTAATTTAAATAGGCTGGGAAGTGGTAAATCTACAGGTCTAGGAATGCTACGCACTGAGATCACCTCAGTTTGTTACAATGGGGTTGATTGTCGTGAATCATGGCCTAATTATTTAGAGCCATTATTAATGTGGGGAGGAATCGGTTTTGAAAATGATTGATATTTCCGTAGAGATTATATCACCAGTTATAGTATACCCTCCAACACATATTTCTGGCTCTGCACTGCGTGGAGCACTGGCTGCTAAATACATACAAAATCATCATATTGCAGATCCGAGTCAGGATTATGACTTTCAAAACCTGTTTCTCAATGAGCAGGTTATTTACAGTGATCTAGTTCCAGGTGGTTTGGTACTACCCTTGACAGCAATGTCATGTAAACGCAGACCAGGTTTTAAAGAAGAAGGTAGACATGGAGTTTATGATGCGTTATTTGCTAATATAACGTCTACTGTACCTATTAACTGTCCGGAGTGTGGGCAGGATTTAAAAAGACTTGAAGGATATCATGATTTTAATCGAGTGCAGAAACTAGAAACAAGTGTTTCTACACATGTTGGCATCGATCGTATAACATCCACCGCAGCGCCTGAAATCTTGTATTCGGATGCTGAAATCGATGAAGGTCAAATGTTGCACGGAAAAATCTATGCTCCAGAAGCATATATTCCTCGCTTAATAGAGTTGCTGGAGGGAGATTTTTACGTTGGTAGATCAAAAACTAGAGGAAAAGGTAAGGTACGGGTAGTTTCAGCAACTGTGGCGGATTGGGATTTAGATACGATGCGTCTTTCGTGGGAGATGTGGAATCACAAAGCTAAAATAATGCTTGGTAAGATGTGGCGGTGGGATTTTCTTTTTTCTGTGACTCTGCATTCGGATGTAATAATTGTTGATGAGTTTTTGAGAGCATCTAATGACTTGAGCGATGATGTTCGCTGGCTTCCAAAGGCTGCCATGCAAGAATGCAAGTTTGGTGATGGCACTATAGAATTTGTAGGTCGCTTTTGTCAACTAGACCGCATTTCTGGATGGAACAGTGCACATAAATTGCCAAAAAATGATGATTTCTGTATCAGACGGGGTTCAGTTTTCATTTATGGTTTCACGGGAAATGAAGCGGACAAGCTTCAGCTTCAGGACAAGTTAATTGAAATGTCATTCAATGGTATTGGGCTACGCAGAAGCGAAGGGTTTGGACGGATAGTAATAAATGACAGTTTCCACTCTGATTATGCTGGGGGTGATTTCTCGTGTACAGAGTAACCAACCCTATAGTACTACGCGCGGTTAATCATTATTTAGACGAGCATTTAGAGCAACATGAAAAAGTTGGAGAGATTTTTAAGAGAAAAAAGTTTCCAACTTCGCAGGTGAGGAATCTACAGCACATTGTATTTACTGCAACTCGTTTTACAGCTATTACCAACTTTGTTAAGAATCAGATCGGTAAGGATAGTGATAAAAAATACTGGGCTTCTCGCGAAAACGGGGCAATGGTGGGCGAAATAGTGTTGGAAGCCCTGGATACCCTCAGAAAACAAGCAGAAAAGATTGCTGTAGAATTCAATGATTCTCCCTACAATGTGGCGCTGCATTTAACCAGGGGATGGGTAGAACAGGTAGTAACGCACTATCTGTTTTTAAAAGCGAGGGGGGAGTAACATGATTTCTCCTAAAGATGATGCTTACCTGCAAAAAATTGCTTGTGAATCTGTTGACAAACTGTTTAGAAGTGTAAATGATGATCATAAAAACATGCCTGCTCGGTCACAGATCTATGGGTTAATTAGCATCGTCCGTAGCACTGACAATGCTGAAATCGTGTTGGATAAGTTTATTCGAAGACAGATCCAGAAACTTGAAAAGAAAGAAGCACAGGGTAATCGTTTGACTGGTAAAGAAATAAAAAGACTTGAATTATGCAGGGAGCTGGAAGAACAGGTTACTAAGGGAAAATTCATTCAGTGGGTTAATGAGGTTAAACAACAGTCACAAGAACAACGCAGGCAGCGCATGGATGAAGGTTTTTCAGTATTTGTTGCTCATTTTAGCTGCCATTATTTCTACAGATTGAACAGCTAGGGGTGTGAATGATGAAGGGAAGCAGATTAAAGCTTGAGATATCGCTTGTATGCAAGACGGCACTACATATAGGTTCAGGAGAAACTGCAGTTACCAGTGATGCCGCGGTCATTAAAACTGCGACAGGAGAGCCCTTTATCCCTGGATCTACTTTAAAAGGTAAGCTAAGAAGCGCAGCAGATAGTATTGCTCATTATTTGAGTCTGAAGACTTGCCAGCTGAATTACAGCTATTCAGGAGTTGAATGCTGTAGTGCTTTAGATTGGTATCGAAATAAAAAGAAGGAAATTGATCTGATTCGCAAAGAAACAGACGCGAAAAAGAAGCTACGAAAGATTGATGAATTTACGTGTGATGTTTGTCAATTATTCGGATCACCATTAAGAGCTGGCAGAATTTTCATCTCTGATGCTAAATGTACAGATTGGACAGGTATTTTTGAGGTGCGAGATGGTGTCGTAATAGATAGAGATTCTGAAACTGCTGTGGATAACCTGAAATTCAATTTTGAAGTGGTTCCAGCAGATACAAAGTTTCATTTTACTATTGAAATTGAAGAATTTCAGGATAAAGACCTAGCCTTAATAGGTTCTGTTCTTTTATCTTGGCAACAGGGATTTATGTTGGGTGGCATGACGGCTCGAGGTCTTGGTCGTATGGAAATTGAGGAGATAACGGCTTCGAAATTAGATCTCAATGACAAAACTCAGTTGATTGACTACCTTTTACATAAGAAGATGGAGGTAATACCAGACTGGAAAGCTTATTTCCAAGAACGTATTGAACAGCACGTTAAGGGGGTCAGCTAGATGTTTAGAAAGTTATTGTGCCATGCCCAAATTACGGTAACCCTTGAATGTGTCGATCCTATACTTATAAAATCCGGATATGCAACTGTTGATGGTCCAGATAGTGTTCCTGTTTCCAGCTATCGAGGTGGTGAAAAACCTACATATTTTTTGCCTGGATCGTCTTTAAAAGGAGTATTTAGATCACATAGTGAGCGGATTATCCGTACTTTAAAGCCGAAAATGACCTGTGTTCCTTATGAAGGCAAGAAAGATGATGAGGTAAATGATCTTTATATATCTTGTGGCAAAAGATTAAGAACCCTGAAAGAGAAGATGGAATCCAGTACAAGTCATATTAAAAGATCCTTCACAGCAAGTGATGCTTATAGACTTCAATGCCCAGTTTGCCGTACCTTTGGTTCTACGATGTTTGCAGGCAAAATTAGTTTTGCTGATGCTTTGCCTATTGAGGGTACAGAACCTCTTGTAGATTTCAGGGATGGTATTGGAATAGATCGATTTACTGGAGGTGCAGTTCACGGGGCAAAGTTTGAATACACAGCGATTGTTTCGGGTAAGTTTGAAACAACAATCACAATTAAAAACTTTGAGCTGTGGCAGTTGGGTTTGTTGCAGATTGTAATCGAAGACATGAATAGAGGTATTATTCGGATAGGATCAGGCAAGAGCAGGGGAATGGGAAGAGTGAAAGTTGAAGTAACTGAATATAAAGTGATTTATCCTTTCCCTCAGAAAAATTTGGTTGGTATTGAAAGATTGGCAAATGATAGAGATATTAGGAAATATGGGTTGTTCGCAGCAGACAATGTAAGCATTTCACTACCTGCTCCAATTGTAGTCGGTCTTCAGCATATCTATAATTTGACAGATCAGCAAGAACAGATAGTCCATCCCCTCATTGAATGTTTTGGTAAATTTATTGAATCTGGATATGAGGTAGACTGGTTGTCAGCGATTAATGCTGCCTTGAAGGAGGGCTGAGATGTGTGTTTTCTGTACCATGCAGACTATGATACAACTGTTTTTACTGCTAAACTTAACTCGATTGTGTATCCTGATCCGAAAACCTGGGCTTGGATAGAGCATATCGATCGATGGCAATTTGGTTTTATTCAAGATGTCGTTCTAGAACCATCTGAAAGAGGTATGATATTCTCCGAATCAGGAGAATTAAAGTGGCGTAGGTTAAAACACGACTTATGGCGTGTTGTTTTTTTAGGAACAGCTTTATGGTCTGGCATTGAGGATATGAATGATGCGTCGTATCTATTGTATGAATTAGAAGTACATAAAGAACGGCAAGTTTTGTGGGGGCAGTTTCAGTCAAACATAGAAAGATGGATTGAGCTTCGCATTCCCCATAGGTTTCAATATCCAGCTGATAAAAGCACTAATGTATGTTTAAGACTCGAAGTTTGGCGTTCTAAAGCTGATGGTTATGTTCATTATCAAAGGTACTACAGTGTAGAACCTTTCGAGGAGGGATAATCAGAATGCCAGTCGGTGAGAAATGGTGGAATCCCTATCGGTTTGTTCCACTGAAAAATGAGCCAGTAAAAAGGGGTAAACCTGCAAATCACGGAGAGTTATCAGGGTTAATTGGTGTAATCAGCTGTAGATTGACAGCTTTGACTCCCATAGTTGTCGGGCAGAACTTTTTCATCCGCCGTAATGGAATACCGTGTATTCCCGGAACCAGCTTGAAAGGTGTTATCCGTTCTATATGTGAAATTGTGGCTAACGGTTGTAGTATTGTCGATAGCGCTGATGAACAACATAGTAAATGCTGGGAATCAAATAACCTGTGCACTACATGCCAGATGTTTGGATTTGTAAATAAAGGGAACAGTTATCAAGGTAATGTAAGCATAAGCGATGCTCTGCTTAAACGTTCTCCGAGGGATCATAGAAACTGGGAAAAAGAAGTGATAGGATTAAGTAGTCCTAAAATCACCCATAAGCCTTTTTATGGCAAAGAAAGAAATAAAATCAAAATCTATCACCATCAAGCTGGTAAAACTCGTATTTCAAATGAACACCTTTTCCCTAGAAATTCTAAAATGAAACGAATTGTTGAAGTGGCTCCGGCAGGAAGTGAGTTTGTGTTTGATGTGGAATTTCGAAATCTAACAAATACCCAACTTGATTTTTTGCTCTATGCTCTTGTGTTAGAACCAGAAATGGCGCATAAAGTTGGTGGAGCACGTCCTCTAGGAGCTGGGAGTAGCAAAATTGACATTGAAATAATTACTCTAAATGAAGGAAGAGCAATGTATATGGGTGAACCTGAGAGAGTATTTACTGGCCAGACTGCGATGGATTTTGTAAACGAGCGAACCAAGAATATTCGTGCAGATAAGTCTGAAACTATGGAAGCGCTAAGGGTTCTGATGCTTTTTGATAAAAATAGTCGAAAGAAGTTCCAATATCCAAACCATTTATGGTTTGCTGATAAGGATAACTCCCAAAAACGTCTGAGAACTTGGAGAGAGTTTGCTGAGAGGTAGAAAAAGTGAGGTGATATCATGAGTTGTACCCTCTTTACTGTTTTAGGAAAGGGGGATTACAAAAAAGCTCGTTACACATTCAATCATGGACAAGCATTTGATACAGTATATTTCCCAGTAGCACTAATTCAGCAAATTGAAGGTATTGGTAAGATTACTGTATTATTAACAAAAGAGGCTAAAGCACAGCACTGGGAAGGACTTAAAAAGGAACTTACTTTATTGGGGAAAGGCCATCTGGAGATTGAGGACGTAGAGATACCTATTGGAAAAAACGAACAGGAACTCTGGATTTTCTTTGAGAGAGTGTGCGGCTCAATTGGTGATCAAGTCGTCGTTGATATAACTCATGGTTTGCGGCATTTTCAGATACTGACAATTCTTTGTTTGAGTTATCTGCATTTTGTTACAAGCTTAAACATATTGGGTGTGTATTATGCAGCGTATGATGTAGGTGTAGATTTAATATTAAACACTTGTGTTTCTGGAGATAAGAAAATAAGGATCACACCGGTTTTCGAGTTAAGTCCATTCCTATCGCTTCTTACTTGGATGGATGGAGTAAATGCGTTCAACCGCTATGGTGATGCCAGAGTGCTCAGCGGTACTTTAGATGCCATTCATACCGAGAGAACAAAAAACAACAATATAAATACTAAGATGCAAGAATTAGGAAGCCGCTTGGAACAACTCTCAGAAGCCCTGATGGTCAGCAGGTCGGATGAAGTTATAGACAGATTAAACGAGTTGTCAGAATTTATGATCCGTACTAAAGGAGAAATACAAAGCGACTTGGCTAAATGGGCAAAGCCGTTCAGTTTGATTGCCGATAAAGTAATAGGTGATTATTTACAGATAATTAGAGCGGAAGATAAACTTAAGCAACGTCTTTTATTGGTAGAATGGTATTTAAATAGAAATCACATTCCTCAGGCAATTACATTGTTACGAGAAACCATGGTTTCTAAAAGAATTTTTGCTGAATATGGTAACTTGGATTATGAGAAGGACTTCTGGGTGCGAAACAATGCGGAAGCTTGGTTAAATCAAGGTAAACTTTCCGGCACTAAAATTGGTCGCGAGTGGGAAGCTCTAACAAAATTAAGAAATGATATAGCTCACTGTGGATTCAGATCACGACCATTTAATGCAAAGAATATAATCGTGAAATCACAGGACTGCTTTAAAAGAATCTTAAAGATTTGGGAAGACGAACGTTTGTGGAAATGAAAAGTTTGAGTGTAGCCACTAATTTGCTTATACATGCAGATCCGGGGTCAAGTCATGTAGATACAACTACAATGATTCCAAGGTAATATCAAAGCAAGGTAGAAACATATTGTAAAGAAAATTTATTACGAGGAGGACGAAAATGTCTATTTGTGGTCTGGATTGCTGTTGTGAATGTAGTAGACAAGCAAAGTGTGGCGGTTGTGATGTTACTAACGGTCATCCTTTTGAAGGAAACTGTATAGCAGCGGAAACAATAAAATCTCGTGGTTTATCTGCGTTTAATGAATTGAAGGAAAACCTAATCACGGAAATTAATGCCCTAGGCATCAAAGATTTGAACATTGATGAGTTGAACCTATTAAATGGATTCTATGTGAATTTGGAGTATACTCTTCCGAATGGAAACACACTTAAGCTGTTGAACGACAATGACGCATACCTTGGTAACCAGATAGAGATACCCAATAGTGATAGATGTTACGGTGTTGCGACCGACGCTAAGTATATATTGGTTTGTGAATATGGTTGCGATGGTAGCAATCCTGAAATTGTCATGTTCAAACGAAGATAAAGTTGAAGTAAGCTACTATAATATCATTTTAGAGAATTAGTATAAAATGGATAACTTGGAAGTAATGAACTCAATTTAGCGGCAGTGAAAGCACTATTGGGTTAGGTATTATGATGGCTTATTTCCGAGAACCCTAAGTGATCATGAAAAACCCGGGAGGTTCTCGGAAGCTATATAGCAGGAGTTTTGATGAAAAAACGTTAGGAGAGATACATTATTCACGTGAAAAATGTGGAGGTTCTCGGAAACGGTATTTGAAACATGTATTACAAAAGGATTTGAATGGTTTACTGTCGCACCCCGTGCGGGTGCGTGGATTGAAACGAGTCGCTGGGGTACGGACAAAGGAGCGTGAGCGTCGCACCCCGTGCGGGTGCGTGGATTGAAACTGGTGTTTCATGCCGGCGATCTTGTCGAAGGAGTGTCGCACCCCGTGCGGGTGCGTGGATTGAAACCCTACGCTAATATTTTCGAGCCCCGGGCTGCAGCGTCGCACCCCGTGCGGGTGCGTGGATTGAAACTGAATACCATAAACAAACCCCCTGTTAAGCACTGGTCGCACCCCGTGCGGGTGCGTGGATTGAAACCTGGATTGCCCGGAGGGTGACTGGATCACCGAGAGTCGCACCCCGTGCGGGTGCGTGGATTGAAACTGCCCTCACGCTTAGCCACTATTACCACCAACTCGTCGCACCCCGTGCGGGTGCGTGGATTGAAACAAGAAGATATTATTGGATGTCTGGAGACCAATATTGGTCGCACCCCGTGCGGGTGCGTGGATTGAAACGGTGGATCCTAATGATAGTATGTGAGGTGTTATGCAGTCGCACCCCGTGCGGGTGCGTGGATTGAAACGCTCAACGGCCGTATCGTGGGTACGGAGTATATAGTCGCACCCCGTGCGGGTGCGTGGATTGAAACTTATCTGGGTCTCGATTGAACTCCAAGTACAACATGTCGCACCCCGTGCGGGTGCGTGGATTGAAACTCGTCTGATATGATAACGTGCCCGTCCAAGTCAAGTCGCACCCCGTGCGGGTGCGTGGATTGAAACTATACTAGTAGCCATACAGCATCACCGGAAAGCTATTGGCGTCGCACCCCGTGCGGGTGCGTGGATTGAAACTATACAGATTGATCCATTAGTGATGTTTCAGCTTGTCGCACCCCGTGCGGGTGCGTGGATTGAAACTTTCAAATAGATGTGGTCCCCGCCAGCCTCACTAGTCGCACCCCGTGCGGGTGCGTGGATTGAAACATCTGCCCATCTGCGCATGTTGGAGAGTCTGCGGGTCGCACCCCGTGCGGGTGCGTGGATTGAAACTGCCCTGCGTCCCAACCTAATCTTTGAGCAACCAGGTCGCACCCCGTGCGGGTGCGTGGATTGAAACTGCTTATACAGTGATGGATCATTTCTACGAACAGTCGCACCCCGTGCGGGTGCGTGGATTGAAACCCCCTACTGCTTTCGATGTCATGATATCACAAAATGTCGCACCCCGTGCGGGTGCGTGGATTGAAACATCGGCACAGGATCTGCAGTAGTAGTAGCCGTCGAGTCGCACCCCGTGCGGGTGCGTGGATTGAAACAGGAAGATGCATCCACCAGAAATGGTGGTGATCAAGTCGCACCCCGTGCGGGTGCGTGGATTGAAACACCAGCGGGGAAGAGATCATACCCTTGACTATGAAGTCGCACCCCGTGCGGGTGCGTGGATTGAAACGGTTGTCAAAGTGTGATAAAGTGCGGCTCCCTGCAGGTCGCACCCCGTGCGGGTGCGTGGATTGAAACCCGCATAACCGCTGCCCGAAACTCGGCTTTGGTCGTCGCACCCCGTGCGGGTGCGTGGATTGAAACGGTACAAGACTGGATCCTGAAGAGTGGCATTGCAGTCGCACCCCGTGCGGGTGCGTGGATTGAAACATCTCAAAGTCCTTCCTGTGATGGTTGGCCTCTAGTCGCACCCCGTGCGGGTGCGTGGATTGAAACTCACACGGAGCAGTAATAAAAACAGAAAGTGGGCGTCGCACCCCGTGCGGGTGCGTGGATTGAAACTCGTGGCTGCCGATATTATAACCATAACCGGCAGGTCGCACCCCGTGCGGGTGCGTGGATTGAAACTCGATTACTGCGCTAGAAATAATTTGGCTTTGACGTCGCACCCCGTGCGGGTGCGTGGATTGAAACTTTTGGATCTCCATCCCATTGTGCTGCCAATGCAAGTCGCACCCCGTGCGGGTGCGTGGATTGAAACTGTAACGGGGAAAGGATGCGTGTTGCCTGGTGATGTCGCACCCCGTGCGGGTGCGTGGATTGAAACACCGGCGGAGAAGAGATCATACCCTTGACTGTGAAGTCGCACCCCGTGCGGGTGCGTGGATTGAAACCGCGCACTCCTGGCAATAAAAAATTGGATCTTCACGTCGCACCCCGTGCGGGTGCGTGGATTGAAACTAGCACCAACTACCCTAGTGGTCGCAATGACCTCTGTCGCACCCCGTGCGGGTGCGTGGATTGAAACAGCTGCAGGTGGCCGCAGAAGAGGTGAGCGCCGAGTCGCACCCCGTGCGGGTGCGTGGATTGAAACTATAATATAATCGCCAGTCGCCAGTATAATTAGCGCGTCGCACCCCGTGCGGGTGCGTGGATTGAAACACGAAAAGGCTAACGTAATCGGGCATCTCTGCAGGTCGCACCCCGTGCGGGTGCGTGGATTGAAACAGGCGATCTGGAAATATTGAGGCGGTGCGATTTTGGTCGCACCCCGTGCGGGTGCGTGGATTGAAACCTTCTTCAAAAAGTTTCCTTGCTACGTCTTTTCGTCGCACCCCGTGCGGGTGCGTGGATTGAAACACAAAAAATGCTTGCGTTATAATGTAACCTATGATAGTCGCACCCCGTGCGGGTGCGTGGATTGAAACAGGCTCTTTGAGCAACAAATCAACGGCGGAATTAACGTCGCACCCCGTGCGGGTGCGTGGATTGAAACTTGAAAGGCTGAGGCTTGACGAACGCATAACTTCCGTCGCACCCCGTGCGGGTGCGTGGATTGAAACTGGTTGAGCACCTTGCTCAATCGCATCTGCCACTTTGTCGCCCCCCGTGCTGGTGCGTGGATTGAAACGCAAATCTTGATATAGTCCGCAAGAGTAACCCCAAGTCGCACCC
>Ga0134102_1002214_pt1 | contig 13445 bp, 11 predicted proteins | sample 13_3_2metaG_FD_94447 | JGI IMG/M metagenome (GOLD analysis project Ga0134102, IMG submission 94447) | Switchgrass degrading microbial communities from high solid loading bioreactors in New Hampshire, USA - 13_49_3.3_201_A3 metaG | ecosystem: Engineered > Bioreactor > Semi-continuous > Anaerobic...
ATCCAAGAAGAATATTCGGATATAAGTCAGCAAAGGAAATGGCTTCAACTTGTTAAAAGGCAGTGGATTACCATAATTTAACACGGCATTTAATATTGCAATTTATAGGAGGAATCTTTTTAGGAAAATTCTCTTGACAAAACGCTTTATCTGCCTTAAAATAGTTTGTGTCTCTTGATGGACATTATACGGTGGATATAGCCCAGTTGGTTAGAGCGCCAGGTTGTGGCCCTGGAGGTCGTGGGTTCGAGCCCCACTATTCACCCCATTAAGAAAAGTGGGAAGTCGTGACTTGAGCTCCGATTTCCCGCTTTTAAATCATTGGGATGTAGCCAAGTCGGTAAGGCACCAGACTTTGACTCTGGCATTCGTAGGTTCGAGTCCTGCCATCCCAGCCAATGCATGGGCCATTAGCTCAGTTGGCAGAGCACATGACTTTTAATCATGGTGTCCCGCGTTCGAGTCGCGGATGGCTCACCAAAGCCTCATAACTTAAAAGTTATGGGGCTTTTTGTTTTCCGGCTTTCAGCGGACAAACTTTTGCCAGAGCTGAAGAATATGGGAAGAAAGGCGCTTATGCTTATGTTAGTTCATACCCTTATCTTTCACCGACAAGGTGCTAAATTATTGTAAATGACTTATCCATGACGGTCAAAATTAAAATTGTCTTAAGGGGCTATGGAATCTGTAATCAAGCAAGAACTACTACATAGTGAGAATTTCCAGCCTTTGGAGCCCATCCTTATCGGTTAAGTTGACATAAAAATTTATACTGGCACACAATTTCCTGCTTGTGAATATTATATTACCAGGTTAACCTATGCTTGCCATGTTAAATTGAAAACAGCATGCATGCTGATGAAAATTATTTGATTCTGTATTCACCTTGCATGTAAAAATGCGTGGGCTGAAAGGGGGTGAACCGTATGTCGGATAACAGGGGCTTTGGATTTGGTTCCGAGTTTATATGGATAATAATAGTTATCATTCTGCTCTGCTTCTTCTGCTCCCCCGGATTCTTCGGCGGATTTGGCTGTAGGGAATAATCAGAGCTTGTATTTTGGGATATGTAATAATACTGCGATTCGGCTTTGAAAAGCAATGCCTTCCGGGGCGCTCTTTGACAGCACCGGAAAGATGCAGCGTGGGTAAATGCCTCCAGGGCAATCCTTGCTGCACTTTTTCTTTAAGGTGTATTGTTTAAAGGCCGGCAAAAACCGCATTTAGGAAGCTGTTTTCCGTCGGCGCTTAACAAAGCGGTATTAATGTTAAGGAGGATTATATGCCTCCTTTTTATTTGTTTACAATTTGGGTAATTTGATTCTGGGGGGAACTTTTTGTGTTATAATACATCTAACTATAAATAATTGAGCGAAACGCGCGGCTGAAGATGGAGGGTTTTAATGTCAAAGGTATTTTCAAGCAGAAAACTGATGGTCGTTCTTTTAATGCTCGGTGTTGCAGGAATATTGGATACGCTGGTTTTGTTATTTTATGCAGGACCGGATTTTGGAATATTATTTCCCGGATTAATCGGGATTTTGCTTGTATTTGTCAGTGTGGCCAAACTTTATTTTAAAACTGATGCTCCGCTCATAAAAAACGCCTTTTTGCGCAGAGCCCTGTTTATAGTCATAGCCCTTTGGAGCCTTTCATTTATAATAGTCGAGGGTCTTATCATTTCCTCAGGCGCTTCTGATGAGAAGCAGGATGTGGATTACCTGATGATATTGGGCGCGGGTTTAAGGGGAGAGGAGCTGACTTTAGCCTTGCAGGCCCGTATGTACCAAGGCCTTGAATACCTGAGGGAGAATCCGGAGGTTAAGGTCATTGTTTCCGGGGGAAAAGGGATAGGTGAAGAAATCACTGAGGCCGAAGCGATGAAAAGGTTCCTGGTAGAGCATGGGGTTGAGGAGGACAGAATACTGGAAGAAGGCAAATCTACCAGCACCATGGAAAACTTCAGCTTTTCAAAGGAGATTATAATGAAGGACGGCGGAAGCGGGGAAAGCAGGATTATGATAGTTACAAACGATTTTCACATGTTCAGGGCCAGGATGCTTGCGAAACGGAACGGATTTATAGCAGCTTATGGCCTGTCAGCCCCGACACCCTTGCCGGTCCTTCCGAACTGCTATATAAGGGAATATTTTGCGCTCATTAAATCATTTTTCATGGACAGGCCATAAAGGGTCTGCCTAAAAAGGCGCCACGATTTCTTAAAAACCTAAGTGAGGCAGTAAATTCCCCGCTTTAGAGGTACTGCACCGACAGCCCCTTTGTCTTACCCCGCCTCGCTTTAATTAACAGGGGGACACAAGGGATTTTGGCGTCCTGACTTGCAACCGGCGTCTGCACCGTCGGTAGTCAAGGCTGGAGGGTTTTGGGATCCTTCAGCCTTTATAAGGTAAAGGGCCTGCAGCCCCCTGTGCCGACAGCGTATCCCTTTACCGCTCCACCTGTGCAGAACCCTACCTAGTTAGAACTCTACCTTTGCTATATCCAGAAGCTTCAAGCCCTTATTGCGCTCCTCCGCCCACCGAATTGACCAGTCGTTCTCAAACAGAAGCACATAGCGACCTTCCTTATCCTCGACAATCATCGTGGAGCTTGTGAGGTTCAGCTTCCTGGGGTCTGTATCGGCGCTGTCGATCCAGCGGGCATGTTTATAAGGCAGGTGCTGGATTCTCAAATCCACGCCGTACTCCTGCCTGAGCCTGTATTCGAGAACTTCAAACTGCAACACACCTACAGCGCCTATTATAAGGGCCTCGATGCCTATGTCAATCTGTTTGAATACCTGTATCGCCCCCTCCTCCGAAAGCTGGCTGATACCCTTCACAAACTGCTTGCGCTTCATTGAATCGGCGGGCGTAACCCTTGCAAAATGTTCTGCGGGGAAGATGGGAATGCCTTCGAATCTGAGCTGCTTGTTGCCTTCGCACAAGGTATCCCCTATATTGAATATGCCCGGGTCGAACACCCCGATGATGTCCCCTGCATATGCCTCCTCCACTATTGTGCGCTCCTGGGCCATGAACTGCTGGGGCTGGGACAGCCTTACCTCTTTGCCGGCGCGCACATGAAACACAGACATGCCGCGGGTAAAACGGCCTGAGCAGATCCGTATAAAGGCGATCCTGTCCCTGTGGGTCGGGTTCATGTTGGCCTGGATTTTAAACACGAAACCGGTGAACTTTTCATCCTCAGGGTCAACTTCACCTGCCGACGATATCCTTGCGCCGGGGCTGGGGGCCAGCTGCAGGAACTCTTCAAGAAAAGGCTGAACCCCGAAGTTGGTCATGGCGCTTCCAAAAAATATTGGGGTAAGCTCGCCCTTCAGCACTTTCTTTTTATCAAACTCATCTCCTGCCATATCCAAAAGTTCTATTTCCTCGCACAGCCTTTTATGATAATGGTCGCCGAGAAGATCGGCAAACATGGGATCCTCAACCTTACCGGCAATTGAGGCTACCGCCGTCTGACCATGGTTTCCGCCGTTAAAAAGTTCAATTTGGGCCAGTTTCCTGTTGTACACTCCCTTAAAGTCACCGTCAATTCCTATAGGCCAGTTCATGGGGTAGGAATGTATGCCAAGAACCCGCTCAATTTCCTCCATCAATTCAAAGGGGTCCTTGCTGGCCCTGTCCATTTTGTTCACAAAGGTGAATATAGGTATTCCTCTCATTTTACATACGTGAAACAGCTTTATAGTCTGTTCCTCCACGCCCTTTGCCCCGTCGATGAGCATCACGGCGCTGTCTGCCGCCACAAGGGTCCTGTAGGTGTCTTCGCTGAAATCCTGGTGGCCTGGAGTATCCAGGATATTGATGCGGTAATTATTATAATCAAATTGAAGGACGCTTGATGTAACAGATATACCCCTCTGCTTTTCAATCTCCATCCAGTCCGAAACGGCATATTTGTTTGCCTTTCTGGCCTTTACCGCCCCTGCCAGCCTTATGGCTCCGCCATAAAGCAGCAGCTTTTCGGTCAGGGTTGTTTTTCCTGCATCAGGATGGGAGATGATGGCAAAAGTTCTTCTCCTTCTTACTTCACTGCTCAAAATATCTTTTGCGCCTTGCATTTTAATCCTCTTTCCAACCGGAATATATTATTTTGCGCCGCAGACCTGCATAGCCCCCGCAACGCATGTAATTCATTTTATATTATTAGCCCTGCTCCTGTCAATTATAGCGTGGCTAAGTTGCCATGGGAGTTATAAAAGCTTTCCCGGCGTCATACTTATATAAGAAAGCAGTTGAGAAAAGGTGATGACGGTGCCTTTTTTTAGCAATGTTATTTACAGTTTTTTGATCGCTTTGGGCGTGATAGTAGGCGCAAGCCTTTTTGCCGGAGTAGCCGCACTGATAAACAATCATCCTCCCCTTAAAACCATGCTTGACTTTTCGGATTCCATAAAAATATGGGCCGTAGCAGTCGCCCTGGGCGGGACATTTTCTTCCTTCCAGATACTTGAGCAGGGGTTGTTGAAAGGGGAAATAAGGAGTATAGGGAAACAGGCTATATATGTGCTTGTAGCCCTTTTAGGAGCCAATTCGGGCTGCAATATCATCAGACTGATCCAGAGGTGTGGGCAGCTATGGATAAAATAAAACGCGGCATGACAAACTTCTTTTTATCCCTGGCGGCAGGCGTGATCATTGGAGCTTTGGCAGGGGCCGCAGGCTTTAACGCCCTGGTCAGTTACAAGGTGGATGAGTACCACCAAAGGATCAAGCACCTTGAAGCGGTTGTTGAGGACAAGGAAGCACGCCTGAAGAAGCTGGAGGAATCGATAAAAGAGTTTTCAAAAAGTAAAGGAAGTTATATGCTTACCAATATTGAGGTAATTTTGATTTATGAAGGTGACGATCTGGAAAAAACGACTTTGGAAAAAAATATTAAAGCAAAGCTTGACCATTTGCTGGGCAGGGAAGTGAAAAGCATAGATATTGAAACGGTTGAGCAGGTAATTGACAATAGAATCTTTAAGAGCGACGGCAAGGAATTTAAATTAAAGGTAGATAAAATATTGCTTGATGAAGTGCTTAAAATATGGGTAAATGTGGATATAAACGCTAAATGATGTATTATTTGCTTGTAATGTTTTTACATCATTTGAGGAATTTGTGCCTGCGGTGTTGTATAATATAGATGGGCTGCTTTGAAAATAAAAATAATTGGGCGGGTATCGGCCCGGACACTTTACTTTTGGAACAGCCGTTATTAAAAAACTTATATGATATTTAAGGGGTCATGCATATGGTAAAAGATAATAACAATATGGTCAGAGTTTCTTTTCCCGGCGGGGAAGTGAAGCTTGTCCCTAAAGGCACTTCACTCCTGGAATTGAGCAAGGATTACGAAGACAAATATAAATATCCCATTGTTGCGGCAAAAGTTAACAATGATGTCAAAGAGCTGACCTGGAAGCTGTCTGAGGATTGTAGAATAGAGTTTATAGATTTGACGGACGAGGATGGCATGCGCATTTACCGAAGGAGCCTCTACTTTATATTGGTAAAGGCCGTAAAGGACCTTTTCCCTTGTAGAAAAGTTGTGATAGGGCATTCTATAAGCAAAGGTATTTTTTGTGAAATCAGGGGCGATGAGGAGCTTACTGCAGATGAAGTGCAAAGCATCGGAGGGAGGATGAAGGAACTGGTTGACGCGAGGATCCCCTTTGTAAAGCGGGAGCTTCCCTTGGATGAAGCGGAAGAGGTGCTTATCCGCAGCGGCAGGACAGACAGGCTGAGCGCGGTGGAGCACAGGATGAAGCCTTACGTGACAGTTTACAGCTGCGGTGACATGGATGATTATTTTTATGGATATATGGTGCCTGATACAGGATATATTAAAAATTTTGCTTTGATTCATTACCCTCCCGGATTGATCGTGATGTTTCCTGAAAAAACAAATCCGGCTGTGCTTCCCGCTTTTCAAGAGCAGAAGAAGCTGTTCAGCATTTTCCGCGAATACAGGCAGTGGGGGCGCATACTGGGGGTCGAGAATGTGGGACAGCTTAACAGCATTGTCAAGTCCGGACAGATATGTGAGCTTATAAGGATATCCGAAGCCCTTCACGAAAAAAAGATAGCCCAGATTGCGGATATGATAGCTCAGGACAAAGACAAAAAGAAGCTTGTCCTGATATCCGGACCATCCTCTTCAGGGAAGACCACCTTCGCTCACCGCCTTTCTATCCAGCTCAGGGTAAACGGTTTAAAGCCTGTTACGATATCACTGGATGACTATTTTGTAGACAGAGAAAGGACACCCAGAGATGAGAAGGGTGATTACGATTATGAAGCCCTGGAGGCTATAGATGTGGAACTGTTTAACAGGCACATTAACGAGCTTATCAACGGGATGGAAGTTGAAATACCGATATTCAATTTCCTTGAAGGCCGAAGGGAACCTGTCGGGAGAAAACTCAGAATTGCCGATGATCAGATCCTGATAATAGAGGGGATACACGGGCTGAATGAAAGGCTGACCCAGTCTATTCCAAAAAAGAGCAAATTCAAGATATATGTCAGCGCCCTTACGTCAATGAATATAGACGACCATAACAGGATACCTACTACAGATACAAGGTTTATCAGGAGGATTGTAAGGGATTTCCAGTTCAGGGGCAGCAGCGCCATCAACACCATAAGACGGTGGCCTTCTGTGCGCCGCGGAGAGGAAAAGAACATCTTTCCCTTCCAGGAGGAGGCGGATGTCATGTTCAACTCTTTCCTGATATTTGAGCTTGGAGTGCTTAAGACCCTCGCCGAGCCTCTGTTATCTGAGATAGACAATTCATGCCCTGAGTATTCCGAGGCTAAAAGGCTTACTGAGTTTTTGAGCTATTTCCTGCCCATAGAGTCAAGGGAAATACCCCTAAACTCCATAATAAGGGAGTTTATAGGCGGAAGTGTTTTTTATTGATATTGTAAAGATATAATAAACTGTAGGAACAGGGGACGCTTTCCCTGAAGGACAGGACGGTGCAACCCTGTTCCTGCAAAAGCTGTTTGTTGCTTACTGCGTAGAGGCAGTGTGGCTTCAAGTTGAAAATTGGCACTGTATGCAGCGCCGGTGACATAGCTGCCGCGCTTCCTTGGTCTATTGCCGGTTTTAAATTCCAAAGTGCGGCATCTATATGACCCTTTATTTACTACCTTCCTTCAGGGATAAATGTAGCGCAGTCGGTGTCCTGGGAGTCTGCCGCATTCCTGGGCTGAACTTCTATTTGTTCAGCTGAGCAGTAGTCGCCCTGCATGTAGTAATGGCAGGTATTTACAACGCATTTTACTCCGCTGTTAGGATGATTCATCTTGTTTACCCGCATAGTCAATCCCTCCTCAAAATTTCAACACTTGCTTGAATAATTTGATACGAAAAATTTTCGTATCAGGATTTATTATTGTCCGAAACATATAAAAAAATGCTTTTTGCCAGGCTGTATTTTTTGGATTAAGGCTGCATACTTAATAAAGTTTTATTAAAAACTTTGTCCAATATTGCTAAATTAATTGAAAATAATGCTATTTTTTTGGTATACTTAATAATGTAATATTATGAAGTATCAATTATACGGAAGGAGGAAAAGTATGGCATATTTACTGGGCATTGATGTAGGTACTTCGGGTACCAAAACCGTATTGTTTGATGAGGAAGGAAATACCGTCGCAAGCGCCGTTGGGGAATATCCGCTGTATCAACCCAATATAGGATGGGCGGAGCAGGACCCTGAAGACTGGTGGAGGGCTACATATACTACCATCAACTCGGTTCTCCTGAAAAGCGGCGTAAACCCGTCGGAAGTCAAAGGTATAGGCCTTTCCGGTCAGATGCATGGTGCTGTGCTTCTGGATAAGGATTATAATGTTTTGAGAAAGGCTATCATCTGGTGCGACCAGAGAAGTTCTGCAGAATGTGACCAAATCACTTCCATAATCGGCAAGGAAAGGCTTATAGAAATCACGGCCAACCCGGCACTCACAGGATTTACGGCATCAAAGGTCATGTGGGTAAAAAACAATGAACCTCATATTTTCGAGAAGATTAAAAAGATTTTGCTTCCCAAGGATTATATAAGATTTAAGCTGACAGGTGAGTTTGCCACGGAGGTTTCCGATGCAAGCGGCATGCAGTTTATGGATATTCCTGCAAGGAAGTGGAGCGACGAAGTTCTGGATAAGCTGGGAATAGACAAGAGCTGGCTTGGTGAATTGTACGAGTCCCAGGAAGTCAGCGGCAAGGTAAACAAGCAGGCTGCAGAGTTGACAGGGCTGAAGGAAGGCACGCCGGTGGTAGGAGGAGGCGGTGACCAGGCTGCAGGCGCGGTAGGAAACGGCATTGTAAAGCCGGGAGTAATATCTTCTACAATAGGAACCTCAGGCGTCGTATTCGCTTATACCGATAAAGTCAGCATAGACCCTAAAGGAAGGGTCCATACCTTCTGCCATGCGGTTCCCAATACCTGGCACGTCATGGGTGTCACCCAGGGCGCGGGGCTTTCATTGAAGTGGTTTAGAGATAACTTCTGTATTGAAGAAAAGAGAGTAGCCGAGCAGATGGATATAGACCCGTATGTGCTTATGGACCAGGAGGCTGAGAAAGTTGAGGCAGGCTGCAACGGCCTGTTATATCTGCCTTACATGATGGGAGAGAGAACCCCTCATCTTGATCCTAATGCCAAAGGCGTGTTCTTCGGGCTGTCGGCAAAGCATGAAAAGCGTGATATGATCAGGGCTGTGATGGAAGGTGTGGTATACAGCCTGAGAGATTGTCTGGAGATTATAAAGGAAATGGGAGTTGACGTCTCCGAGGTAAGGGCTTCCGGCGGCGGAGGAAAGAGCAGGCTGTGGAGGCAGATGCAGGCGGATGTTTTCGGCACTGATATAACCACCATAAATTCCAGCGAGGGACCTGCCCTCGGTGCGGCGCTGCTGGCCGGAGTCGGCGTGGGCGTGTATGAAAGCGTTCCGCAGGCCTGTGATGCCGTAATAAAAGTTAAGAGCCGCCAGAGCGCTGATCCATCGTTAAATGAAAGGTATTCAAAGTTCTATAAGATTTACAAGCAGTTGTATATTTCATTAAAACAGGATTTCAAGGATTTAGCCCAAATACTATGAGCAAAGGCAAAGCGGGAAACAACAGCTTTTTAAAAAAGTACAACCAGACCAGAATACTTGATCTCATAAGGGTGTACAAAGCTGTCTCAAGGGCAGAGCTTTCCCGGATTACAGGGCTTTCGGCCACCGCCGTGGGGGTTATAGTTTCCAGCCTTCTTGAAAAGGGCTATATCCATGAGACAGGAGAAGGCGAATCAAAAGGGGGGAGGAGACCGGTTCTTTTGGAACTGAAGCCCGGCTCCTACTACTCTATAGGTGTCGATATGGATACAAATTATATAAATGTGGTTCTGATAGACACCACAGGAAAGGTAGTTTATGAGGATTCAGTGGGGCTGCACTCGGATTTTTCCTTTGAGGATGTCGTAGAAAGAATAGAGAGGCTTGTGCGAAAGGCTGCCGAGAAATCCTGTATTGCTGCCGGTAAGCTGCTGGGTATAGGGGTCTCGGTGCCAGGCATGATAGACAGCCTTACTCAGAGGGTTGTATTTGCTCCAAATCTGGGTTGGGAAAATGTTGAGATTAAACCGAGGCTGGAGGATATTTTCGGCGTTCCCGTATATGTGGAAAACGAGGCCATGGCGTCTGCCATATGCGAAAACTGGATAGGTTCCTGCCAGGGAGTGGACAATTTCGTGTGCATAAACATCAGGTCCGGCATAGGAGCAGGTATTTTCACCGGGGGTAAGCTCTACCGCGGCGAAAGCGGAAGCGCCGGCGAGATAGGCCATATAGTGGTGGATGAGAACGGCCCGAGATGCGGCTGCGGCAATTATGGGTGTCTTGAAACCATGGCGTCTACAGCCCGGATTGTGGATAAGGCAAAAAAGCTCGTAAGGCAGGGAGTAGTTTCACGGCTTAATGAGTTTGAAAATGTTGACGACATAACAATTGAATCGATTGTTGAGGCTGCAAGGTCAGGGGATGAGGCCGCGAGAGCCATTCTCAACGAGTCGGCCAGATATCTGGGTATTGCCGTGTCAAACATAGTGAATACTTTAAATCCCTCCAAGATTGTTATAGGGAAGGAATTTGTCAAGTACGCCGACCTGGTGATAGACCAGATAAAAAGCGTTGTGGGCTGCAAAGCCCTGAAGACTCCGGCTTCAAAAGTTGAGATTGTGGCCTCGGATATAGGGGAGAAGGCTTCAACTCTCGGTGCTGCCATCATCCCATTGAAGGTTTTGTTTGGGAGGTAGGGCTGTTCGCAAGCTCCAGCCCAGGCACAGGCATGGATGCCCCAGGGGAAAAAGAAGGGCTTAAAAGGCTTGAAAAATATGCCATGGAAAACATTCAAAGAGAGAAGGGTTCCCGCAGGTAGGATATGCTGTGAATTAAAGAGGCTCGCCCGGAAAAGGGCGTTGAATAATGCAAAGCTGTATTGTAAAAAACGACTGCATACGGGCTTGTTTTTTAACCGGGCATATGTTACAATATGACTTGTTAATTTTTTAGGAGGTGTTTTCCTTGAGTGCAGGCCAGATAATTGTAAATATAGTGCATATATTGTTTGCCTTGTCCATCATTGTCATAGTGTTGTTGCAGTCCGGAAAGTCCGCCGGCTTGTCAGGAACCATCGCGGGCGGAGCAGAAACATTCTTTGGAAAGAACAAAGGCCGAACTATTGACGCAATGCTCAGTAAATATACAGCTTTTGCTGCTATAGCTTTTTTGCTTACATCGATATTATTGTTTGCGCTGTTGAAAGGCTAAGTTGAAAGGCTAAAAGGTTAAGAAATAGGGGGGCTATGTAAAAGCATATACATAGTCCTTTTTTAGTTATAGAATCGTGCCTGCATGGGAGACGGCCCCAGGGAGATAAATCATGTGCGGAAGGGCTAAAGGCAAAGTTGGCTCAGCGATGATCTAATCAAGGGCCCCCTTGCCGTTGAGGCCGATGGCTGATATAAGAGTCCGGCTGTTATGACTTGGGAATTCGGCCCGGTGATGACTTTCAAGGGCGCTCCGCAGCAAAGCCATATAACTACATATGATATTGTGGATGCTAAAATTTTAAAAAGATGGCAGCGGGCAACCGCCGCAGTTCCCGCGGTGAAGAAGCCCACGATGCTGCGACGGACATAGGGCCGGTTAAAATATGCATAATAGGGGTATAATACTGAGTGATATACCTACAAATGAATGAAGGAGAAAAATTAAAGATGCAAGAAAGAAAAGAGCGCATACTGGCGTTTATGAGGGAAGCTGCGTATAAACCCCTCCTTTTCGACGAGCTGGTTACGGTCCTTGACGTCCCTAAAAGCGATGTTGGGCTGTTCAGGAGCGTAATTGAGGAGCTTGAGACGGAAGGCAAGATTTTTAGAACCAATAAGAACAGATACGGGGTTCCCGAGCGGATGAACCTTGTGGTTGGAAGGTTCCAGGGGAACGAGCGGGGCTATGGATTTGTGATACCTGATGATGAAAACATCAAAGATATTTTTATTTCTGCCGACAGCATTAACGGTGCAATGCACAACGATAGGGTTATCGCCAGAATAAACAAGAAGGTGATAGGTGACAAAAGGGCTGAAGGGGAAATAATAAAGATAATCAAACGGGCTAACAAAACCGTTGTCGGGACTTTTGAGAGCAGCCGCTATTTCGGCTTTGTGGTCCCCGACGATAGGAAACTTTCAGGCGACATATTCATCCCCAAGGATGAGTTCGGCGGCGCAAAACCCGGGGACAAGGTAGTGGCTGAAATTGTCAAATGGCCGGAGCAAAGAAGGAATGCCGAGGGCAGGATCATAGAGATATTGGGCAGCAGGGATGAAGTGGGCACGGATATATTGTCCATAATGAGAACATATAATCTGAGCGAAGATTTCCCGGAAGATGTGGTAAGACAGGCTGAGCAGATACCGGATACCGTAACCGAGGATATGATCAAGGGCAGGCGTGATCTTAGGAAACTGAGAATGGTCACCATCGACGGTGAGGACGCAAAGGACCTTGACGATGCGGTTTCAATCCAGCGGCTGCCTGACGGCAAATACAGGCTCGGGGTGCACATTGCTGATGTGAGCTATTATGTTCCCGAAGATTCGCCCCTCGATAAAGAAGCTTTAAAAAGGGGCACAAGCGTTTATCTGGTCGACAGGGTTATACCCATGCTTCCTAAAAAGCTTTCAAACGGGATTTGCAGTCTCAACCCGGGGGTGGACAGGCTTGCCTTTACGGTGATGATGGATATAGACCCAGCCGGCAGGGTGGTGGACTACGAAATTTTTGAAAGTGTGATCAATACCGACGAGCGCATGACGTATACAGATGTATATAAAATACTGGTTGAGGATGACGAAAAGCTTAAAAAAAGGTATGAATATCTGCTTGATGATTTCAAAGCGATGGAAGAGCTGGCGCTGATACTCCGCAAAAAGAGGATGTCAAGAGGTTCCATCGATTTCGATTTTGAAGAAGCGAAAATAGTCCTGGTTGAGAAGGTAAAACCTGTAGAAGTTAAAAGATATGAGATTACCATTGCCAATAAAATTATCGAGGAATTCATGCTTGCCTGCAACGAGACTGTTGCAGAACATTTCTACTGGGCTAATTCCCCTTTTGTCTACAGGATACACGAAGATCCTGACAGCGACAAGATAGAGGCATTCGCAGAATTTGTGGGCAACCTGGGCTACCATCTCAAAGGCATAAACAAGGTGCATCCGAGGGCGCTGCAGGATTTGCTTGAAAAGGTGAAAGGGACCAGGGAGGAAAGGATAATAAGCACCGTGATGCTGAGATCCCTTTCAAAGGCGAGATACAGCCATCAGAATACCGGACATTTCGGGCTGGCGGCAAAATATTACTGCCATTTTACATCTCCCATACGAAGGTATCCTGACCTCATAATCCACAGGATTATGAAAGAATATCTCAAGGGCCGGCTGAATGAGCAAAGGGAAGAACTGCTGAATCAAAGGCTTCCGGAAATAGCCAGGCTGTGTTCTGAAAGGGAGCGTGCAGCCGATGAAGCCGAGCGCGAGACTGAAGACCTTAAAAAGGTTGAGTTTATGAAAGGGCATGAAGGTGAGACCTTCGAAGGGATCATTTCCAATGTCACCTCCTTCGGGATGTTTGTGGAACTGGATAACACCATCGAGGGCCTTGTAAGGATGAGCAGCATGGAGGATGACTATTATATCTTTAATGATAAGCAATACTGCCTTGTAGGAGAGAGGACCAGGAAGACTTATAAGATAGGTGATATCATCAGGGTTAAGCTTGCAAGGGCGGATATAGCCTCAAGGCAGATAGAATTTGTAATTGCCGAGGAGGATGAGGAAGAAGAGCAAACCTTTGCAGTAACCGAAT
>Ga0134102_1002220_pt1 | contig 13432 bp, 10 predicted proteins | sample 13_3_2metaG_FD_94447 | JGI IMG/M metagenome (GOLD analysis project Ga0134102, IMG submission 94447) | Switchgrass degrading microbial communities from high solid loading bioreactors in New Hampshire, USA - 13_49_3.3_201_A3 metaG | ecosystem: Engineered > Bioreactor > Semi-continuous > Anaerobic...
ACCTCGGCGATGGCGTTGGCCAGATCGGTGGCAAAACCGGGGTCCGTATCCTCCACTGTTATGCGTATGATCTCGGTCTCCTTAACCGAAGCCACGCTTATCTTCTGACGCAGATTGGAAGGCCTTAATTGAAGCTGTAGTTTCTCAATGACCTTGTCCAAAACGCGATCGCTCTTAGCTATCTCGCTGTATGTATTGACCAACTTCTGATTGGCCAGAATATCGTTGTATTCTATGGTATTGGTCTGGTTGTTCTGAATCTTACCTACCATAAGCGTCGTAGAGGTCTCATATACATCATCCAACAAAAAAAAGCTTACAACAGCGCTTATTAGCAGGGAAACCACGGTTATCAAAACTATAAGGCCCAATCTTTTGCGAACAATTTCGAATAAATCCCTAAGTTCCATTTCCTCGTTTAAAGCCATAGGTCCCACCCTTCCCGTATCTGATGCCGTATTTCGAATTAATTATAGCATACTCGACAAAGAAAAGGAATACAAAAAGGCGGATTTTTTATCCACCTTTTTCCTGCTATACGCCGTAAAACGGCTTTCCATGCACCTATATTGCTATATATTCGGACCATATAGTTTATACCAAACCATCTCTATTCAATGCGAAATACAAACGTAGAAGCGCAGCTCAGACGGACACCCCTAAACAGGCCACCAGCGCTATTATAACACCTATCAATAACTTATTCCTATCCATTCATGCCTCCTTATTTTCATTCTCAATCTTATTATCGTTTTTAAGCCTTCTTGCGGCGACTATGGGCCTCAAGGCCATGCCCCATGCCAACCAAACTATGGCCCCCAGCACCAGCAGATAGGGCACAATGCTCACTAAAAATACCACCAGATCAGCAAACAAGTTGCCGATGCTTTCCCACGACTTTATAAATCCGTTTATTATCCTGTCGCCCCAGGTTATGGGCTCGGGTTCCTCCTTTGTAAGTTCCCGTACTTCATACACGTCAAGTGAAATACGAGAATACTGCACCATGTTGTCCCACCGCTTAAGCGTGCCGGTATAGTTCTCGATCTCGTAGCGCACGCTGGAAAGCTCGCGCTCCAGCTCTATTATGTCCTGCAGCTTCTCTGCTTTGCTGAGCAAGGTGAGCAGCCTTTCCTCCTGGAGCTTCAACGACTTTAGCCTGGCCTCCACATCCAGGTATTGTCCGGTTATATCCTCTCCCCTTATCTCCCTGCTGGTCACGTTGCCCAGCTCGGCCATATCCCCTATAAACGAATCGAAAGATTTCGATGGCACGCGTATCTCAAAATGCGCCTTTCGGTTGGACGCCTGCTTCAGATAAATGGGATTGCCTTGAATCTCCGAAGATTCGATATACCCCAAGTATACGTTCACCTTGCCCATAATTCCATCCACTGTACGTTCAAACTCGGTGGTCTCCATGCTGAGGTAAGCCGAGCGTATGATCTTCCTCTCGGCCGCTGCCTGCGCTTCAACTAAATTCTGCGTACTCCCCACTTTGGAAGCCAATTGCTCTTGCTGGGCTGATCCCGCCCCAGTGGAAAGACTTCCGCCACCCTCCATTTCGCTTTGCGTATCTTCAGCTATCTCCATCGCCTCGTCCTTTGTGCTGCCAGAGCTATCCTTGGGCCATGCAGCATCAGCTGTCACGCCGCTCCTCGCGCTTTCATTACCGTGATAGCTTCCTTCCCCACCTGAGCCGATCTCGTAAATGGGCGGCACAGCCTGCTCGGTGGCCATATCGCGCTTGTATATGCCCTTACCAGCTCCCAGCCCGCTCATAAGCAACGCCACTCCCACTACCAGCACCACCGCAGCAGCTATCCCCGAACCAACCCTTCGACCAACCTTCCACTTGAGCTTTTTCGCCATCTTTACGCTCACCTCCTTCCCCAATGAGCTCATTACGCGCTCATAAAAACCAGAAGGCAATTCCATGTCTCCGACAGCTGCACACATCCCCCTCAATTTAAGGGTAACCTCATACTCTTCCCGACATAGAGGGCACTGGCTCAAATGCTGGTGCAACTTGAGCATCGTTACGCCATCCAGCTCGCCATCTATATAGGCCGATATATTTTCTCTGCATTGTTTGCAATCCATATCCCCGCCCTCCTTTCACCTCCTATAGACGAAAAAGGAGGGGGAAAAGTTGCAGTGCGAACTCTAAAATTTACCGCCCCCTCCAAAAGCTGTACAAATTGCAAAACAGATCAAAAACCTAAACTTTTTCTATAACAACCTTGGGCAGCATGGCCTCAAACCCCTGACGGGTACAGAGCAGGGTCCCTTCCCTCATAACGGAGGCGGTAGCAGCCGCTACCCCATAGCGCAACATCTCCTTTAGCTCCAGCCCTTCTCTAATAGCCATGCAAAAGCCTGCCACCATAGAGTCCCCTGCCCCGGCTGTACCCTTCACTTCTACCGAAATGGGATGCGCATAGTAGGCATAATTCCCATCTATTATCATGGCACCCTGACTTCCCATAGATACCCCCACTATCCGCACCCCCTTTTCTATAAAAAGCCTGGCAGCCCTGGCTATTTCCCCATAAGTAGTAAGGGTCTCACCCGTTGCCTTTTCAAGCTCGTACAGGTTCGGCTTTATGAGATAAGGCTGTGCTTTGATCCCTTCCAGCAAGAGCCCGCCTTCGGCATCCAGCACGCACAGCGTTCCATGCTTTTTAGCCAGCTCTATGAGTTCTCCATAAATAGAAAGGGGTACATCTCTGGGTACGCTTCCGCTGAATACCATCATGCTGCTCAACGGAGCATAAGCCTCAATCTTGTCCTTGAGTTTTTGAATATGCTCAAAAGAAACAGGATAGCCGCTCTCGTTTATCTCCGTAACCACGCTTTTAGATAAATCAAACACCTTAAGGTTGACGCGTACCGCACCCTCCACTTCAACAAAATCATAAGGGATGGTTAAGGCCTCCAGCAGCTCCCTTATCATGTGCCCTCTTTCCGTATAGTTGAAGCCGGTGCAAAATGCCTCTTGTCCCAGTTGGTGCAACGCTACGGCTACGTTGATACCCTTGCCGGCGGCATCCTCTCGGCTGCTTATAATCCTGTTAAGCCCGCCGTAAATGAATTTTTCAATGGTAACCATTCGATCAATGCAGGGATTCAATGTGACTGTCGTTATCATCTATAACCTGCCCCCTTAAAAAACATCGTCTGAATAACTGCAGCATAGTAGAATAGACATCACCAACACCTATATGTAAAATCATTGAAATTCATCGCCAATATACACCTTAAAAAGAACTGTTAATAAGGATTGTGTTAAATCAGTGCGGGATATTCTGCTTCACTCCGCTCAATCCTAACTATTGAAAAGCTTCATAATAAAAAAACCGGGCAGCCTTTGCTGCAAGGCGCCCGGCTTTTTGCTCTATTCTTCCTGGGCTTCACGCTTTGCCTGCTCTACAATTTTGGCACTTATGTTACCCGGTACCTCTTCATATCGCACGAAGGTGAGCTTAAAGCTTCCACGAGCCTGAGTCATGGAACGTAGATCGGTAGCATAGCGGAACATCTCGGCAAGCGGCACCTCCGCATCCACCTTTTGCAGTCCGTTCCCCAGGGGCGTCATGCCCAGAATGCGACCGCGCCTGCGGTTCAAATCGCCTATGATGTCGCCCATATACTCGTCGGGGATTACCACTTCGGCGTGCATTATGGGTTCAAGCAGTACCGGGTTGGCCTGGTCCAGCTTCTTGTAAGCCAGGTAGGCAGCAATCTTGAAGGACATTTCGGAGGAGTCCACAGGGTGGAACGATCCATCGTATAGGGTAGCCCTTATCCCCACCATGGGATAGCCGGCCAGCACGCCCTTTTGCATGGCCTCCACCAAACCCTTTTCAACCGCAGGTATATACTGGCGCGGTACCACGCCGCCCACTATCTTGTCAACAAACTCAAACCGCTGTTCATCGGGATTGGGAAGCGGCTCAAACTCGATAAATACATGGCCGTACTGCCCGTGTCCGCCCGTCTGCTTCTTGTGTTTGCCCTCCGCCTTTATGGGCTTGCGTATGGTCTCGCGGTATGGCACCTTGGGCTCCTTAAATATGGCATTCACCCCGAATTTATTCTTCAAACGGCTGGCTATAACGTCCAGGTGCACTTCTCCCGTTCCGGAGATGATGGTCTCACCGGTTTCGGCGTTCTGCTCGATTTTGAAGGTTGGATCTTCCTCGGTAAGCCTATTTAGGCCTGTGAATACCTTTTCCTCTTCTCCCTGTTTCTCGGCGTTAACTGCCATGGAAAGGCACGGCTCGGGGAACTTCAAGCCCTCGTACATGATGGGATATGCCGGGTCACACAGCGTATCGCCGGTAGACGTGACCTGAAGCTTGGCAAGCGCACCTATATCGCCCGCCGTCAATTTGTCCACCGCAATCTGCCTCTTGCCCCTAAGGATGTATAGGTTCCCGCTCTTCTCACCCTTTTCCTTGTTAGCATTGTAAAGATTCATTCCGTTTACCAGCTCACCCGACATGACTTTAAAGAGGGAGAGTTTACCTACAAATGGGTCGACGATGGTCTTAAATACCAAAGCCGAAAAAGGTTGCGAAGCGTCAACTTTGCGCTTTTCCACCTGGCCAGTCTTGACGTTGGTCACCGAAACCTCCGGTCGCTCGTCGGGCGCCGGCATGTATTTTACAATGCTGTCCATCAGTATATCAACGCCGGCATTGGTAAGAGCCGACCCAAATAGCACTGGAACTATGTCTCCAGCGGCAACGCCCTTACATATGGCCGCCTGAATCTCCTCTTCCGTGAGCTCTTCTCCTTCGAAATACTTTTCCATCAGCTCTTCGCTGGTCTCGGCTGCCGCCTCCACCAAACGGGTACGAATTGATTCCAAAGCATCAGATATGTCGTCGGGGATGCTCGTCTCCTTGACGCCCTTATCGGCGAACTCCCATGCCTTCATCTTGACTACATCCACAACTCCGGCAAATTTGCCGCCCTTCATGATAGGTATCTGGATGGGAGTAATACGGGTACCGTATTTGTCCTCCAGCTGTTGCAGAATCCTTTCATAATGCACGTTCTCCCTGTCCATCTGGTTGACAAAAATCATAACTGGCAAATTGTACTCATTACAATAATCCCACGCCTTTTCAGTGCCAACCATCACGCCCGATACCGCACCCACTACAATGACGGCCGCATCCACCACCCGCAGGGCTTCGATCATCTCACCCACAAAATCGAAATAGCCCGGAACATCTATGATGTTTATCTTATGGCCATTCCATTCAAATGGCGCTAAAGCGGCATTGATGGATATCTTCCTCTTTATTTCCTCGGGATCAAAATCGGTAGTGGTAGTGCCATCGTCAACGCGGCCAAACCTGTCGATGACCTTGGCATTGAAAAGCATGGCTTCGGTAAGAGTTGTTTTACCTTCTCCGCCGTGGCCTATCAGCCCGACATTGCGGATATTACGGGTTACATAACTGCTCATGTACATTCCCCCTTACAGCTTATTCGTATTCATTTTTTTGCTCCATATTGAATTGCGTACCCTGGACCTGAACCTATTATAGATATTTCTGCATAGAGTACAAATATCCTTTTTTATTGTATCATACTTTTGAAAAAAACTTAATACAAGTTAGAAAAATAATATTTTCAAAAAAGCCGATTTTAAAAGCCAGCCATCCTTGACTTTTACATGGAATGAAGTTAAAATTTTAAAAATATCATTGCTGCCGGGCTTATCCCGCAGAACGCCTTGAGTAATAGGCGGCTCATTTATCCAGCAATACAGCCTGGGTGCGGCTTCACGTTGTAGAGAGGAAAATTCGAAGGTGATTCCTCTGTCCAGCAATACAGCCTTTGGCAAGCTAATATTCAGATTACCTTTTATGACCGTTTGTAAACTATTTTTGCACGATCAAATGCCGCCTTATAAAATAAAGGAGGATCCGGCCATGGAAACCATAACCGTTAACCTCAAAGAGAGGGAGTATCCCATACATATCGCTCCCGAGGGGTGGGAAGCCCTGCCCAACGCCATAAGGGGAACCATCAGGGGCAAAAAGGCCATGGCAGTGTGTGACGAGAACACGTACCGGCTATATTATGGAGCCGTAAAAACAGCTCTGGAAAATGCCGGGTGTTCGGTATATCCGGCCGTCATTCCTCCCGGTGAGGCCAGTAAAAGTTTTGAGCAGGCCCAGGCCCTTTATACCAGAGCGCTAGAAGCAAAACTCAACCGTTCATCCATCATCGTTGCCCTAGGTGGGGGGGTGGTAGGTGACCTGGCAGGCTTCATTGCAGCTACATACATGCGGGGCATAGGGTTTATTCAGATACCCACCTCCTTACTTGCCCAGGTGGACAGCAGCGTTGGCGGAAAGGTAGCCATAAACCACCCACTGGCCAAAAACATAATAGGCGCATTTTATCAACCCCATATGGTGTTCATAAATCCTCACACCCTTAAGACACTTCCTCCGCGGGAGTTTTCGACCGGAATGGCCGAGCTCATAAAACATGCATTCATAGCCGACAGCGACTTTATTACATGGCTGGAACAGAACATGGAAGTGGTACTTTCCCGAGACGTAGCCGCACTTACCCATGCCCTTTATCGTTCGTGCAGCATCAAAGCCAGAGTGGTGGAGCAAGATGAAAGGGAATCCGGACTTAGGATGATACTCAACTTTGGCCACACCGTAGGCCACGCCATCGAGTCGATCACCGGATATTCAAAATACACCCACGGCGAAGCGGTGGCCATGGGCATGGTATACGAAGCTACGCTGGCTCTACACATGGGGTTGATCGGGCAGGAATATATAAGGCGCATTTCGTCTTTGCTGGAAAGAGCCGGGCTACCCACTGTACTCGAAGCGGCAGACTGGAGCTCCATACTTCAGCGAATGGCTTACGACAAGAAGAACGTAGACAGCGGTATAACCTTTGCCCTTCCCACGGGATATGGCAAAGTAGAGGTGTTTAAAGGCGTTGCAATGGACGGCATTCGACAAGCGCTGGCTGGCAAATAAATGGATGACTGCTGAACAGCCGGAAACATGCATTATTGGTAGGGTAAAAGTAAAGGAGGGAAAAGCATGGTAAAGCATAGAAGGACGGTTGAAACCCTTGAACCATACAGGCCGGGCAAGCCCATTAGCGAAGTTAAGCGCGAACTAGGCCTTACCGACATCATCAAGCTGGCTTCCAACGAAAACCCGCTGGGATGCTCCCCAAAAGCAGTGGAGGCCCTCATAAAGCGGACCCGGGAAGCCTCACTATACCCCGATGGCAACTGCACCGAGCTTAGAAATGCCCTGGCAGAAAGGTTTAATCTGGATCCCGGGCAGTTCCTGTTCGGTGCGGGGTCGGATCAAATCCTGGAGATCATAGCCCAAACCTACATCAATCCCGGCGATACCACCCTTACCTGTTGGCCATCATTTTCAAGATATGAAGCGGTAACGCGCATAATGGACGGCAAAATGGTCAGAGTGCCCCTTAAGCAGCACTATCGATTCGATCTCGATGGCATCCTGAGCAGCATAACCGATACTACGCGCATTATCTGGATATGCAACCCCAATAACCCAACCGGGACCATCATCACAGCCGAGGAGCAAAAGGCTTTCCTGGAGAAGGTCCCCGGGAACGTGCTGGTGGTTCTGGACGAGGCCTATTACGAATACGCCCGAGGTGGGGATTATCCCGAGAGCGTACAACTGCTTAACGAGTACCAAAATGTAATCATCCTTAGGACCTTTTCAAAGGTATACGGTTTGGCCGGACTGCGCGTGGGATATGCCATATCCAGCAAAGAAATCATAGAACTTCTCAACAGGGTACGCGGGCCTTTCAACGTCAACGCCGCAGCGCAGGCTGCAGCCCTTGCCGCGCTGGATGACCAGGAGTTCGTCCAAATGAGCGTACGGACCAACCAGGCCGGTAAACAATACTTGTATCAGGCTTTTGAGGAGATGGGGCTTGAATACATTCCCACCCACACCAACTTCATAATGGTCAATGTAGAGAAAAACAGCCTGGAGATATTCAGGGCCTTACTCCAGAAAGGGGTTATAATCCGCTCGGGCGACATATTCGACATGGATAACTGGATCAGAGTGACCATCGGCACGCCCGAACAAAACATGAGGCTTATAGATGCTTTGAAAGAGGTATTGAATCGTTAGGAAGCATAAATAGGCGGGTCGCAGCAATGCCATTAAAGTTAGGGCTATCTATAAAGTTTAAGACCATGGCTGCGGAAGCCATGTTAGTAATGGGTTAACATTAGGACTATCTAGATAGACGTACCCCTAGATTGATTTATCAATAATTGCAAAAATCCTTAACGAAGATGAAAACGGCAAGGCTGCCCTAAATGTTTGGAAATTATGGCTAGAACCAGCGATTTAGAGTAATAGGCGAATGCCGCATAGTAAAACGGTAGCATGGTAAAAACATTATTGTCTTTTACAGCAAATTAAATTTAACTTGGGAGGATGGTAATATGGTTATAGTCATGAAGCCCGATGCCACCGAGGAACAGGTCAGGCAGGTCGAGGCATTGCTCAAAAAGCTCGACCTGGGGGTACACATATCGGTAGGCACCGAAAGGACCATAATAGGGGTAATAGGAGATAAACGGGTGCTGGCCGATACCCCCCTGGAGCTCATGCAAGGAGTGGATCGCCTCGTCCCTATAGTGGAACCGTTCAAACTGGCCAGCAAGACCTTTAAACCTGAACCCACAGTAATCCGCATCAAAGACGTGGCCATAGGCGGCAAAAAGATCGTCATGATGGCAGGGCCGTGTGCTGTTGAAAGCCATGACCAGGTTATGCAAACGGCAAGGTTTCTCAAATCGAAAGGGGTTCAATTCCTGAGAGGCGGCGCGTACAAGCCCCGTACATCGCCTTACTCCTTCCAGGGGCTCGAGGAAGAAGGATATCACATGCTGGCCGAAGCGGCCAGGGAGACCGGCCTGCTTGTGGTATCCGAGGTCATATCCCTTGCATCCCTTCAACAGGCTGTAAAATATGTCGATGTTGTACAAATAGGCGCCCGAAACATGCAAAACTTCCAGCTGCTGCGCGAAGTGGGCAGGATGAAAATACCGGTGGTGCTAAAGCGCGGGCTGGCATCCACCATAGAGGAATGGCTCAACGCAGCAGAATACATCATGAATGAGGGTAACTACAACATAATACTATGCGAGAGGGGCATACGGACATTCGAGACGTATACGCGCAACACCCTGGACCTCAGCGCAGTTCCCATCATAAAGGACATAAGCCATCTGCCCATAATCGTGGATCCCAGCCACGGCACGGGGAAATGGAAGCTGGTTACGCCCATGAGCAGGGCGGCCATTGCTGCCGGCGCCGATGGCCTGATGATAGAAGTGCATCCGGATCCAAAATGCGCCCTGTCGGATGGTCCCCAGTCCTTGAACTTCGAAACCTTCGATACCCTGGTCCAAGAGGTCTCCAAAATAGCCCATGCTGTGGGGCGTGAATGGTAAAAACGGTATAGCCCCATATGGGCGTATTTGAAATGCGGGGTGACGATGTTGTCAAAAAGAGAAATAAAAAGCGTAAGCATAATTGGACTAGGGCTTATAGGCGGGTCGCTGGCCAAAGCCATTCGCCGCAGCCATCCCGACTTGCAAATTACAGCGATGGATATAGAGGAAAAGCACATAAAAATGGCTGTTAAGGAAGGAATAATTGATAGGTGGGCTTCCCGTCTCCAGGATGCCGTATGCCGTGCCGACATCATATTTCTGTGTGCACCGGTGGGAGCCATCCCTAGCCTCATCAAAGAAATAGCCGTCCATGCTCCTGCCGGGGCCATAATCACCGATACCGGCAGCACCAAGGAAGCCATAATGCGCACCGCCGTGGAATGCCTTCCGGCCGGCCTGTTCTTCGTGGGCGGGCACCCCATGGCTGGCACCGAGCATTCGGGGTATGCAGCAAGCATACCGCACCTGTTTGAAAATGCCTACTATATCCTCACACCCCTTCCTTCCACCCCAACCTGGGTGGTGGATAGAATGATGTCCCTGCTCGCTTCCATAGGCGCCATCCCCCTGGTCATGGATCCGCAGTTTCACGACAAAGTGGTGGGGGCCATCAGCCACCTTCCCCATGTGGTGGCATCGGCGCTGGTCAACGCGGTGCAGGACATAGACGACCCGCAGCACATCAAGGAAAGGCTGGCCGCCGGGGGATTCAGGGATATAACCCGAATTTCATCATCCAATCCAGCAATGTGGCGCGACATATCGCTTTCAAACCGTGAGCACCTTGCGAAGCTCATCCAATGCACCATCAAATACTTAAACGCATTTTGTAAATATCTGGATAATAGCAGGGTGGAAGAAATAGAAGATTTTTTCTGCAGGGCAAAGAGATTTCGGGACAGCCTTCCCCGCCTGCAAAGTCAGGTACTGCTTCCATATCACGACCTGTATGTGGACATACCCGACCGTCCCGGCAGCATAGGCGAAATAGCTACCCTGCTTGGGCAGCATAGCATAAACATAAAGAACTTACGCATAATCAACAGCCGTGAGGATGAGCCCGGAGGCTGCTTGGTGTTGTCGCTGCCAAATGCAGCATCTTTCCAGAGAGCGCAAGAAGTGTTAAACGAAAGAGGATATAAAACTTATGTAAAATGAAAAAACCTTCGTTCCAGTGTATGGATTGGCAAACCGACCTGTTAGGAAAGCAAAGGAGCTACGATAAAACTCACTCTAGATTATTGGATAACATGCACAGCAAGGTGATCTCAGCATAAAAGATTACTGCGTGAAAGGAGGTAACGGCGCATCCTACTCCCAGCCTAGCGCCAACAATATATGAAAATGACCATAACGCCCGCCAAACGGCTTGCAGGAGAAATCCGGGTACCGGGCGATAAATCGATCTCTCACCGGGCTATAATGCTGGGCTCCATAGCCCAGGGTGACACTTACGTTGACCATTTCCTCATGAGCGAGGACTGCTTGAGCACCATCCGCGCTTTCAGACAGATGGGAGTGCCCATACAAATAATCGATTCGAATTCCGTCATAGTGAAGGGACAAGGACTACGCGGCCTTAAAGCTCCTCGATCAGCGCTAGATGTCGGCAATTCCGGGACCACGGCCAGGCTGCTTACAGGCCTCCTATCGGGGCAAAGCTTTAGCAGCACCATAACGGGGGATGAATCGTTACGCCGGCGTCCCATGGACAGGGTTATCATCCCCTTGCGCAAAATGGGCGCCCAAGTATCCGGAATCCAGGACAGATACTTACCGTTGTCAATAAGGGGCAGCACCCTTAAAGGAATAGACTACTCCATGCCCATGGCCAGCGCTCAGGTAAAATCGTGCCTAATACTGGCTACGCTGTATGCCGATTCCCCCAGCTTCATATGCGAGCCCGCGCCCTCACGAAACCATACCGAACTGATGCTACAGGCCTTCGGCGGCAGGTTGGAAACAGATGGCAACCTGATAACCGCATACCCTGCCGATCGGCTGTACAGCCAGCAGGTCCATGTTCCGGGGGATATATCATCGGCCGCATTCTTTATAACAGCCGGACTCCTGGTTCCTAATTCTAACATAATATTAAAGGGGGTGGGGTTAAATCCCACCCGTACTGGGGTTCTGGAAGTTTACAAAGAAATGGGCGGCAGCATCGCCATCGAGAACGTCTCAATATCGGGAGGAGAAAAGAGGGGAGACATCATCGTCAAAGCTTCCCATTTGAAGGGTACCGTAATAGGTGGCCAGCTCATTCCCCGCCTTATCGACGAGATACCGGTAATTGCCCTGGCCGCCACCCAGGCCGAAGGCACCACCATCATAAAAGATGCACAGGAGCTTAAAGTGAAGGAATCAAACCGCATAGCCACCGTAGTGGACTTGCTGTCGCGTCTAGGAGCCAGCATTGAGGCTACCGATGACGGCATGGTCATACACGGACCAACTCCCCTTAAGGGGAACGTTGCAGACAGCTTCGGCGACCACAGGCTAGCCATGACGGCAGCTATCGCGGGGCTTATCGCCAGGGGTGAAACTACCATCAATGGCTGGGAATGCGTGAATATATCGTTTCCGGGATTTTATGATATGCTGAAAGAGCTGCAAAATTAACCATACAGACATGCGGAGCTATATACACGCCTTCAATGGACATATCCCTCTCAATTTCAGAAACCCATATTCAAGCCCATACCAATAAAGCCTATCAGCATAAGCTTTGCTGATAGGCTCATTAAGCATTTCCATGCTCACGGAGTATGCGGACCAGCACGGGTATGCAAACGAGCTTTTTGAAGTTTAATATTGGAGCTTATTCTCAACCCATTTAAGAGAGCTCTGCCCTATACTTGTCCATGAGAACCCTGAAAAGCTCGGCAGGCGTAGGAGGAGTATATGTTATGGCGTTGGCACCCGCCTCGATGGTAGCCATTATGGTCTCCTCATTGGGCCCCCCTGTAGCTATAATGGGTACAGTGGGCAGCTGGTCCCTTATCCTCTTTACTATATCCACCGTCTTGCGGGCTCCGGAAACGTTGAGTATGGTGGCGCCCGCCTCCACCCGCGCCTTAAAATCAGTGTTCTCCGAAACCACCGTCACAACGATGGGGATATCGATTGTCTCCCTCATGGCCCTTACGATCTCGTTGGGCGTTGGAGCGTTTACCACAACACCGATGGCTCCCTTAAATTCCGCATCCAGAGCCAGGTTTACCACCCTTTTACCGGTGGTTGTCCCGCCTCCAACACCGCAAAAGACGGGCACATCGGCTGCCATCATTATAGCCTGAGTGATGGCGGGCTGAGGCGTGAAGGGATACACCGCTATAATGGCATCGGCATTGATGTTCTTTATGACCGCAACATCGGTGGTAAATGCCAACGACCGAATTATCTTGCCAAATATCTTTATACCGCTTGCCTGTTGAATGCACTCCGGCACTTCAATCATGTGCCGCCTTAAGGTTCCTCTTATCTGGGGAATAAATTTCTCCATCAGCACCTCTCCTTCGCCAACTTTAGCTAACAAATCTCAAACCGCGTTGCTCATAAAGCTTTATGGAAGGCGTGCAGATCCTCAAGCAACGCATTCGCTTGTCCAGCAACAGAAGCTGTATAAAATTATTATACTAACCATAAAAAGTTTCAATCAAGATTATTTTATTCAATAAAAGCCTGTCCAAAAATACAACATCAAATAAATTTAAAGACCACTTCAGGGGAGTAAGACTACCCCCTACATGGCACCCAGCATAGCAACCATTCCCTGATACACTTCCTTTGCACTACCGGCTATCCTCAGCAGAACTATCAATGCAAGCACTATTACCAATATTATAATCCCCCAAATGATCACATTTTTCTTAAAGAAAAAGACCTGCATATCCTCCACCCCCT
>Ga0134102_1002222_pt1 | contig 13414 bp, 11 predicted proteins | sample 13_3_2metaG_FD_94447 | JGI IMG/M metagenome (GOLD analysis project Ga0134102, IMG submission 94447) | Switchgrass degrading microbial communities from high solid loading bioreactors in New Hampshire, USA - 13_49_3.3_201_A3 metaG | ecosystem: Engineered > Bioreactor > Semi-continuous > Anaerobic...
AATTCCGCTGGCGTTTTTTCCATTAAAAAATCTTCCTTTCAAACGATTGTTTCTCTGCTTTGATTTTCGTTCGAAAGGAAGACTCTTATTCACTTTTACACAAAATTTTATGCGATCTCAAAATGAATATTGATTTCTCTCCTATAATCCTTAGCTTAATTATCATATTCAAGCCAAGCACACAAGTTATCTAATTCCTCAGTGATAGTATGCCATTCTCTATTTAGATCAAGGGTTTTTATGCTGATTCTATTTCCACCTATGTTGAAGTCATTATTAGGAGTTATTTCCTCATCTGTCTTGGCATATAACAGAACACCAGCTACTTTTCCGGTTGAGCCTTTATCGCTATTTTTGACATAGGTATATATTTGGTAAATATTACTCGATATAAAGGTAGTGCTATTATATCGAGTATTCACCTGCATTGTATGCCCATAGTACTTAGTATCTATGATTAACTTCTTGTCACCTCTTGATAGAGTAATGTCTGTTTTCATTGTTGGCAAATAAGTGGAGTCTGCATCATTCCATAAATCCCATTCAATATATGCTGATCTGGGAGCATACTCAGGATGGTGCCGCTGATAGTATGATAGCACAAAACGCTCATATAGGCGATACATTGCTTCATCCTGAAGCCAAGTTGAAAGCCGGTGTGTTCCTGCTTCAGTGGTCAGTAACAAACCCTTGACTGCAAGGTGGCATATTCCGATTAGCATACGGTATGAAGCATTATTACGATGATATTTCATGCTATCCCACCGAATTTCTGTTGGTTGGATATCCGTGACACTACTGAAATAATGAAGTAGCTTACGTAAATTCTTTTTATTTTCGGATTTAACGTTTCCATGTCGTAGTAACATTAGCATCGTGCTTTTTAGTGCCCGATTATGAGGAGAATCTTCTGTGAAATCATCATAAGCACACACTAGTTTACCTTTGGAAAGGGACTGTTGCTTAATAGTTTCAGATATATTGATTTGTCCGCGCAGCCCTGGCAAAACATCTTCTCTCGGTATGTAATCTCGGTAAAGACCACGCTTTATTTGATTGCCAATCCCTCGAATGATAATAGCGGCAAATAAGTCATGGATGTTATCAAAATTCTCTGTCGCGACATTATCATATCCGGTTTCTCGCAAGGTCTGGTAAGCATAAGAGAGCATGTAGTAGATATTTTTTATCTTGATATTACCGGTCATCTTATAGCACCCCGGAGCTGTTCAGACCAACTTTCAACTTTTGAAGGTTCATCAAACCAGTATTCAGATAGCAGAGGTATCAATTCATATTCTACTACGGATGAAAGCCATGAATCATCAACAAGTTCATTAGTACAAAAATAGCTGTGGCCAATTCGGAAGCCCGGGCCTAGTGATGGATCTTCAGCAATTGCTTTATTCAACAATTGCACCTTAGTAATTAGGGCATCATACTTCGGGTTTTGAATGGTAGCTTGCTTTGTTTTAAATCCATCAGTGGAGAATGCGGGCTCCATGTCAAAGAATGCAAAACGTCGTCTTAGAGCGTAATCTATCATTGCAAGGCTTCTATCTGCTGTGTTCATCATACCAATGATGTACACATTACTTGGGACTGAAAACTGCTCATCCTTATAAAGCAAGCGGATAGCATTTTTCTCACCACGCTTGTCACATTCAATCAGCATTAACAGCTCGCCGAATATTTTACTTAGATTTCCTCGATTGATCTCATCAATTATGAAAAAGTAAGGTCGTTCGTTATCATTTTCAGCTTCTTTGCAGAACTTGTAAAATGGGCCTTCCATTAGTTTAAATCCATTACCGTCAGGTCGGAACCCCATAATAAAGTCCTCATAACTATAGCTTTGATGAAATTGCACCACTTTGACACGACTAATGTCCTTAAAACCCATAATTGCGAATGCTAATCGCTGGGCTGCGTAAGTTTTTCCAACTCCAGGGGCACCCTGCAGTATTACATTCTTTTTACGTAACAGCAGCCCCTTCAGTTTTATAAATATTTCTTCACTCATGAACACTTCCTTGAGGAAGTCATCATCGGAATATGGCTCATAACTCTTTTCTTCAATAAATGATGAATTGTCTGTGGATTTTTCTGCATAGAAGTTTTCCAAGAAGTCAATTGTTCCGGTTTTTGCGGAAATGTCCGTGAGTGTTTTGTTTGGAGCTTCTTCAGGATAATTGCATTCTTCATTATTTGTCCAGTTTATTTTGCGGATATGTTTATAGCTGCTTCTTGAATCATCAAATATATAACCTGATTCCACTACGCCACGTCCAACTATTTGAGACTTCCCTCGTTTTGCAAACACAACGTCGTCCGGCTTAATCGTGTGCACAAAGTCCCATACTGCAAGGACATCATTCATGAAATACTTATCTTCGTTTCGCTCTTGTTGCATTCTGTCATTAATCTTTTCCTTGCTTGGATATGTTGTAAGATCTCCGAGATAATCCCAGCCTATGCCCATGACCTTCTCTTCAAAAAACTGTTCCCACATTGAAGCTTGTTCTCCGGGAGCATATAGCCAGTACCGACGTTTGACTTCAATTTCTGGCTTTGGTTCATCTACAGCTGGTACACGTTCATAAGTTCCGTTAATGATGCTTTCAATTACTTCTTCTTGTATCTTAGTGACACGGAAGTTTGTCGCACCAGGATATGTTAAAATTTCAAGCTGTTTTGTTCGCTCATCAACGAGGAGCACTGCTCGAGGAACTTTTGATAATGTAAGCTTGCGTTCAATCTTTATATCAACTGCGAGATAAGAATCGGTTTTTAATGGCTCACCCCGAGTGTATGGATCAGAGGTGTTAGGTTTACGCAATTCAGGGTCACATAAAATTGTACCCGAGGCAATGATACCACCGTCTGATCCAGACACCCAAATATACGCTTTGTCACCTTTTTTTATTTGCTTTTGATACTGATTAACTGCCCAAGTTATTTTTTCAAGAGACTCAACAGCGCCAACGACGTCATAGTATTTTGGATTACCTTGGAAAATCCATGTAGAAGGTTCACCAAGTTCTTTTAAGAAGCGTCTGTACAACACCATTCCACTGGAATATGCTTTGTTTCCTGCTGCAGCATCTACTTCTTCGAAATTTGGTGCGGCTTCAATAATGCCTTGAGCATTATCAAAATCGTCAACTGACGTGTAGTAGAACAAATCTGTACATATGGGTTCAGTTAGCCTGAGTTTTGCCGTCGCATTCTTGAGAGCCGTAGTATAAGCATTTATGGTATTGAGGCTGTAAGGCTCTCCGTTAGCTTTTTTCTGTTTTTTCATCCATGCTTGGAATTCTGATTTTAAGTTAATGTCACTAATTACTTTGCCGCTCCAATCGGTGGCGAGTGAGGGATGCTTACTGTCTAAGAAAGATTTTAAATGGCGTAAGGCTGACAAGTAACCATCTGCACGCTCATCTGATCGTTCACTGCCCTTAGTGCTCACAAGATAATCCCGTATTTTATCTCTAGCGGTCAAGAGTGTTTCTTCACTGACAAGGCTTGCCCAAAAATCTATACCAACATTGTTGTTCAAGGCAAAAAATGCATCTGAGCCAATAGTAGAGACTGTACTGTCACTCCACTCGGGATGATTTTCGCGAAGATACATCTTGAATTCACTTCGCAGACTATTTAACTGTGCAACTGATATAGTATTCAAGTTTATGCACCTCTTTTTTTATCTTAGATTGTTTATTTCATATGCTCAGCGTTTGGAAGGAGATTTGTAAGTCGTGTTAAATACCATGTCTTGGATCCACTTTTTCAAGGACTCATTGCTGGTGATATGTTTATAGAGTTCGATTCCTGATGACATCGTCGCTAAGATTGCTTCCATTGTTGCTCGATCACTTTCATCGCGGGCATTTTGCGCATCTGAATTTTTCATCGCATTTTGATAGGCGATATCTTTAGAAACAATATCCGGAAGTTCAGCGATCTGACGGCGAATCTTGTCTTCATCTGTCCATTCTATATTTCCGAACAGGTCATGGAAAGTAGCAAGTATTGCGCTTAGATGATCCATTTCTGGAACGGTAATACCGACATCAGTGCCAACCGGAATGGGGTCAATTTCAGTATCAGAATCATCTAGTTGAATTGAAACCATGGCTTGAGCTTCAGCGCGGTAACTGTCAAGGTCGACGGTTTCTAATATGCCTTCTGATAAGTCGTCTCCCCTCGGTGATGGAAGTTTCGGGATAAGCAATGTCAAGAAGATTGAAAGCATTTCCCATTCAACTGACCCGTAGGGCAATATTGCTGAAAGGAAATTGTACGTTCGAACAAATGCTTTTGCGGAGCTCTTGAAATTGATCTGATCCTCAACTTCAAGGTCAAGGTATTCTTGTGTACAAGCATCTAGAATTGGATCAAGCCGATCACGATCAGCTCCTCCAAGATAGAGTTCGACGAGGTCATGTACCTGTTCGTTAGTATAAACCTGCATATCAGTAAGTGTTGTAATAAGGTCATTGAGTTTATTTGGATCGGTCTCAGATGAAAGAATCGTTGTTTTATAATACCTAGAAAATGCTTCGCGAATATCATCAACATTGTTAGCAAAGTCAAGAATAAATGTGTCGTTCTTCTGCGGAGCGGCACGATTGAGCCGAGACAGAGTTTGAACAGCCGCAATATCTGTCAGCACTTTGTCAACATACATGGTATGCAAAAGTGGCTCATCGAAGCCGGTTTGAAACTTATTAGCAACAACGAGAATGCGATAAGGGTCAGACTTAAACTTTTTTTCGATCTGGGTACTTGGAAATCCGTTAAAGTCTGATTCTTTCATCGACTTGCCGCTGATGTTCTTTTCTCCTGAATATGCAATGATAGCCTTATAAGGACTCTTACGTGCCTTCAGACATTCATTGATAGCAAGATAGTATTCAATGGCACGGTCGATGCTGCTTGTAACGACCATTGCTCGTGCGCGCCCACCAATCTTCCCCTTGGATATCACATCAGAATGAAAATGCTCCACTATTATCTCGGCTTTCTGTTTAATTGCATATTCGTTTGACTCTACGAAAAGACGCAGTTTCTTTTGCGCGCGCTTTTTGTCAAACATCGGGTCTCCTTCGACAGTTTTAATTATGCGGTAGTAGCTTTGGATTGGCATATAGTTTTTAAGCACATCGAGAATGAATCCTTCTTCGATAGCTTGCTTCATGGTATACACATGGAAAGGTCGGTGCTTTACGACATCACCGTCTTGATATGCCTCACCAAACATCTCTAGCGTTTTGTTCTTGGGAGTTGCAGTAAACGCAAAATAAGAAGCGTTTTTTACCATCTTACGCCCTTCAATGATGTTATTAATCCTATCTTCAATATCATCATCGTCTTCACTCACGATACCAGACAGTGCTATGTTCATCTTAGCAGAAAGACGCCCACTTTGGCTCGAATGTGCCTCATCAATAATGATTGCAAAGCTCTGGCCTTGATGGATACTGCTGATATCATCAAGAATATACTGAAATTTGTGAACAGTCGTAATAATGATTTTTTTGCCTTCGGCAAGAAGGCGTTTGAGGTCACCCGAGTTTTCAGCCCAACCAACAGTACTTTTCACCTGCATAAACTGACGAATAGTGTTCTTAATTTGCTTATCGAGATTTACTCTGTCAGTAACGACAATAACCGAGTCAAACAAATTTTTCCCTTCACGTTTGAGTGCTACAAGTTGGTGTGCAAGCCATGCAATGGAGTTTGACTTGCCACTACCTGCACTGTGTTGAATGAGGTAGCGCTGGCCTACACCATTTCGGGCGGCATCTGCTAGAAGAGATTTGACGACAGATAATTGATGAAAACGTGGAAAGATCTGCTTCTCAGTTTTGCGTTTTGTGTCCTCATCCACTTCAATTATTACCTGAGCATAATTTTGAATAATGTCAGTTAGTTCGTGTTTAGTGAGGATTAATTTCCAAAGATAATCTGTTTTTATACCATCAGGATTTGGAGGATTGCCTGCACCATCACGATAACCTCGATTGAATGGAAGAAACCATGAAGCTTTACCCTTGAGTTGGGTGCACATCTTGATTTCACTATCATCAACAGCAAAATGAACAATGCATCGTTTGAAGTTGAAAATGAGTTCATGGGGGTCACGATCGGTCTTATATTGATAAACAGCATCATTGACATTTTGCTTAGTCAATTGATTTTTGAGCTCTAAAGTTGCAATTGGTAAGCCGTTAATAAAGATTACGAGATCTATTGCCAGCTTCGCGTTCGCTTTTGAATATTTGACTTGTCGAGTTACGCTGAAAATGTTTTTTTCAAATAGTGAAACTGCTACTGGGTTTTCTTCTGATGGAAGCACATATAACAGGTCAAGTAAGAGATGTTTGAACCGAAATCCTTTATGTAAGAGCTCAATTACTCCGTCGCTGCTGAGCTTCTCACTAAGTCGAGATAAAAATGCCCGTCGTTCCATAGGGTTGTCATCAAGGTGAAGTTGCGCCATTTTAGTTGGCTGTGTATCATTTAAAAAGCGAAACAGACGCACCTCATCCAAAGCGAATTCCTTGTTGTAATCACTGTTGGTTCCCTGTTCGTAACCGTTTTTTGATGTAAGCCAATCCACTATAAGAGTTTCAAATCCATTTTCACGAATGTCAGTCGCTGACATTTTCGATTACCTCCATTTCGTCAGTATTTTCAGGTTCCTCCTCGTTATCATTGTCTTCATCTATTGGGTCACTTTCAATTTCATATTCTGGTATTGGCACTTCAATACCACGCACGTCGACTTTGCCTGTCACAACGTCAGAAATCATCCGAGTCCGGTATTCGATCATATGGAAGATTTCTTTTTGAAGGGCTTCGATCATTTGGTCTATTTCACTACATCTGGCATCAAGATAATCTGCAATTGCATTCTGTTCATCAAGCGGTGGGAGAGCAATAACAATTTCACCAGCTTTGCTCCAACTACGGAAGTCACTCGTATTTTGTCTAACTCCGTTTGATATAGCCTTATACAGCTTTCTGAATGCTAACATTCGTAAGTAATATGCTATGAATCGTTTGTTTTGTGAACTATCACATACATGAACTACTGTTGTACATTTTCCGTTATATTCAGAAACTGCAATTGCCCCATGCCACGTATCCATTCCATGTATCAAGAGATCTCCCTCTCGAACCCCTTGGCAACCATTATCTCCAATGGCTATAAGACCGATTCGTTTATCTCCGCGTGGAAAAACTGTTCCATTATTTGAACATATGAGCATTTCATCTTCTGGAGAGTAAGGACGCTGTAGCTTTGTTAAAACTCGCTTAAGCTTGACTTCTTTCCAAGAGATAGGAATACTCTCTCCCCATGAAAGCTCGCAAGGTTTCATTGCTACATTTGGTGTAAGCCCGTGTGAGACAACCTTATAAATCACAGACTTTTTTAGTTCCTCCAATAGCTTTATTTCTTTGCGTTTAGAGGCAATGAATCGGTTAACATCTGAAACCTTCCAGTCAAGGAAACGCGCAATTTGAACCTGCTCTTCCCACGTCGGGATAGGTAGTATAACATTTTTTAACAATGGTACACTTATATTTCTTTGGATACTACCAACACCCTTTGAGGCAACTACAAATTGTGAAACAGTTGATGAATCACGGATTAAGTAATTCATAAACCTGCTATTGATACTATCACTAAGAGAATATACAAGGTAAGCGGGACTGACTATTCCTCTGTATTTTGATACACCTACAGAGCCACGCCAAGCCTGCTGGTTGTTGAGTACAACATCTCTTGGTTCGACAAGCTGATACTTTGACATATCTTCGCTCGGCTTGTGTACTTGCTTCTGGGTGGTATCTGAGTAACGCACAACCCCTTTATTGAGAAAAACAGATAATAGTTCTTCTCCTTTATTATTTTGAATTGATTTCGGAGTTGTAATATGTTTGAACAAAACATCTGACCAATGAGAAGGAATTGAATCTAAAAAGGGATGTTTTGTTTCTTTATACTCATCATATCCTTTCATTTACGTACCTCCCTTATGATTCCGGCGAGTAATCCATCTGTGTTCTGTTCTATTTGCTCGATGTCAGTAATAATTTCATTTACTGAGCGGAGATCAGCGGGTTTATAAAAATACTTGGTGAAGCTTATTTCATAGCCTACTTTGATATTATCTTCATCAATCCAGGCGTCAGGTACATATGGCTTTATTTCGGCTTCAAAGAAAGCATCAATGCCACCTTCATAAGTAAATGGTACAATTTCTTTATCAGAGAGGTTCTTATCTGGTTTTGGTTTGCCTTTGTTTTTACCACGTGTTTCTAAAATAATGTCGCCGTTCTCATCTCGCTGTGGACGTAGGATAGGCACTTCCCAATATCCGAATTCATGGTTTTCTAGGACACGGCTATAATTTTCATCTGCTCTATCAAAATCCATGTATAATTCGAGAATCTGTGCAATAATTTCTGGAGTTAGTTCACCATTCTTTTCACCTAGATTCTTACGAATAGGGGATTTCATGGTGGTAGCATCGATGAGTTGAACCTTGCCTTTTCTCTGCGTAGATTTTCTGTTAGTAACAATCCAAAGGTACGTTCCAATACCTGTGTTATAAAACATATTTTCGGGCAAGGCGACAATTGCCTCAAGCCAGTCGTTTTCAATAATATATCGTCGTAAGTTACTTTCACCTTGTCCAGCGCTACCTGTGAACAACGATGAACCATTGTGAACTTCTACAATACGACTTCCAAGGGCGGTACCGGTTTTCATTTTGCTAATATTGTTAGCGAGGAATAACATCTGTGGATCGCCAATATTGGGTATAACGCTATATTCGGAGTCACCATTCCAGCTGAAAACGAAGCGACTATCAGTAATATCCTTCTTGTCTTTTAATCCCCAAGCTTCAAGATCTTTCTTCCAAGGTGTTCCAAAAGGTGGATTGGAGATCATAAAGTCAAATGTCTCATGCGGGAATGCATCAGCAGAAATAGTTGAACCATAAGCGATGCGTTCTGCTTGCGCACCCTCACCTTTAATCATCATGTCAGAACGAGCAATAGCGTATGTCTCCGGTTGCAATTCCTGTCCAAATAGATAAATGGATACAGTTTTCCCGTAATCTTCTGCAATAGACTTCATACGTTGTTCAGCAACTGTCAGTATACCGCCTGTACCACATGCCCCGTCGTAGATTCGGTAGGTGCTATCGGTAATTTGATCAGCAACTGGTGATATGGCAAGCTCAGCCATGAGTTCAACGATATCACGAGGGGTGAAATGTTCACCGGCTTCTGTTACATTATTTTCTTCATTAAACCTGCGGAGAAGCTCTTCGAATACTGTACCCATAGAATGGTTGTCCAACGCAGGAAGTTTAATACTACCGTCATCGTTTAATACTGGTCTACTTGACAGGTTGATACGTGGGTCAACGAATTTTGCTATGAGCATACCGAGAATATCGTTCTCGGCAAGGGTATCGATCTCATTGCGGAACTTAAATTTATCTATAATTTCTTGCACGTTTTTACTAAACCCATCGAGATAGGTGATAAAATCAAGCTTAAGCTGTTGCTGATTGGTACGTGATGTCAAATCCTTCAATGTAAAAGGAGATGCATTAACAAATTGCTCATGAGCAACGGTCTTAAGTGCGTCGTCTTGATCGATTATACCCTGTTTATCGAGTGCTTCCTTCATTTCAAGCACCTGTTTTTTTGTCGGCTCCAATACTGCATCAAACCTGCGGATAACGATCATCGGCAGGATTATCTTACGATAATCACCTTTGTTATATATGTGTACCAACACATCGTTGGCGATATTCCAAATGAATGAAACTAGCTGGTTATAGGTTTGCTGATCCATAAAAGTATAACTCCTCCTAAAATTATGCTATAAGGTGATACTAGTGAAAAATGCTATTCGTCGTCAGTGACTTCCATGATGTCGCCAATGTCACATTCCAGGGCTTTGCATATCTTCACGAGTATTTCTGTGCTAACATGTTCATTTTTACCGAGTTTTGCTAAGGATGTTGTACTCATGCCTGTGGCCAAGCGTAAATCCTTTTTCTTCATATCTTTATCTATGAGTAGCTTCCAGAGCTTTTTATAGCTGACAGCCATATAAACACCTCGCATTCTTTGCTATCTACTCAGATACTTAATTATATCACTTCCAACCCATATATTCAATTTTTAATTTGCATTTACGCATTTAAGATGCATATATACGAATTATTTTTTTAGGAAAAATTTTTATTATACCTATTGACATGGTAATAATAGGTGTATATAATAATGTTAGAAATTAGCGAACATGCGAATGTATTACAGGAGGTATGTAAAATGAATCTGACTTTTGGTCAGTATGTTGAAATGAAGCGTAAGGAGAAAAAGATTAATCTTCGTAAACTAGCAGAGTTACTAGATAACATGGCACCAGCTTACCTAAGCGATATTGAGAAAGGGCATCGTTATCCGCCTGACAAAGATAAAATTGAAAAAATCATAGAAGTGCTTCAATTGACACAAGAGGAGGCTAACACGCTTTACGATCTTGCAGCTCTTGCAAAGAAGCACAGTGTTTCACCTGATCTACCAGAATATATCATGGGTAATGAGACTCTCAGGGCTGCACTTCGCAAAGCTAGGGATATAAATGCTGGAGATGAGGAATGGAAAAAGGTTATCGAGATGCTCGAAGCCAAAGAAAAAGAGTCTAATTAGGGGGTAACTGAGATTTGTGGTTCTATAATTATAGCGTTGCCCAACTAGAAAAAATTGCTGAGGACAAGCTACGTGAATTTGACAGTGAGCGCCTTACTATTCCTAAAGGTATTGATGTCTACGACTTTATAGAAACGTGTCTTGATGTACCTTATGAATGGAAGAACCTAACACCCAACCAATCGATTCTTGGTGTAACTGCGTTTAATGATGGATATTGGTGGGTTTGGGATGGTGGGGAGGGTGAACTCCCTAAAAAGCATCCTGTAACCAAAGGTACAATTTTGATTGATAACTCACTTGTTTCGCCGGGAGCTGTGAAAGGCCGTGAGAACTTTACCGTAATTCATGAAGCCTTCCATCAGATTCTTCATCAAAAGGTGTTTAATCAGCGTGCTCTTCGAGAGCGCTCTTTTAGCCGAGCACAGGATATTTCAGCCCGTATCGGGAAAGTGAAACCAAATCTTACTGGTATGGACATCACAGAGTGGCAAGCAAATGCAGCCACCGCTGCCTTTCTTATGCCGCGCCAAGCTGTGATTTTCGCTTTCCGCGAAACTATGAAAATACCCTCACACAAATCATTACCGATAAAATGGTCACTTGCTGTAGATCTACGTGTTGAAGAGATGGCAGATATGTTTAATGTATCATATACCGCTATGAAATATCGTTTGTTTGATCTTGGTTTAGTCGAAGGGGGTATGGTCGAGGACGGGAGTATTTTGTTCTAAATTTTACACTTAAGTATTACATATTTTTTTACCCTTAGTGTTAGAAAATCGCGAACACGCGAATTTGTTTAGAAAGGAGAATTCATATGAAGAAGATGAAGTGTCCAAAGTGCGGGAGACGAGCCTTTGATATCTCAAAACTACCAAAAGAGAAAATCGAAGTTTCGCTCAAATGCCCACAGTGTAAGAAGCTCGTCACGGTTCCTTGCATCGAAGAATGCACAATGAGAGTCCCGTGATTTAGATAAAGCACACAATACCCAGTTTACTAGAGGAGGTGAGATACATATGCCCAAAATAAACCGAAAGCAAACGTCTGCTACTGTTGCGCGTAAAGCATCGTCTTTGCTACGTGATGGACGTACTAGCGCAAAGACAAAATCTGTTGCAGCCAGTGCACTATCCCAAACAAAACCTTCAAATAAGAAATAACATTAAAATACCATTGTTCATACCGAGCAAAGGAGCCGGGCACGAGCTACCAAATGGCCGGATGAGTTACGGAATGCAAATTCCTAACCATCCGGCTATTTGTATTTCGTAATGCCCGGCTTTTATATTAGCACGGCTTGGCTCCTGAAGTTGAAAGGAGCCAAAAAAATGAAAAGACATGTCAAAACAAGCAAAAAGAATCGCACTTCCTACATTTATTACGATGCTGATGGTCGAAAGGTAATTGAACTTGTACCTGGCCAAGACGGCATCACCGAGGCTGACATCGCACTTCTTCATTCAATGGATGATGAAGAGGTAGACGAGCAGCGGCGATATGACTACCGAATCGCAGAACATCTGGATGCTTACCACGATGGTGAAGGAGAAGAGGCTGGTGATCGTAATAAACGTCTGGCCGATAATCGGACAAACCCAGAAGCTGTTCTTATAGCCAAAGAAGAAGAGATTGAGCATGAAGAAAGACTGTCCCGACTTCGTGAAGCAATGGAGACCCTTGAGCCCCAGCAGCGCATTCTGTTTGAGAAGAAATATATATCAAAACGCTCTAATACAGACATTGCCGCTGAAGAAGGAGTAAGTGAGGCAGCAATCCGTAATCGTCTAAAAAAGATACATCAAAAGCTTCTAAAATTCTTTCCATAATAGGGGTTCGAAAGAACCCTTTTTTTCGCTTATCGCTGAGGGACAGAAAACCACCCTCAGAAAGGAGACAAAACATGAGTCTGAAACACAAGGTTACTATCAACGTTGCCAAACCCAACGGTATCAGAGATCCAGTGATAAAAAGCGGCTCTAAGAGTATTCGCAGCAAGCTTTTAAACTGGCTGTTTGGTGAGAAGGTCGGTGTATTCGTGATTACGCCAGGCGACTCGGTTGAAACTGTCGAGATCAAGGAAATCAAGGAAGGAGGTGTGGAGCATGAGCAAAATCAAACTGCTTCTTGAGGTAGTCACGGATCTGCGATCTCTGGCGGACAGCTTGCAGGCAGTAGCCGATGCAATGGCAAGTAATGAGCCTATCGATGCATCACACCTTGAAACACCCGCTCAGGTACCAATTCAAAAGCCAGAGGAAAAGGCAGTTACATTGGAGCAAGTGCGTGCAGTTTTGGCTGAAAAATCCCATGACGGTTTTACAGCCGAAGTTCGAGGCCTTCTTGAAAAGTATGGTGCGTCAAAACTCAGCCAGATCGATCCAAGCAAGTATGCCGACCTTCTTGCAGAAGCGGAGGCATTGAAATGAGCGAACATGCTATTCTGTCTGCTTCCAGTGCACATCGCTGGTTAGCCTGTACTCCGTCAGCAAGGTTGGAGCTAGAGTTCGATGATAACTCTGGCGCAGCTGCTGATGAGGGAACAGCTGCACACGCGCTTGCTGAACACAAGCTCCGCAAAGCCTTAAAGATGCGCTCCAAAAAGCCGGTATCCAAGTATGACAGCGATGAGATGGATGCTCATACGGACGATTACGTGTCT
>Ga0134102_1002234_pt1 | contig 13371 bp, 10 predicted proteins | sample 13_3_2metaG_FD_94447 | JGI IMG/M metagenome (GOLD analysis project Ga0134102, IMG submission 94447) | Switchgrass degrading microbial communities from high solid loading bioreactors in New Hampshire, USA - 13_49_3.3_201_A3 metaG | ecosystem: Engineered > Bioreactor > Semi-continuous > Anaerobic...
GTCGGGTAGTATTTTTTGAAACCGTATATTCAAAAAATCTCCACACCTCCCCTTGACAAGTAAAGTTGGAGTGATAATTATTTTTTTAAAAAAAGTGTCACCCATCATTGTGTTTTGTACATAAAAATTTTTTTCTTATTTTATCACCATATTATATATTATTAAAATATATGCTATAATTATTTAAAGAATAAATCTTCGGAGGTTTTACAATGGCTATTTACAGACTATCAAACAGCAATCAAATGCAGACATTTCCCGTTTCAAATATATTTATAGATAAATACATGCCTCAAGCCAATGCAACCTTTGTAAAAGTGTATCTTTACGGGTTACGCCATTGCTTTAGCGGAAATAACGAAATTGACAATAAACAAGTTGCCAAAGATTTAAATATTCTGGAATCCGACGTAGTAAACGCCTGGATCTATTGGGAAAGCGTCGGAGCGATAAAACTAATTCGTTCCAATAATACTGATGATTTTGATATTGAATTTATTGATTTACCGTCAGCGGAACAGGAAAAACAGAAAAAAGTATCACGTATTGTATTAGACAGCCGGCCTAACTACAGCCCCGAAGAAATCTCAATATATATTGAGCAAGATGAAAACATTCGATACATGTATAATGTTGCACAGGAAAAATTGGGGAAAATGCTTAGCTCTTCTGATATCAGTATTCTCTATAGCCTTTATGACTGGCTTCGCCTTCCTGTAGAAGTTATCGTAATGTTGATTGAATACTGTGTTTCTATTAATAAAAGAAATATGCGATATATTGAAAAGGTGGCCATCCATTGGGCAGATGAAGGAATTAACACCGTAGATAAAGTAGAGCAACATCTAATGCAGATAGAAGAAAAACGTTCAAAGTTATACGCAATAAAAAAATGTTTTGGCATAACCGACCGTCAACTGACATCAACAGAAGAAAATTACATATTACAATGGACGGATAAAATGAAATTTGATATGGAGATGATTGCTAAGGCATATGAACTTACTATTTTAAATACGGGCAAATTGTCGTTTCCATATCTTAATTCCATCCTTCAATCATGGCATGAAAAAGGTATAACTACGGTGACTGAAGTTGAAAAAGAAAAAAAACAATATAAAGAAAACAATAAAGAAAAATACAAAAACCATGCTTCATCAAAAGATATAAAAAGAAGTAATAAATTCATTAATTTTAAACAAACCAAATATAATTTTGAAGAAATCGAAAAAATTGCTTTGCAAAAAAGATTAAGTGAATTGAAAGAAGGTGACGTGAAATAATGGCATACGATAAACAAATTTATACTCAGATTTTAAGAGAATATGATTTACTGCAAAATAATCATTATAAAGAACTTGAGCAAAAAAAAGCAGAAGTCTATAAAAAAATTCCGCGAATCAAAGAAATTGACACAGAATTATCAACAATCGGCTTAAATTTGACCCGCAAAATCCTTAATAAAACGGCGGATACAGAAGAAATTATTAAAAATATTCGGCAAAAGACAATGGAATTAAACATGGAAAAAACCGAACTTTTAAAAACGAACGGATTTCCGGTAGATTATCTTTCCATTCATTATAAATGTGATAAGTGCAAAGATACCGGTTATGTAAACAATACCATGTGTAAATGTTTTGAACAAAAATTAATAAAAGAAGCCTATGCTCAATCCAATCTGGCATCTATATTGGACACACAAAATTTTGACAATTTTGATTTTTCTTACTACTCAGATACTATAGTGGAAAGCGAAGGCATATCGCCGCTTACTAATATAAAAAGTATTTTTCAAACATGTTTTAATTTTGTGCAAAACTTTGATAAAACAGATGATAATTTATTATTGTACGGCGGACCAGGCCTTGGTAAAACTTTTTTATCCAGTTGCATTGCCAAGGATTTATTAGACAGAGGAAAAACCGTTTTTTATCAAACCGCCTTTAAAATTTTTGGTTTATTGGAAGATTATAAATTTAATCGCTCGGAGGAATCTGCAACCAAAACCCAAGTGGACCGTTTATTTGACGTAGATTTACTCATTATTGACGATTTAGGCACTGAATTTGTGAATACTTATACAAGTTCTGCATTTTTTAACATACTAAATTCACGTTTACTGGATAAGCGAAAAACTATTATAAGTACAAATTTAAATATGGAAGAACTGGTGAATCTGTATTCTAACAGGGTTGTATCCAGAATCATCGGCCACTACATCCCTTTAAAGTTTTTCGGGGAAGATATACGCAAATTAAAGATGTGTAGATAATGTTTTGTGCCGCAATTCCTCAAAAATAATGTATATACAATAGGATATATATTCATATATGGATAAATCGTTATTTTTGTAGGGGCATTACACATGGTGTCCAAAATTAGTATATTTTTACATAGGGACGCCATGTATGGCGTCCCTATAAATACAGCATGCACATTGCTATACAAACAATATTCATTTATCTCAAATATGCCACCACTTTTCAATTATTATCCAACTGCTTAATAATTTTTACGATCATATCCGCCCTATTAAACGGGGCAATAAAATAAAAACCGTCCACATATTTTTTTACTTTTTCAGCAATTTCAACGACAATTTGAATACCTGTAAGTTCTCCCTCTTCTCTGGTCATATCTTCCCTAAACATGCCAATATACTTATCCGGAATTTTTATCCCCGGTACTTCATTATTTAAAAATTGTGCATTTTTATAGCTTACAAGCGGCATAATTCCGGCAAGTATTTTAATATCATCCGGCTTATGTATTTTTGATAAATATTCTATGGTATCGTCATCATAAATAGGCTGGGTCAGGAAAAAACGTGCACCTGCCTCTATCTTTTTATGCATTCTCAGTATTTCAGCGTCCTTGTTATTGGCATTAAGATTTAACGCTCCACCAATATAATAAGGATCCTCCTTAAAAAGTTCCTTGTTCATTACACTGACAAATTCCATTAATTTCAACGAATTAAAATTAAATACACTTTTTATTTCACTTTTTCCTGCACCGGGTATAGGATCACCTGTGACAATTAAAATATTTCTAATCCCTTCTATATGAGCGGCTAATAAATCCGATTTTAAGGCAATACTGTTTCTGTCCCTACAACAAATATGAGGTATTACGTCAATGCCCACCTTTCTTTGAATAATAGAAGCAACCATGAGGGAATTAGCTCTTGCTTTTGCCAAAGGGGAGTCGGCAACCGTTATAACATGGACGCCGTTTGCCTTTAATAACTCCGCTCCGGTTAAAACTTTACCAAGATCACTTGTAGAAGGAGGATCCAATTCTACTGCAATGGTAAACTTTTTTTTCTTCAAATTTTCATAAAAAGAATTATAAATAGGCTGCTGATAAATTTTTGTTACTTCCTCAAAAGCAGCTTTAGACGGACTGACGATTTTCTTGTTCATCAGCTTTTCCGCAATTTTACGGATATGTGCAGGTGTAGTTCCACAGCAGCCTCCTACAATTTTTACACCTAATTTTGAAATGCTTACAACGGTATCGGCAAAATAATCTTCATTTTGAGAATAAACGGTTCGTTCGTTAATGATCTCGGGAAAGCCTGCATTAGGCAATGCAGCCACAATATCATTTCCAAAATGAATCTGCTTCATATTGTTATATAAATGAGTAGGACCTGAACCACAATTAAATCCGTAAGCATCAATATATTTTATATTTTTTGCTTTCTGTACAATTTTCGCCGCACTAATCCCTTGTCTGGTATATCCGTCAGGCATAATAACAAATTGAGTTATAATAAATGCTTCCGGTTTTTTTCGTTTAATATATTCCGTGACTTCTTTCAAATAATCCACACTGCTGAAAGTTTCAAAAACAAAGATATCCGCTCCTGCTTCAAGAAAGGTATCAATAATAAACAAATATTCATCTATTATTGTCCTTTTATCTATTTGTACCTTATCTTTCACAACCGGGATAGGTCCAATATCTGCAGCAATGTAAACATCATCTTGCGAAATCGCACTTTTGGCAATATCATATCCCTTTCGAATAATTTCTTTTAATTCTTCTCTTGAAACTCCTAAAGTGATGGAATTTGCAGAAAAAGTATTGGTTCTGATTAGCTTTGCACCTGCGTTGACATATTGTCTGTGAATCCTTTTGATAAGATCAGCATCTGTAATATTCGCATATTCAGAGAACACCACCGTATTTCCGGTCAACTGTGCATAGTATGTCCCCATTGCCCCATCCGTTATTAAAATATTATTTTTTAGATACTCTCTTATCATCGTCCACTCCACCTAAACATAGTTATATTAATGTAATTATACACAAAAAACCTTAAGTTAACAACTTAAGGTTTTCTGCCGATATTTCTTATTAAATATATTTTTTAACTATGTAAATTAATACTCTTGCACCGGAATATACGGAATCCTTTGATCCATGTCATTCCATAAATATACTTTTATCTTATAGCCGACTGTATCTTCTATATCTATATTCATTGTTGCACTGAATAAGTAAGTTTGAGCACCGGTAACAAAATCAATCGGACATATTGAAACCTGTTTTAACTGATCTATTCCGTTTTCGGTTTTTATTAAAGCGACAATCAGTTTCATGCCTCTTGTTTCTGAACAATTATTTTTTATATGAACTGACGCAGTTATGGTATCATTTATCGGAATATTAATATCACTCAATTTTTCCGTTGAAGATAATTCTTTATTTCCTATCTTAAGCGATACCGGAGCTATTAATAAACCTGATTTAGATACCACATTATCATTTATTGTGACTTCTACGGAAGATTGATGAAAAATTACGCTGTCGGAATTATCCGTTAAAACAACAAAAAACGTTTCTTCTCCTTCTGCCTCCTTATCATTTACTATATCAATAGTAATACTTTTTCTTGTCTCTCCTTTTTCAAAACGAACTGTACCCACAGACGAGATATAGTCCTTTCCCGCTTTAGCAGTACCGTCAACCGTCATATAATTAAAAGATACGGAATCTGTGGTATTTTCAGTTCTTTCCATATGAATTGTAATACTGCCATCTGTCTCATTTATCGAATAGTTTGAAGCATCAAATGATATCACCGGCTTACAATTTGTAGTAAAAGCTTTAAGACATACATTTGCATTCTCAAAACTATTGTCTCCTATTCTAAGCGACGTTAAATCAATCCAGTCATTTCCGTCTATACTAAGATAACTTTGATTCCTCGAAGCTGTGGCATTACTTAAGTATTGAAAAGGCTTTTCAACAAAAACCTGATAACGGTCACCTGGTGTTATGAGCTTAATTGCTACAACAAATTTTTCATTTTTCTTAATACGCACAGGACTATTCAGTTTAATTGTATGATAACCTGGATTAGCAATAGTACCGTTCTTAACTTTATTTAATCCTTGTATCGAATCTCCTGAAAAAGACGGATTTATATATATCTCATAAGGACATTCGGCCACAGAAGTATAAAAAGAAACTGCTTCAAGAAATTCATCATTGTCAGAATCCAATGTAAATACATTTGCAAACCACGCCGAATAATCTGAATTATTGGTTCCCAGCATAGTAACAGGGCCAAAGGGGTCATACTGATAAATATTATCATAATTGTTTACATCTTCGACATTGGTAAAACACCAGTTTTCTCGTCCCAAGGAAACATCATAATAAGAAATGTAAAAATATCCGTTATCACCAAAATCCTCACCCCAACTGTTTTTTACAATAAAAGCTCCGTTTTTTTGAATAGATGAATTAAAATTATTCCAATTATAATTATCATTCCAACCTACAATCACCACTTCATGATTAGGCGATTCTTCACCGTCATAATAATATGAAAAATTATTAGCATCATAATAATCCTCATGCCAATATATTGTCGTACCTACCGCACCATATTGCATGACGGCTTGTTTTATTTCATCAAGATCAGCAAGCTTTCTGTTTTCTCCTGAAGGCAAAGGAGGTATCCAATATATGCCTTGGACATGCATTCTCACATTTTCCTCTTTATATCCAACAGTGTTTGAATCTGGTTCGTAATACGGATAATCATCTTCTTCAAAAACCGGGCCTTTCCAGCTTGTCAGATAAGCTGAAGCAATACTAAAATTACCACCTTGATCATAATCCAAATCATATCCATGGTTGTTCATCATATTTCTTTCTGAAAAGTCATAATATCCTCGATTGTTTCGCAACAAATATGACTCCAAAACAGAAAGCGTTGCAAAAGCCCAGCAAGGACCGTCTATATGCTGATCCTTTACAGAAGTTTGATATTCGATCGAACTATATTGTTCCGGCAAAGAATTTGCTTCAAATAATAAACTTTTATTTCCTTCGTTATATTCAGAACGTTTTATAATAAACGGAGAAGGAATATACCCAAACTTTTCTTCTGTATGATTCTTTCTATTGTTGACATATTCAACATAGTCAGGATTTAACGGCACTTCAAAAAATTTGTTGTTTTCCGAAGCAAAACTTTGATTATAACCTAAATAACAAAAAGAATTTAATATTAAAATCGCCGTTAATGCTATAATAATTTTACTTACCAATCCCTTCTTAAATCGACACATATTTACCTCCTGCATCAACATTTTAATACTTTTGTAAATATGTTCATATTATATCATTCGCTCCAGAAAGATACAACTTTTTTTTAATTTTCTTACGATACATTTATTAGCTAAAAGGTCCTCTTTCACATGGTGAAAAGCACCTACAGCTGGTTTAAAGGAAAGTCATGCAGACCGCTTACGGCTCCTTTTGACATTACATTGATAAAAACACGCAGAAACGATATGCTGAAAAAACTGGATTTATATATGCAGACAAGTGTAAAGGAATACTGGATTGCAGACCCTGCAAAAAAAGAAGTATACGGTTTTAAGGCAACATTTAGGGGCGAACAGTGTTCGCCCCTACAACAAATAATGGTATTAAAAATATATAAATCGTATTCATTATATGGAATATTAAGTTGACCAACAGTCCCTTTAATAATAACCATATCCTCCAATGCCATACCAAGGCCCGTAACCATACGGCTGATATCCGAATCTTCTCCTTCTGTCAAGTATTTCCCTGATCAATAATATTCCTAAAAGTCCTCTGAATAGCCCTCTAGGGCCGAAAAATTGTTTTGTTTCGCTTTCTGATTCTATTTTGTATTGTTTGAACATTTCCGGATGTTGCTTTTTACATTCTTCATATAACTCATCAATCATTTTTTCAATCATTTTATAACTTGGATATGGATACATACTTGGATTATAGGACATATCCATCATTTCACATTTTCTTCTAACCATAGGATATACAATATAATAGATATCCGGATATCGAATCGGATCTACATCCATCATTTCAGGATAGTACATATTTATATAATTATTATAATAACCGTACATACATTTATCCTCCCTTCTAATGATAGTGCTACTTTATTTTTCACTATCATTATATGGGAGCTGTATTACGAGTGTTACTTAATCCTTCTTGTTCATTTTAAACTTTCTGCAATAACACTCCATATATCCTGCGTTTCGAAGCCTCGTCTCCAACCTGCTACACCTGCAAGATTATACTTATTGACCAATTGAGATTTCAATTTAATGGACGTAGCATCTTCCACCCAAATCTTATAAGTTTTGCCGTCCTTATAATATGTGGCAACATATTGACCGCTTTTTTCATCCCAAACCAACGTTGCATTGTTTTGTTTAATCAAATCGTTGGCCGTCATCATAGATATTGCCGTCGTTTTTGTCACTTTTCCGTTTGTTTCTTCCCACACTCTGGTATAAAAAGGAACTCCTAATAATATTTGTTCATTTGGAACTTGCTCCATGATGCCCTTAAGAGCGTTTTCCACCCAGCTTAATTGAGCTACCGAACCACTGGTTTTACTCCAAGAACCATTTTGGTCATAACCCATTAATACTACATAGTCCACTGCTTTTCCAAGCGCTTCTCTATCATAACACATGGACCATGTAAGGCTCGTAGGCTCAATTTTTGTCACATCCACCGATGTAATGACCCCTTGTTCTCTCATAACAAGTGCTATTTCCCTTACATACTGTGAAAAAGCATCTTTGTCACTATAATACATGTTTTCAAAATCAATATTAATACCATCCAGTTTATATTTATCCGTAAACTCCAATAAAAGTTCAATAGTAATCTTACGTGCCTCTTTATTATTTAAAATCTTATTGGCTACATCTATATCAAACTCATTTCTGTAAAGCGCCCATATGTCATATTGATTATTTTCAGCCCATTGAACAAAATTATAGTCACCCATGTCAATCATATGAATACTGTTTTGTCCGTCGCTATATACAGTAGGATCACTTGACTTCACTCCCATACTGCTGGTATTTGCTCGTAATTCAAACCATGTGGGGGATATTACGTCTAATCCTTCCATTTTTCCGACATTTGACATATCAGGTGTCTTAACGGAGATCTGTTCCCATACAAGACTGATTTTATCATCTCTATACAATCTTTCTTGAGAATCATACACAACCCACTGTTCATTCATTTTCCTTAAACGATAACTTACTTCCATCTTATAATGTTTTGTTTTCTCCGTTCCGTCATCAAATACCCTGGTGTATGAAACATCATAAACAACATTTACTTTGGCAAAACGACCGTTTACGTTTTCAATCGTTATCTGTCTGTCAGAAATATGTTGTTTAACATCCATTCCCTTTTTGCCATATAATTCAATAACATTTGCTCTTGCTTTGTTATAATCATTTTCTTTCCCTACAGAATATTGAAAATTAAAGTCAATATCCGATTGTCCTTTATTTTTCTTTTCAAGGTACTTGTCCATATATTGCTCAATAAAAATTATTATTTTTGATTGTTCTTGATTTTTATCAACAATATCATCTACACTTAGCATATTTTTTATCATAACGGCAGCTTCAGCCCTTGTGGCATTATTATAAGGTCGAAAAGTATTATTTTCATATCCTTTAATAATTCCTTTATCTACGGCTGCCGAAAGCTCTTTCTTATACTTATAGTCAACAGGTATGTCACGAAAACTCATTGCCGTATTATACACTGATAATTCTGTATTCAACCCTCTAACCAGCATAAGCACAATTTCTTCACGTGTAATATAATTATTTGGATGAAAATATCCATTTCCATCCCCTATGGTTATACCATGTTGTCTCGCAATAGATACTTCCTCATAAAACCAATCTTGCGGTTGAACATCTTTAAATTCAACAATATCTCCATTACTTGTATAATTCAATGCCCTTACTAATAAAGCGATAAACTCCGCTCTGTTTATTGGCTGATCAGGATTTGCGTTCCTATTTGTATCACCTTTTAGTATTCCCGCATATACAAGTTGCTCCATATATTCTCTCGCCCAATGTCCTGAAATATCTTTCATATAGAAACAATCTTCTACCTGAAAAGCATTCACATAAACAGGGTTATTAAAAAATATAATAGCAATCATAATGATTGTAAATAAATATCTAATAAAAGACCTCACAAAAATTCCCCCTATTCTCTTTCTAAAACATTCAATTTCAAATTTTCTACGCGCAAACGTCCACCTCTATATTAACATAATATAGAGGTGGAATCTATAGGAGATAGGTGGAATTTTTTATTGTGTTACAGGATTTGTTTCTGAAACTACAGGCGATTCCACCGGATTTTCTTGTCCTTCCATATTAGAAACAACATCCTCCGACTGTTGTGGTGCTTGAGTTTCAACAGGAGAAGCAGGTTGCTCCGACTGCTTACTACTATTATCATCTTTTGGTGTATTCGGAGAAACCGGAACCGTTACCTTTTTTGATCCTCTCACAACATGTTGTTCCAAAGGCAAATAGGTACTCCTGGATATTTTTTTTCGCTCTACAATTTTTCCGTCTTTTTTTATAATTTTATAGGTATCAACAACATATCCGTTTCCACCTTTTTGTTTTACAATTGTTTTACCTTCTTCCAAATTAGGATCATCAGTATACTTTACACTAAAGGGGGTTGTCTGAATAACTTGATTTTCAATGGAAACCGTTTTCCCTTTTTCATTATTGACTCCGTATAATTCTAATGAAAGTCTGTTTCCCGATACTTTGGAAATAATTTTTATGGGCCACTCTGTATTATTCCTAAATTTAAAATCAATGGAACCATATGAAACCGTTGCATCTTGTCCTAAAGGTACATATGAAACCGTTAATGAATGATTGGTACGGCTCACCACTTCAAGGTCTGCATATAATATTGCATTATATAATGTTGAAGAAACTTGGCATATACCTCCCCCTAGGCCATCTACGACGGTTCCACCCACATATACTTTTGCATTTTGAAACCCTGCTTCTTTTGTTCTGGACCCTACAACATCATTGTATGAAAAAACATCCCCGGGGCCCAAAACAATATCATTGATTTTTTTTGCTGCAAGTTTAATATTCGTTGTTCTGTCAACATCTTCAGGATTAAATACCGTTGTATATTGTGCCAACTGATCCTTAAACAAAATTTTCTGCAAAATTTCCGTCGTTCTGTCAGGAACCGTTAACTGAATGGGAATGACATATTCTTGTCCTGAACCTCTGTTTTCATCAATAATTTTTGCAGCTTCTTCTTTGTTGAAATGAATACCTACTACATGAGGAATAATTTGAAGTTTGTAATTCTGAACTTCATACTTAGCATCTACAGGTTCTTTACAAACCTCATTGTATAAATCCTCAACATTTACTTGTTTAGGCTGTACTACTTCAGGATTTAATTCTATTACATCTACATATCCGTAATTTAAGGCTTCCAATATTTTTTCTTTTGCTTTTTCTATAATAATAAGTTCCCCACTTGTACCTTCTTTTACATATAAATAATTACCTTCAATTCTCGTACTATATTCTTGGACAGGTATATCCACCTGTACAGATAACTCTTTAATTTTGTTTTCAAGCTTTATCGGATCTGCTTTAATATCTAACGGAATAAATACATGTTTCGTTTTTGCGGTATAAATTTCTTTCATTTTCCTAAAAAAATTTCCTGCTCTTCCCACTTTATAAGCTTTATCCGCAGCAGCATTAACATCATAATAGGCACCGATATCCGCACAAGAAACATTTAACCTTTTTCCTTTGCTTTGGATAACAAAACTCTTCTGTGACAATTCTCCTTCATATTTGTCCAAAACCGCTGAAATTGCTGATTCTTTTGTATATCCTCCTACATGAATATCGCCAATATATACTCCTGAATAAATATCCGAATAGGATAATACATTATTTACAGCAAATCCTATTAACGTGGTCGTAATAACAAGTACTATCAACAAGTAAATGATTCCATACTTTATGTATTTTGAATTAATTTGTAATAGCTGCCTTACTGTTTGTTGTTTTAAAGGCTCTTGCATAGCCGACTCCTTTCATTTATCATAGCATATATAAATTTATTAATTATTAGACTTATTTTTTATACGTTTTGTTCCATTTCTATCTCACTAATAATTATATTATAAACAACATATATAATGACTTCTAATACTACAAAAACTATTTTTCAAATTGCATTGAAGATATTTTTTATTAACAATATTATAAATTATAAAACAGTAATAATAAACAACCATGTGGATAACTTGTTAATTTATTACTATAAATAATAAACAGCCTAATCCCTTGATATAACTGATGTTACCATAATATATCAGAAGTTAACCAAACTATTTATTCACAGGGTTGTGGATAAATTATTTAGTTATTCACAAATTATTCTACTAAGTATCCCTTTTTACGTAAAGCATTTTCTATTCTGGACATTGTTTCTTCATCCTTGCATTCAATGGTATGTAAATGAATACCGTCTGTTAAATTACTTAAAGGTTTTGTACCTTTTTGATTAATTTTTTCCATAAAATTATCCACATCCCTCCTTGAACGAACCATAATATTTCCACATATTTGTCCATAAATACTGTGTTCAACAATAACATCCACTACAGTCCCACCTTCATCCACAATGGTTGTAAGTTCATCTCTTATATCACTTTTATCATGCTTACTTACAATTGTTTTGCGCACATTTTCTTCATCTTTTAATATCATGAAATACCCTTGAGGTGTAGCAATAATATTTGATCCTGCCGCTCGTAATAATGCAATATCCTGAACAATAACCTGGCGACTTACCTTTACCATTTCCGCCAGTTTTGATCCACTGATAGGGCTGTCTCTCTGACTCAATATCTCTAATATTTTATTCCTTCTTTCTAAAGAATTCATAATATTCACCTCAAGTATTATAGTAATACAAAAATAACCATAAATCAATTCCGTTATTGACATAACTAAAATATATTATCTACTAAAATATATTAAAAAAAGGGCTTCTATAACAGCCCCTTTTTTTATTTTTCTTATTTATAATTTAAAATCTGATTCAATTTTGAAGTGGCAAAATATACAACCGGAATAGATACAAACAATTCAAAAACGATTCCCGTCCAAATTGCCAATGCCTTAGGCATCTCAACATCAATAAGTTGCTCCGGCTCAGGTACTTTTAATATTTGTAATGTATAATACATTGCTGCTACTATAAAAATAAGTGTCAACATTTTGTACGTATATTTATACCATTTCCTATCTGATACTTTATGACGAACTCTGACAGGTACAAAAAATATAGTTATAAGCAAAGAAATAATAAAGAATAACCAAACATATATGTACGGCCCTTTTGTTAATACGTCATCAAACGGCTTATAAATATAATAAAATGTGTCTGAAATAACCCCCATTGTAATAAACAACATAACCGACAACAATATGGAACGACCTAAGGGCCTATGATGCATTCCACCGGATAATACTTTAACAATACCGTAGGTAATAGCACAATATAACGTAGGCTTAAAAACATCAAGTAAAGCTGCTATTGAAAAAATAACCGCCATTTTAAAAATCGTCCCAAAAATGCATCTTAGAACATAATAATATATTCTTTTTGTTTTATTACTCCAGTAAAATCTATCAACAATTGATTTAGCAATTTTGTATGCAGTTAAATTTAACAACCTCATCTTAACACTCCAATACTTAAAATATAATTAAAACAATGATTAGTAACATTATACAACATTATTAACCAAAGAAATATTCGCTTTTTAAACAAATAATTTTAATAATTTTTGATTATATTATACACTCAGCAAAAAGAACCATATCAAAGATTGATATGGTTCTTTTTGTATGTAACATATAAGTTCCGGCAACGACCTACTTTCCCAGGAGGTTTCCCTCCAAGTATCATCGGCACTGCAAAGCTTAA
>Ga0134102_1002236_pt1 | contig 13368 bp, 7 predicted proteins | sample 13_3_2metaG_FD_94447 | JGI IMG/M metagenome (GOLD analysis project Ga0134102, IMG submission 94447) | Switchgrass degrading microbial communities from high solid loading bioreactors in New Hampshire, USA - 13_49_3.3_201_A3 metaG | ecosystem: Engineered > Bioreactor > Semi-continuous > Anaerobic >...
CCAGCCTAACATGCCATGTACTCATTGTCAACAGCTTTCGCGGCATAAACGCTTAGACTATTGTTTGATTAGCTACTGCTTTGATGACCGAGGTATTTTACACACAAATTTGGACTTGACTCACCTTTCAAATTACAGTTTTAAGTCAATACTTCATTATCAATAATACTAAAAAGAAGCTGCTTACGCTGATATCTCCCCTGCGGCAGGATATAGTATTTTTTCGGATACCTTATATACTTAGCCTATTCAATATCTATTCCAATTGTTTTTCGATAATACTTAATAACATAATTCTTACTGCACCAGTTTGGGATAAGCCGCAGCTAGCATAAGCTGGCGTTCATCTTCTGCTAAAGCGTCATAAAAAACATACAATGCAGCACAAGCCCTTGAAATTGCAACATAGTGCATGAGTCTGTGCTGATTGTCAGAAAAAGCATCAACATCCAGTAGGATAACAATTTTTGCCTCAAGACCCTTAAATGATGAAATCGTGGAAAAACGCAATTCATCTTTTTTTGCCTGCCACATAAAACCATCTGTCTTTATTTTCCCAACTTCAGGCGGAAGTTTCCCATAGGAAAGGCAACAACGCGGATTCTCAATGGTGTAAGCCGACATAAGTACAATATCCCCGCTGTTAATACCATAAGCTTTTAATTTCTGCAATAGTTCTATAACAAGAGATAGTTCTTCATGTAATGAAGAATACCTGAAGTATTCCACATTCGGGCCGGATGCTTTTATTCTGCTTACTTGTGGTATGTTAGTCATAAGCGTATTTGCATTTGCAATTTGTTTCGTATTCCTGCAGTTGACAGAAAGATTATAACTTGCCGCCACTTTACGCAGTTGAGGAAGTAAAGTATCCAATTCTGATTTTGAATTGAACAAATTTTGGTTTGGATCAAAGAATATACTCCAGTAACCTTCCGTCAAACCTCCATTAATTAAGGCATCAAGACATTTCAGGTATGTAGTATTTAACAAATCCTGACCCTCGTCAACAACTACCATGTCGTACTTTTTGCATAAATCTTTTCGAGCAAGAAACAGTTCGGGAAGCTCATGGCTGTAATACTCCGGATTTTTGTCCGGTGACCACGTTTCTCCACAGGCATTCATCATCAGTGCGTGCAGCGTTGATACTTCAACATTCAGAGATTCCCGTGCAAACGACTTTTTATATATTGAGCAATATTGTGGTTATAGCAAAGAAATAGTACGCTTTTCCCTGTCCAAAACGCACGCCGACACTGTTCAGTAGCAAGCAGCGTTTTACCGGTACCGGCCATCCCCGATACAAGAGTACGCTCATTATCTCCAAGTGCTCCGAGGACTTCATATTGCTCATCAGTAAGAGCACACAATTCCTGGGCAGCTCTATCAATAAATTCTTTCAGGCTCGGTACAAATCGAAAATCTCCCCGGAGCAGGTCAGCAGTTTGTAGTATTTCCTGTTCCGTAAGTGTGCCACCAGCAAATCCGTGTTGCCTGATACAACGTTCACGCCAATAATGAAAGCTCCGTCTGATTATGTCAGATAAAGTCCATTGAAAACTGTGATCAAATAAAACATCTCGAATGATATCAATTCCTTCATATGTAAAATCGCAGTCCGGCATTATCACACAGGAAGCAAATTGACTCCTGACAATCGGGCTCTGATTTCCCAGACGCTTTTTCAGGTAGGTTCTCAGCGAATGCATATTCCCCTGGACCTGAACAAATGGTCCCTCCAGCTTTGTTTCCCGTTTTCCATAACGATTGGTAAACACCCAGTATGCATCACTCCGTTCAACTGTACCGCCTTTAACTTCAACACATAAAATTCCCTCTCTACAAATAATAACAAAATCTATTTCGCCGAAAATATTATTACAATGTTCTGCAACGCCCAAAGAATGCAGAATTACTACTGTCTCGTCAGATTCCGACTCGCGAAATTTGGTGAAGAGTTTTTTCTCAGCATTGCTCTTTATATCCGGTGATATTATCTGTGGTATCATTCTTACCATATTTATACCCTCTATTTGTTAAGCAGGTCTCCAAACAGTCCTCTTGTTCTGTCATCCAGTGTGCCAATTACTGATACTCTGTCAAGCAGACAATTTCTCATCTCACAGCTCGTTTCCGGTAACAGTGTACAGGCATGACATGCCGCATAATTCAATGAATCGTATCCTTGAGCCTTAGACTGAACACATATAGGATCTGAAGAGCACCATGAGGCCTCTTGCAGCATACTTCGAAATATCTGTTCAAATGACTCCGGCAGTCCTTTCCGCACAAGCCCGCCCAGGCTGCCATCAGAGTCAGAAGACGAAGTATACAGAAGAATACCAGACATTCCTTGTGACGAACCCGGAAAAGTGCTGTATATTTTTTCCTTAATTGAAGCACCCGAATACCCACATTCAATTGATAGTTGTCGAATCAACAAATGTGCTAATGTATGAAGCAATACATATCTGGCTGAAAAGTTTTCACAACCAATATTACTGTGAGAAAGCCTTCGCCCCATTTCAGTATACCACATGGAATTTTTGGCTTCCCAACTCTGCAGTTGCGTTTCATTTACTTTTATAAAAATACCCTCACCAAGCATTTCAATAGCAGGAAGCCAGCTTTGAGGCACATTACTCAATGGAACGAAATCCTGGTCCTGGTGATATCCTTTAAATTTATCATCGTCCTGTGTAGGCTGATCAGGAGATATTCTTCTAAACCCCCTTAGTGCCAAAACTTCGCGCAGCCTTTTTACCAGTACTATATCATCAATATGATTCCTCAAAAAAGAGGGAACTTCCGCATGTGCTGTCTTAAACTGATAATCGTCCTGGTCGTCGGCACAGAAAACCCGATATTCTTCTTCTAAGAGATTCTGTTTTGTATATTCCTTTTTCTGTCCATCTCCATATCTGCGCATTATTTCCATACGAAGCTCATCAACAGTACAGATACCTCGGTCAAGCAAACTTTTAAACTGGAAGGAAATAATTCCATTCAAGATCGGTTCTGTCGGGTTACTTGCCAAAACCGCTACAAGGTTATCCCAGCATTTTTCGATTGCCTGCTGGATTTGGCTGCTCCAGGGTGGAATGGTCAATGCACTTGCTGTTATGGGAAAATAGACATTTGATGTACCACGCTGCAAAGTACGCATGGGAGCTTCACAGGAAATGGGATCATTATATTCACTTCTGTATCCTATCCATGGGCGCCTCCCACTGCAATGATATCCACGCAACGCATCTCTACCCATACTTCCTGCCATGGTTCGACTTTTACCACAGGCGGAGCAGGTAATCACAATACTATCCAGACCTCCCGATGTATCGGAGAACTCAATTTTTAAATCATCTCCACGTTTTGAAGGGCATTTTGAATAATCACCTTCATGAACCCACCAGTAATAAGGGAAATCCTCAAGATGCCCATTGATGCAGGCGGCAATGAATCGGGAGGGAACAATATTTTTCCCGCAGCGAAGGCACTTTTTACCGTCGTCATCTCCAAATCCCCAGTATGGCATCAGTCTGCCACAATCCGGACAAAAGTGCATAATTGGAAATCTGAATGCCGGAATGTCCGGTTGTGGATATCCATCCGTATTTTCAGAAACATATGGCTGTTTAAATCCTTCCACATTAAGAATCTTCTCAAGGTTTGGCTCATGCAGCACGGGGCTGTTGGATTTCCAGTAGTCCGTAGCACCAATAATGACAGAATAGTCTGGCATATCAACTATTGCACCGCTTCCAAATGTTGTGATTAACTGAGTTCTCCTAAGCTGTCCAACAACCTTCTTTTTTTGTTCATCATTTTTATTTCCCAAACGCATGTATTATCACCTCCCAAGCAGATAAATGCCTGCCTGACCGTCGACATTGCGCATGCTGTTCATTGTACGGAATCGGTCATCTTCCGTATCACCTTTCAACAGTGATTTTTCATTTTTGAAGCTTCGATATGCAAGTGTACCCACTGCAGCATCTTCCCATAAATCACTGATTATTTTCAATTCGTCTTTTACATATGATAATTCTTCTGGATCAACCGTTTTTACATAATCCAGGATCAGTTGTTCGATTTCCCTGACCTTTGGGTTATTCGCATCAAAATTGATTGCATCACCATTATGCAAAAGGTCGCTAACCAGGTACCTGCAAAGTGAAACAAAAAGGGCATGCAGACCTCTGTCGCGTGCTCTGTCGGAAAATGGCGTCAGGCTGGTAGCCTCGACATACCGATACATTGCTGTGTGATATTTCAAAAACTGCTCGTAATGGGACCTGTCTCGTGATCTGGAAGAGTTATATACAGTGACAACAATGCCAGGGTTGTTTCTACCGACACGACTGGTTGCCTGAATGTATTCGGCATTCGTTTTTGGTTGTCCTGCAACTATCATCGCGCCCAGCCGCCCTACATCCACACCAACGGAAATCATATTTGAAGCAAGTAAAAAATCATATACATCCACATGTGTATCACTGCGGTAACTTCGTTTTAATCCTTCCTGAATAACTTTTGTTATATCAGAGTTATTCATCCGGCTGGTGAGTTCAACAATGTTATCATATGATATATCAGCATCGATTCCGGGATATACGTTTGCAAATTTTGTTTTGGCCAAATACCCGAAACGGCTCTGCACGTCGTCCAAAATCTGTGTGCTTGCACCACCGAGTTCACGCAGACTGTTAAAATATACGATAATACTCCAGAAATTATCAATGGCTGTCTCTGAAAAGCCAAGCTTTTCAAGATACCTTGTTGCAAAAAGCATGGCGGCGTTTACCCTGATTAAGGTAGTAGTAGCAGTCGTTCCGATACCCATAACACCAAAATATCTTCTGGCCGGACGCTCATCAGGCGCAGATTCCGACGCAAAAAAAGAATCGCTTATGGATATACCCTGAGGCGGGAACTGTGTGTGAGAACGTCCATAAAGGGATCTGATCTGGTTTTCAGCATTTCTTATTGTTGCAGTCGATGCAATGACTTTTGCCTGAATTCCATTATGTTCGCATAGCCTTGTTACCGCGGCTTCGTATATACCAGTCATGGTTCCCAGAGGTCCTGAAATCAGGTGCAATTCGTCCTGAATTATCAACTCAGGTGGCTTTTTCCCGGATGTGATTCCAAACAGTGCTGCCGGTTTGTCATTAAGAGGAATCTGGCTGAATTTATCCACAGTAGCAACAATAAAAGAAGGTAAATGCTCATATATGGCCGCATCAATAATATGCACAGGCAATCCATTCTGGCGGAAATGAAACTCACAGTCTGGATTAGGGCAACGAATAATCATTCTGCTTGCAGCCATATCTACTGAATAGTTCTGCGCTGTGATTTTTTCGCCACACCATGGGCAAATCTGTATTTGACATGGATTTTCTTCATCCCCTGAAATCAAAGCACCACGCTGTTGTTTATTGATGCTTGCCCTGGCAGCTTCAAGACTGTTCGGTGTCAGCTTTCCTCCAACCCACAGACCAATAGCAATTTCAGAGCCTCCTAAATTATATTTTTCACGTAGTTGTTCACAGGCAAAAATAAGAATGCTCGCGCGTTCAAACTGTTGCAGAGTCAGAAGTCTCAGCGTATATCGCATTATTATGGTCACTCCGTCATCCTGAGTGTTGCGCAATCGTCTGAGAAAAATGACAAAAGCCGATATGCCAAGATAAGCCTCTGTTTTTCCGCCACCAGTAGGGAACCAGAGTAGATCGACTTTTTTACGTTCTTCTCCAGAAGGTTCAATAAATGAAACCATCTCATGCAGGAAAAATGCCAATTGGAATGGATACCAGTTAATTTTCTCGCTGTCTATTGGCTTCCTGTTTCTGGTTAAAGTTCGTACACGCTGAATATACATGGCCTCATTTGCAAGTTGAAATGCACGGAATACAATACCGTCTCCGTTACAGCTTTTTTCCAGCAAATCAATCGATTTATTAATTTGGCTGTATGCATCACGGCACTTTTTGATATTTCTTTCCGCACTCATTTTTCTGTCTCCCGAAAACTGGAGAGAATGCGTTTCTATCCTGTCAATCCACTTCTGATACTCGGCAATAAATTGCCGGAGTTCATTTATAAGAACAGACGGCACTTCTGTAAAAAGGCGTTTCATGTTGAAAATAGTCAATCCGGGGAATTCGGAAGCCTTCATCTGCCGAAGATTAAATGTCGGGAAAAAAGTAGAAGCAACCCATAAGGGATCCGGATTTTCGGTATCCCATTCGACCGAGCATCCGTGTCCCTGCCCATAGCAGTATACTCCGTAATATAATAATTCCAATTCCAGTAACTCCGGGTCAGTGGTCAGGTTAACTTTTTTATCAACCGAAGTAAAAATCGGTTCTCCATTGATGCCCGATACTTTAATCACCGGCTGAAATGCCGCCTTTTGATTTTGCTCAGACAATTCTTTTCCGGCCTGATTACCATTAACCAGGGCAATTGTTATTACTCTTTCACCTGTATCAAGGACACTATGGGTATAGACATGAAGTTGTAGCCCATTTTCCAACTCTCTTGGCTCAACGGTATTAGCATTGGATAATTGAATAACCTCTCTATAATTATAAGGTTGCCGTAACCAGAAATCCTCCGGTTTCTTTTCCATAACATTCCACTTGGAGACATCTATACCAAGATCCTTGGCATTTTCATAAGATACCAGATTGTAGAACGCATAGCTGCCAGAGACCAGAATCTCATTGACATCCGGCTTTATGGTACAGGTGATTCCCATCGAAGATGGATTTTTTTGGTTGCTGAGTGATATTGATGCGTCATATGTTTCAGCTGCGTTTTCAAGCAAAGGATTTCGCGCCAGATCCAACGCTTCGCTATCGTCATCCTGCGGGTATAATTTCCCCATAATATAATATTGCAATGGAAACTCTGTCAGTACTTCATCATTTGTGACAGGCCCGATAAAATCCTTTTCCAGTATCTCCGCAATTACTTTTCGTGCGGTATAGAATTCAGAATAATCAGCCATATTTAACCTCCCTGTTAATAGCGGTCTTTTTCCATTTGCGCAAATCCGGAAACAGTAAAACCCATCCAGATGCCAAAATCACCGATTGCTTTCGCGCCCGGCAAACTCTTACCAGAAACTGAAATACACGTTATCAGGTTGTCTACATACACATCACTGAAAATATTTGGATAATATCGGTAGCCAATTCTGCATGGATTGTTAAAAATTCGTTGAATAGCTCTCTGTATGCTATCCGCGAATGCTTTACCGGTATATCCCAGAACCATGTTTTCATTTTCTTCAGGTACTAATCGGTAAATTACATATGGTGCGTCACCCTCGGGGCATTTGCGCAATTTCAGGCGAGTGTCAGAAGTAAGCTCATTTTTTATGTAACTCTGAATTTCGCTTTTTGCTGCGAAAGTGTTTTTTTCCAAATCTCCAATATAACCAATTTCTATGTGGGAGAGATATCGCTTATTTCCAAAACCTCCTGACTGAAAGCACCGTCTGTTCGTTCCTTTATCAATATAAATATATTGATTTTTAAGACTGGTCTTGAACAACCGTTTTCTGGGACGGGTTAATGCCACATAACAAACCTTGTGTTCCTGTATATCATCAACCTGGTCATCAATCATTGCCGAAAGAACATCATCTATCACTAAAACAGTATCAAATTCGCGCCCCTTGGCTCGATGGATATTACTTACAATGACTGGTTCTGTTGCACCAATTGAAGTAAACAACAGTTTGTCCCGTGCATTACTTAATAGTCCTTTTAATAGCTCCTCAACTTCATAGCGTGGCTTATGGTTTCCGTGCTGGGTACTGATAAGTGCAAGCCAATAGTCTTTTGCTGTCTCCACACTCATCGATGGGAATTGCTCAAGAAAAGTCTGTAAAAACAACTCCTCATTTATCGTCTGGTTAGGATATGCCATCAGAACCTGAGCAATCCAACCACCCAGGTACGAGGTAGTCGCCGGTTTCTGTAGGACATGTGCTATATCGGCATTCTTAAGCCATGTGGATATTTTTAAAGCCTGTCCATTAGTTCTTGTGAGGATACCGAGAGTCCCATTTTTTGTTAATTCATAAATCTCAGACATTGACGCGTGTTGGAGGTTGATTCTGGAAGTCCCAATCACGGAGTCGATATTCTTAACTGCATTTGCTCTGTCTTTCGCAGTACCTGTTAATATTGCATTACGATATGGGTCGGCTATCAGAGACAAATCGCCCTCCTGACGATGGTTTTCTTTGAAAAATAAGTAGTTAATATCTTTGTACTCCTTGAACAAACTGGTGTAGAAATCCTCAGACGACATTATGGATGGATCATCTTTTGCCTGCCAGTCATAAAGAGCCTGACAGGCATCTCCCAATAACGTAAAACCACAACCGGCAGGAAGGATAGATAATATTTGCAGCACAAATTCTGCCCTGCAACCAACCAGGTCCTGTACCTCATCTATAACAATATGTTGATATTGCGAGAACATGTCCTCTTTTTTCTTCAGAAGATGAATGGCAGTGTGTATTCGTGTATCATAATCCTGTGCTTCAAGGACATAATTCTCAGGCAGCAAATCCGGATAACGTTCCTGAACCCAGGCGATTAAATATGTTGCAAATGAATCAAAAGTCCGGATTTCAATTTTTCTCCAATCATACCCAATCCGGTTAGCATCTGCAGCTGCCTGTAATCTCTGTTCTATAACCTCGACAGCAGCTCTGGAAAAGCAAAGTACAAGAATGCCTTCGGGGTCAATTTCTTTCTCTTCAACCATGTATATTAGTTTTTCAATCAGCGTCCATGTTTTTCCGGTTCCAGGGCCGGCGTTAATTAAAGTACGCTCAGTAACATCGCTCTCAATTACACTTTCCTGTGATGCTTCAATAAATGAAGAAAACCCCACTTGCTGATCCACATATTTTTTATCAAGGCTATCATGTTTTACAACTTCACTTACAGCAGGTAAAACATGCCGTGTCGGCAGCATTTCACTATCGCGTTTGTCACGAAATGCTACATCATGGATAAGTCCCTCATCTGAGGGTAAAGAACTAACCAGCAATTCTGCTGCGATTTTATCTCCAGAATCTTGATTTTCTTTTACATAAGGGTCCTTGTCGATTACAAATTCAGCAGAACGTTCGACCTGTTTAAGATTTTCTTCTATAATAAGTAACTCCGATTCTTGAAAATCGGGCCTGCATACTGTAAAATGTGAGCATTTTGTGTTGATACACTTGCATACCACTACTTCGGTACCATCTTCCTGCCGTATAGTCCCCCAAGGATAGTCATCTTTGGCAGCATAAGCACAATGTCCGGATGCTTTGTCATATTCCTCTTGCTGCATGACGGACAAACGATAACCATTACCATATTTCTTAAGAAATTCATTAAGGATATATAATGCAAATGGATCTCTGATTGTTTTTAGAAAATTAGTATCAGTCAGACAGGATCCCTTAACAGGCTGAAGATTACTGCGGAATGTTATTGTACTTCTACAGTCAGCACTCATTCTTTCACCTTCGTTTCAGGCAATTTGTAATAGCATTTCAGCTTTGTATAATCCCAAAAGCGGCTGTATTCGCCGGGCTGCATATTGCTTTTTGCCATTGCTTTGAAAACCATATCCTGATCTACTTCTACGCGAAGAGAAATCTGCTCCTGTAGAAAACGGTAAGCAGGTACGGAAAGAGACCTGTATCTTTCTGAAGAGCTGTCAATATCCGGGCTGCCACCAAAGATGAATCTGGCTTCTTTGCTGGTATCGACAATCCCAAAGTTGACCTCTTTGTGCCATCCCTGTAAAGCGGTATCCGGACTTAAAAGTTCAAAATAACTGCCATCGCTCAGTACTATACCAACTGATTGATTAGAGTAATAGGCACCTGGGGTCACCGCGAGTTGTGCGGCACCTTGTCCGACATTCCACATTGTTTCTTCAGGAAAATACAGTTTATCTCCAAATCGGTTTTCCATTTTTTCCAAGAGTGGACGAAGATTGCTGCTGCCTCCAACCATTAAAATGCTGTCAACATTTGCAATACCAACTCCGGACTCATAAATTGCTTTATCAAGGCAAGCTATTGCCGCATCAACCTCAGGCTTTATAATATCGACAAACCAATCGTAATCAAGCGTTTCTCGGCAGGTGCCATATACTCCATAATTATTAATTGAAATCGTGGCAGTGTCATCATCGCCAAGAGCGCGTTTTGCACGTTCTGATTTGACCAATAATATGTCCTGGGCATTGAGGGGCATATCATCAAATGCTATTTCAATTCCTTTTTTTCTGGCGATTTTTGAATGTATACGGCGTGCAATCTTATTATCCAGATCATTGCCTGCAACATTCATTCCTGCAGTTGCGAGTTCAGAAATTCTTCCGTTGGCATTCTGGATTATGGAAATATCAAGTGTTCCTCCACCCCAGTCAAATACAGCAACGATCGAAGAACTCTTCAATTCATTGTAATTTGCAAAAAAAGCTGCAGTCGGTTCACTGATAAACGATTTAATTGTAATACCAGCCATTTTTGCTGCCTTTCGCAAATTATTGCGCTTTAATGCACTGAAACCAACAGGTATGGCAACAGTAGCAGAATCCATACAGGCACCGGTCCTGTCACTTACCATGACTTTGAGTGCTTTGAATACTTCACATGCGACATCAACCGGAGTCCAGGTTTTCCCTGCAATTGTACGATTCCAGTTGACATCATCAAGAATAGTCTTTACTGAAGAAATATATTCACAGGACTGTGAAAGTTCCATTCTCTTTTCCCAGGCCTTTCGACCTGTAAAAACTTCTCCACTGTTCTTATCTATAGCCACAACAGAAGGCATAGGAAGACCCTCATCATCCCCATATAGAACCATCTCAGGCCTGTGATCCATTACCATACAGCCAACAGTCGCACTATTGGTAGTACCAAAATCTATGCCAAAATAGTGCTTCAGCAAAACAGCCATGTAAACACCTCTTATTCAAGACTAAGTCCATTCTTTTTTAATATATCGAATACCGATTTCAATTGTAGCCGCATATTTTCCCCCAAATCAGAACTCATGGGCAGAGTTTCGGCATCCAGAAAGTCCCGATATTCAACACGGAGTTTGGCAGCGAGCCTCTTTAGAACCTCTTCAGACTGTTTAGTCCTGTCTCGGCTCAGCATATCTGCTAATTTGGCTCTTTCTTCGATTTCTGTTTCCTTTTCTTTGACCTTTATTTCAAGAGCTGCTACCTGTTGCCGGAGAAGTGATACATCTTCTGACAAACGGCTGATTTCAATTCTTTGCTGTTCACAACACTCACGTTCGCGGTTCAATGCACACTGTACATTATCACGTTCAGTCCTTAACCTGGTGTTTTCAGACAAAAGATTTTCATTATTCATTTGTAACAGGATAAGTTCTTTCTCCAATTGTTTGATAGCATTAGCTGTGATACTGAGGCCATCACGCCAAGTAAATGTTTTGCTATACTCCGAAAACGCCTTGTCCACACAGTCATTGCACTGTATTGATGTATTATCCGGCATATCCGCATGTACCATATCTGTTGAATCCTGAGAAGTTCCTGTGTTCACTTCTGATTTATCAGTATCTTCTGATAACTTGTCGTCCTCAGATAACCATTTTTCGATATTGACCATTATGGACAGCTCTTCAGGTGAACTATGTCCTTCCGCCAGTAGAGTATGTAAAGCCTCCATCATCATTTTACGGAAGGACTCAATAATTGCCGGTCGCAGGCCAAGTGAGCTGAGATTTGGAAATACCGTTTCTGGAGACAAAATATTTACAAAAAACTTATCTACACTCTTTGCCATATCAGCAAGACGTTTTCCTTCCTTGTTAACAGACAGTTCCGGAAGACGTCTGACAACCATCATTATCAAAGTTTTCTCATCGGGAAGCTTTTCAATTAGTAAAGCCAACAAATGCATCATAACCTTAAAAGTAATGCTTTTATTCCTGTAAAAATATTTTCCGGATAGTAATTGATTAACGGTTTCCTGTTTGTCATTCGTTTTAGAAAGGTAGGTTATAAAGGGAACCATGCCAAGAAAAGAAAAACCGTCGTAAAGAAATGCTTCTGCTTTATCGTTAAAGCCATGCTCACTGACATAAGAAAGCCATTCGTTCTGGAAGCTGTTTTTATCAGCTTTGGACGCCTCGCTTTTTTTCTTAATTTGAAGCAGTTTTTCAATGACTCCTGTATCCATGCTGCACCTCATCATTTAATCTATTGTATGGCACTTTGTATACCATAAACAGGACTCTATACTGTAATGCTACTGTCAGGTAGACATCTTTTTCGATTTTATTTTATTTATGCCGATACTTCTCAGAGAAACCGATGAATTTCCCACTCTTTATGCGCATGTCAGCAGGCTTATCAGCATCTTTTGGTATCAGCCAGGCGTGTCCGATACGTTCAATTCCCGGAATACACCCTTCTTTGCACAATATCTGAACACGTTTTATTGAAATACCCCATTTTTCAGCCGCCTGTGCCGCAGAGATGTAGTCCATAACAAAGGTTCCTCCATTACATACATATACATAAACCCTGCATTATCACAGGGTTTCTTACGTTCGGTTCACAGCCGACTTCCATTCATAATCAGAGTGTTTCATAGCCTCGCGTGCTCTTTTTTACAAAATTGCCATAAATACTTATTAAATTATATACTCTTTAGCGAACAATATCAAGATTTGTAATCCAAAATCAGCCAAATTCGGCTCTTAAGCCAAAAAAACATCAAAAAACTGATTTAATAAAACTCAACAGGGCCTCCATTCATAAACTTTTCATCCGTTTTGTTGGAGTGCATTACTTACATATCTCATTATAATGAAACTCTAAAAACGAGATATCAGGTTTATAGCTTAAGGGTACCTTAAAATTTAGTCCTTCTAATAATCTTTTTATTTGAGAATCTGCTTTAGGTCCAAAAATTATCTTATAATCTTTATCAAGGCTAAAATACCCTTTGTCAAACAATTTATCATGTAAGACGCAGAAACATATAGCATTTTTCGGATTTAGTCTATTTTCTTCATCTACTTTCCAAGGTTTAATATGGCTACAAACCAATAAATCTGGTTTGTTTATTTCACATAGCGCACACTCGTTATTATAAAGATTTAGTACGAACTCCCTTAATACAGATTGATTAATCCTGTTTTTAGTTTTTGCGGTAATTTCCGTATTGTTATAGTCTCAAGTAGTGGTGTAAATTTCGTGGAGGCTAATTGACAAAAGTAACCACGATATGATTTCTACTTTATTAGGGAAACAAAACAAAACAAATAAAGTAGAGGAGGTCATACC
>Ga0134102_1002262_pt1 | contig 13253 bp, 10 predicted proteins | sample 13_3_2metaG_FD_94447 | JGI IMG/M metagenome (GOLD analysis project Ga0134102, IMG submission 94447) | Switchgrass degrading microbial communities from high solid loading bioreactors in New Hampshire, USA - 13_49_3.3_201_A3 metaG | ecosystem: Engineered > Bioreactor > Semi-continuous > Anaerobic...
ATAAAGCCGCTTGCGTTTCTTGCGCTCATCCTACACTGGTTCAATCCGCTTATATGGCTGAGTTTTGTGCTCATGAGCCGGGACATGGAGATGTCCTGCGATGAGAGCGTGCTGCGCAGGCTGGGTGAGGATGCAAAGAGAGGCTATTCATATTCGCTCCTGTCACTGTCGGTGCAAAAGAAAGGACTTTTGGCGGCAAACCCTTTAGCTTTCGGTGAGAACCATACAAAAGCCAGGATTAAGAATGTTCTTAATTTTAAGAAACCTGCATTTTGGGTCATAGTGATTGCGGTTATAGCTGTTTGCGCGGTTGTGATTGCTTTTGTAACGGATAAGCAGAATGATAAGGATTTATATCTGGGTTATTCCATTAAGGCGCTAATGGATAATAAAACTCCTTATGTAGGAGACAACCCTAAGGTTGTTGCGATTATCGACGCTATGCCCTTGCCAAAAGGCATAGTGCGCGATACGGTTGAACTTCAGACTACTGACATGCCTTATGGCATAACCATAAACTATGTAATGACTGATTCTGTTGATATAAAAGTAAATGAAGCCATAAGCGGCGACGCTTTTCAGCGGAATGCCATTGTGCTTTTCAGCCTGATTGACAATGTAGATGTCATAAACTGCAAAATTATTGATAAAACCGGTGAGCATGACGGAACAACATATGCTTTTACCTATACCAGGGAAGCAGCTGAAGAATTGCTTGGCAAGGACCTGCGCTCCTTTTCGCAAAATGCAGATACCGTCAGGAGCCTGATAGGCATGATAAGTAACATATAAAAGAAGTCGTCTCAAAGTCAGACAATATAGAAAATCAATAATAAAAGAGTCCTTATAAATAGGACTTTTTTTATTATTGATTTTTTATCACTCCCCGTGACTTAAGCCAGGGCCAGTCATACCCCAATGCCATTGGCGTTGAACACATCAATGTCCCAGGTGAATCTATAGTTAAAACGGTCTAGTGTATATAATCATATAACAAATTTGTAAAAAATTGATGGTAAATAGCGGAATCGAAATATTTATTTCTGACAAAATAAAAACGTAGGGGACATATACACTTATTAAAACTGACATCTGCAGTGAAAGCTATATGTCGGGATTTTTAGCAATCGGAATAAACAGGAGTGATTGATATGAAGACGAGTTGGAAAGGCTCCATCAGTTTTGGCATGGTGTATTTTCCTGTTAATGTATACACTGCGACTTCGGGTTCAAGCGGAGTAAAGTTGAACTACCTGCACAGAAAATGCAACAACCGCATCCGTTACAAGAAAGTTTGCGAAGCTTGCAATGAGGAGGTTTCTCAGGATGAAATCGTCAAAGGATATGAGTATGAGAAAGACAAGTATGTTGTTATAACGGACGAAGACTTCGAAAAACTGCCCATTAAGTCAAAAAAGGTAATTGCAATTTCACATTTTGTGGATGAAGACGCGGTTGATCCGATATATCTGGATAAGGCTTATTTTATTTCACCCGGAAACTTCAGTGCAAGCAAGGCGTTCGAACTTTTCAGAAGAGCTATGCGTGAAACCGGCAAGGTTGGCATTGCAAAAATTACGCTGACATCCAATGAATATGTGGCCATGATAAAGCCTTATGACAAAGGCGGAATGCTCCTGTATCTGCTGTATTATTTGGATGAAATTAAAAAAACCGAGGATATTACGGAACTTAATTATAATGTGGATATCCACAACAATGAACTGAAAATGGCTATAAGCCTGATTGAAAACATGACCGGGGAATTTGATATCGCACAATACAGGAATGAATACCAGGATGCGCTTAAACAGCTTATTCAGGCCAAAATCGAGAGAAAGGAAGTTGTAAGTCCGCCTGAAGCGCAGCAGAATATAGTTGACCTGATGGAAGCGCTTAAAGCAAGCGTGGAAGCCGCCAAAAATAGCAGAACGGACAGCAGCGGCATTGGTAAAGGGAAAAGCAGAGGGAAAAGTATGGAAAAGAGCACAAGCAATAAAATAAGAAAAACGGCCACTGAAGACAGGAAGGCGGCTGCCGGAGAAAATGATACCGGAGAACTGGTGGGTGTAAATGCAGGCGCCGATACTTCCGCAAAAGCAAAATCAGGTAAAAAGGAAAAAACATTATGAACCGCGACATGTTTGACGAAAAAAACATCGTGCCCATGGCACCGGTGCCGTCCGAACCGTTTGACTCTGATGATTACATTTATGAGATAAAGTTTGACGGAATGCGCTGTATCGGTTACTACGACACTGATGTGACTCTCCGCAACAGGGCCAATAAAGATATCACTGCCCTTTTTCCGGAATTCCGTGATATATATAAACAGTTTAGGCACAAGTGTATAATTGACTCCGAAATTGTTGTCCTAAACCAGGGGAAACCGGATTATTCGAGGCTTAATAAAAGGAGATTTCTTTCAAACATTATACAAATTAATCTGATGTCAAAAAAAATCCCGGCCACGCTTATAGTTTACGACATTCTTTACTATAAAGACAGGGCGGTCACGGAGATGCCGCTTATTGAAAGAAAGCGGTTGCTTGAGGAAAATACTGTTGAAGGCGGGCACCTGGCAATTTCCAGATTTGTTAGAGGTGCCGGAACCGCACTTTTCGAACAGGCCGTAAATCAGGAACTTGAAGGAATCGTTGCGAAAAAAATTGACGGTATTTATGTCCAGGGCCGTTCAAGGCTTTGGCTTAAGAGCAAGCGCAAACAGGATATGGATCTGCTGCTTTGTGGTTATATGGAAGGCAAGGGATTTCTTTTTTGTGACAATGACCTTAATTACAGAATTTCTATTCGCAACGTTGATAAAAATACATTTGATTTCCTTTACAAATATGTTATTGAGCACCAACTGGACAATTCGCCTCTTAAATTCCAGCCTTTAAATTTAAAAGGAGCCATATGGGCAAAACCTGAGTTATATTGCGTAGTGGAATATATGCAGGAGATGGAGTCGGGGTATTTAAGAGAAGCTGTTTTCCAATGTCGTTTTTCCACAGTGTACCTAAAGACAATTCGACAATGTTCTGGGATATTATGAAACATGCAAAATCTTAACTATCTCTTGCATTTTGGCTGGCTGTGCGCTATAATGGCAAAGTAGATTTTGACTACAAATGTCCGCAGCACAAGGACAACAGATACGAGAGTTCTCTCACCATACTTAAACGGAGGTATTGAAATGAAAAGGTACATTGCACTGTTTCTTGCCTGTTTCATGTTGGTAGCGTTGGTAACCGGCTGCTCCGGCAGTTCCTCCAGCTCCAACTCCAGCGTAGCGCCTTCCTCCTCTTCGTCGTCAAAAGTCATTAAAATCGGCATCTTCGAACCGGCTTCCGGTATGAATGGCGCCGGCGGTAAGCAGGAGACCCTGGGCATCCGCTATGCTCATTCCGTTAAACCCAAAGTCACCATTGGCGGCGTGGAGTACACCATCGAACTGGTGGAAGTAGACAATCAGTCCGATAACTCCAAGGCCGGGAGCGCAGCTCAGCAGCTGGTCTCCGAAGGCGTCTCGGTGGTGCTTGGTTCCTACGGCTCCGGTGTTTCCATCGCCGCAGGCCAAATTTTTGCAGACGCCAAGATTCCCGCCATCGGTGCTTCCTGTACCAATCCCCAGGTCACCGAAGGCAATCCCTACTATTTCCGTATTTGCTTCCTGGATCCATTCCAGGGCACAGTCATGGCAAACTTTGCTTATGACATGGGCCTCAGAAAGGCAGCTGTCCTGACCGAAGCGGGCGACGACTATTCCGTTGGTCTTGGACACTACTTCGCGCAGGCTTTTGAGAAGCTGGGCGGCAGTGTCGTCAATGTCCAGTTCCAGAGCGGCGAGACCGACTTCTCCGCCACCATGGCCAGCCTGGTAAGTGAGGGTATCGACGTACTTTTTGCCCCCTCTTCCATTGAAAGCGCTCCCCTCATTATCAAGCAGGCCCGCAATGCTGGTCTCACCTGCCCCATAATGGCCGGTGACACCTGGGAAAACGAGACTATCATCACGAACGCAGGAGACGCCGCATACGATGTTTATCTCTCGGCTTTCTTTGATCCCAACGACACTTCAGCGGCCGCCAAGGAATTTGTTGAAGGCTTTACTGAGTGGCTCAAGGCTGACAACACTCGTTTGACCAACAACGGCGGTTCCACTGGTGTGGCCGGCGTGTCCGCTTTGGGCTATGACGCTTACATGGTTGCCCTGGCCGCCATCGAGGCTGCCCAGTCCACCGACGGCACCGTAATTCGCGACGCACTGGTCAATCTGAAGTATTCCGGCGTTACTGGCGAATGTGCTTCCTTCGATGAAAACGGCGATGCCGCCAAGGATATGGCCTATATCAAGACAATTGATCTGGAGACCGGTACCTTCAAGTTCCTCCAGACCCAGACTGTATCCTGATATAAACCCTTAAAGTTCGGGGAGCGGGAGAATATTTCCCGCTCGCCTTGATGTCTTTTGCGCTGCGGCGCTACTTCCACTTTTTGGAGGCAGCTTATATGCATGACTTTTTTTATTACATACAACTGTTGCTTGCCGGTATTACGGTGGGCAGTCTATATGCGCTGATTGCCATTGGCTATACCATGGTTTATGGAATTCTTCGCCTTATAAACTTCGCACATGGCGATATTTTCATGGCTGCTGGCTTTTTCATGATCTTCATCAGCGCCACCACCAGCATCTACGTGTCTTTGCCCATAGTTTTAATCCTAACCGTGATTCTGGGCGTCGCCGTAGAACGGGTTGCCTACCGGCCCCTGCGTGAGGCTCCACGTATGAGTGTCATGATTTCAGCCATCGGCGTTTCCTATCTTTTGCAGAACTTTGCAACCTATTATACCGGAGGCTTGGCTCGCCCCTATCCGGTAATCCCCTTCCTGACCCGTGAGGTCACCATCGGCAGTATGACAGTGAAGGCGTTGACCATCATCACCCCTGTTTTGACGGTGATTCTGGTCGTTGCCCTGGTGCTGCTTATAAACCGCACCAAAATAGGTATGGCCATGCGGGCCGTTGCCAAGGATCAAAATACCGCCCGGCTTATGGGAATCAAAATCAACAACGTCATTTCCGTCACCTTTGTCATTGGTTCCTTCCTTGCCGCCGTGGGCTCCATTCTCTACTTTTCAAACTACGAGCAGGTTACCCCGACGGCTGGCGCAATGCCTGGACTTAAGGCCTTTGTCGCGGCGGTGTTTGGCGGGATCGGATCTATCCCGGGCGCCGTTCTGGGTGCCTATGTCATTGGCATCGTCGAGACCTTTATCAAGGCGAACAACGACTATGCCATCTTTAGCAATGCGTTCACCTTCGCACTGCTGATTATAATCCTGGTGTTTAGGCCCCACGGTTTGTTTGGCGAAAAGCTGACGGAGAAGGTGTAACTATGAAACAGAAACGATATTTGCTATATTCTCTGCTCCTGGCCGCACTTATCATTGCGGCACTTATTGCTATTGATAACTCATCCCTTAAGAGTTCCATGCTGTCCACCATTCTCCAGAAAGGGGTTATCTACGCCCTACTGGCGGTCTCCATGAATCTCTTAAACGGATTTACCGGGCTTTTCTCCCTGGGACAGGCAGGGTTTATGCTTCTGGGTGCATATACCTATGCCATCCTCACTATCCCTGTTGAGGCGAGAAGCGCAGTTTATCAATATTTTGATGGAGGACTGGTACAGTTTTCAGTGCCCGTCGCGGTCGGTATTATCGCGGCAGGCCTGGTTGCTGCAATCTTTGCGTTTCTGATCGGCCTGCCCGTTCTTCGGCTGAAAAGCGACTACCTTGCTATCGCAACATTGGGTTTTGCAGAAATTATCCGCGCCCTCATCCAGTGGAACACCCTGGGGCCCATCACCAACGGCTCCAATATTCTGCGCAAGTTTCCCACATTTTCCTCGATATTGTTTCCTTTCGCTGTTTCGGCCGTAAGTATAGGGCTCATCGTGCTTTTGATTCGCTCTTCCTATGGCCGGGCCTTTAAGGCCATCAGGGAAGACGAAATTGCTGCGGAGGCCATGGGAATAAACTTAGCCAAACACAAGATGATGGCCTTCTGTACCAGCTCGTTCTTTGCGGGCGTGGGCGGCGCCATGCTGGCCATGTTCCAGCAATCGGTACAGGCCAAATACTTCACCTCGGCCATGACCTATGAGATTTTGCTCATCGTGGTTATAGGCGGCATTGGCTCGGTGACCGGCAGCATTATCTCATCCTTCCTGTTTGTGGCCTGCAGTGAATGGTGGCTACGGTTCCTGGACGCGGAGCATTATATCGGGAATTTTAAGGTGCCCCTGCTGCGTGCAGGCTTTCGCATGGTTGTGTTTTCCATTGTCATCATGGTCATCGTGCTGTTCTACCGCCGCGGTATAATGGGCACAAACGAGTTTTCCTGGCAGGCCATCGAGAGATTCTTTAAGAATCTCTTCGGGCGAAAGGCCATGATAAAAGAGAGGGAAGGTGGTGGCGTCGAATGAGTAATACAATACTTCGCATGGAAGATGTCACCATGCAATTTGGTGGTGTGGTCGCCGTAAACAACCTCTCCCTGGAGGTAAACGAGGGGGAAATCGTGGCCCTCATCGGCCCCAACGGAGCCGGCAAAACCACTGCTTTCAACTGTATCACAGGGGTTTATGAGCCAACCAACGGACAAATATTTTATCGGGACGAAATTTTGGTCGCGAATTACCCTCAGGGCAAAATGAAAAAGCTCTATGCAGGGGAAAACGCGGGGAAATATACAAAGGTGGTCAAGCGCACCCCTGATGAAATCACCCGAATGGGTATCGCCCGCACCTTCCAGAACATACGCTTGTTTTCCAGCCTCACTGCTCTGGAGAATGTGCTTATCTCGCAGCATTTACATATAAATAGCGGCATGTTTAGCGCAACGCTCTTGTCGCAACTGCCATTTATAAAAAGTAAAGCCAGGAAGGAAGAGGAGCATATGTATAAGCGGGCTGTGGAACTGCTGGCTGAGGTGGGTCTGGAGCAATACAAAAATGAAGTTTCGGGCTCCCTGCCTTACGGTATTCAAAGGCGGCTGGAAATCGCCCGGGCTCTGGCCACCAATCCCAATCTGCTCCTGTTGGATGAGCCGGCTGCAGGTATGAATCCCCAGGAAACCCGCGTTTTGACCGAATTCATTGTGGAAATTAAAGACCGTTATAAACTCTCCATATTCATGATTGAGCACCATATGGACGTGGTCATGAGCATCTCTGACCGTATTTATGTTCTGGACTTCGGCAAGCTGATAGCTCATGGCACTCGGGAAGAAGTTCAAAACAATCAGCGAGTTATCGACGCCTATCTGGGGGTGGCCGAAGATGCTTAAAGTTACAGATTTAAAAGTCAATTACGGCGGCATTGAAGCCGTCAAGGGAATATCCTTCGAGGTGCCTAAGGGTAGTATCGTTACCCTGATTGGGGCTAACGGAGCCGGCAAGAGCACGACCCTCCGCACCATTTCCGGTCTTGTGAAGCCCCGAAGCGGCAGGATTGAGTTCCAGGGGGAGGATATAACCGGAAAGGATCCCTCCTACATTGTCTCGAAAGGCATTACCATGGTGCCCGAGGGCAGGAGAATATTTCCTAACCTTACCGTGTATGAGAACCTGCGCCTCGGAGCATACCTGAGAAAACACGGCCTGGAGGAGGACCTGGAGTGGGTTTATGAACTTTTCCCCCGGCTCAAGGAACGTCACTGGCAGTTGGGCGGAACCCTGTCTGGCGGCGAGCAGCAGATGCTGGCGGTAGGCAGGGCCCTTATGAGCCGCCCCAAGCTCATGATGATGGATGAGCCCAGCTTGGGCCTCGCGCCCCTGATTGTACGGGGCATCTTCGACATTATCAAGGAGATTAACCATAAAGGCGTCACTATTCTGTTGATTGAGCAAAATGCCAACATGGCCCTTCAGACCGCTGATATCGGCTATGTGCTGGAAACCGGAAGAATCACCATGACCGGGACAGGCCAAGAACTGCGGTCCAACGAAGAAATTAAAAAGGCCTACTTGGGTCAGTAAACACTGAGGGGAGCAGGAGCCTCTAGGCCCTACTTCCCTTTGTATGTACGCGCAACCTTGACAGTGAAATTCCATTATGTGGATTGATAGCACCAACCGTTAGCCAAGGGTAAGGGAATCTATCGTGAGGTAATGGCATACCAGGTAGCACTGGCCGTAATTAGAAAGAAATAAGCCCCAGGAATTTCCGGGGCTTTATTTTAAGTCTATAAGATTTTACTGAGCGGATATGCGAGAATGTATGTAGTATTAATTTTAGTTTAAGTCCAGGTACTTTGCTGTTATGCCTTCCAGATTATTGAGTTCATTTACCAGGGATTCAACATCTTCCTTGGTGCCATAGGGTTGAAGTATAATAATACCGTCGTTGGAACAAGCAGTATCACTTACTTCATGCAATCCTAAACGGGTTTTTATCTTGCATCCGTTTTTCGTGAGAACTTCCTGGAGTTTTATTGCATTGTTGATTCTATTATCAACTCGAATGCCTATGATATAATAACATGACATAATGCTAACCTCCTGTTAAATAATAATTCTATTGTGATTATAACACTAAAAAGATATTGTGGCTTTATTAATTGTAAAGATTATGTTTCAATATGGATTGCTCTGTCTGTAAATGTATATTTTCTTAATTTATAATTTAACAAAAAGAGTAAGTTTTATCCCAGGGCCTACAAATAAGAAAAACAGGAGTACAATTAAAATAATGAACCAAATTTTTCATAATCCTTATATTATTAAAGGCATCAGAAGGAGGTAGGTCATTATGATAATCGTATATGCATCAAAAACAGGCTTTACAAAGAAATATGCGGAAATGCTTTCCGCAAAGACAGGATTTAGAGCTGTCCCGGTAGAAGAGGTTTCAAAAATTGATAAGAGCGAAGAGATTATTTTTCTTGGATGGATGAAGGTAGGAAAAATCCAGGGGCTGAATAAGGTACGAAAATATAATATCAAAGTTGTTTGCGGTTCAGGCACCGGCAGGACTGCCGAACCAGATACTGAAACAGTAATTGCAAGAAATGAAATTGGGAATATACCATTCTTCTACCTTCGCGGAGGCTGCTTACCGTTGAAACAGTTAAAAGGGATGGACAAGATTTTGCTTTCCATATTCGTAAAAGTACTTAAAAACAGAAAGGATAAAGATGAAGAAACAGAAGAAGCTATTAATCATATTTTAAATGGGTATGACGGAGTGAAAGAGGAAAATCTGGAACCGGTTATGGAATGGCTTAAGACTAATAATAAGTTATAGTACGCACTTTATAAACACTTCCCTATAACACATAATAAGAATGATTTATCAAGAACTGATATTATAATTATGGATAAACAAGATTGGTACTGTTTTATGTTAACTTATTAAATAATTTTTCAAATTTATATTGTAATTATTTCCAATTTATATTATTTTCATTATATACGATTTTGTCATATTTTGAGAGGTTATAGTGGATATAAGAACTGTAATGTTGATGCTTGCAGTCGGATCTACGTTGTTTGGACTGCTTCTGGTAATATTTAAGTTGGATAGAAATAATCCTCATCATATTCCTTTTTGGACTTTTGCCAAATTTCTGCAGGCTGCCGGATCGTTTCTGATGTATTTAAGGCCGGGTACTTTTGATACATTAACAGTACTTGCTTGTACTGCTTTATTGTTGGGCTGTGTATACGAGACCTGGACCATTCTGTATTTAACCGGGGAGAAGATTGTAAAACGTTCGGTACATGTTTTGACAACCGCAGGTATCATACTGGTATGTATTTTGGCAATATTCATGAATGAGACTTATAAGTCAGGAGTGATTTTCCTTCTCCAAAGTGTCTTTTACTTTTTGCCAGGCCTGCTTTTACTGTTTAAATCTGAAATTAAATCACCTCTTCAGAAACTTTTGGGAATATGTTATTGTTTTTCCGGAATTGTGTTTCTGACAGCTTCTATAATATGCCTGGGTTTTCCCAACCAGGTTAATCAACTTCAGGGCCATCCTATATCCAGTATGATACCATGTGTGAGCTATTGCATATTCTTAATGAGTGCATTGATTCTGCTGATGCTTGCTAAAGAAAGAAGCGATATGCAGATAAAGGTAATTCAGGAAACCCTGCATAAAAGCGCATTGAGATTCCAACAAATCGTTGAGAATTCCATTGAAGGAATTGTTATATTTGATAAAGACTATAAAGTCACTTTTGCAAACAAGAATATGGCTTCACTTCTCGGATATACCGTGGATGAATTACTTGGACGGCCATATATTTCTTTCTTTCCGGAAAGTCAGCTGGATATTTACAGACAACAGGAATCACTCCGGAAAAAGGGCGAGGATTCGGTTTATGAATGCCGGCTTTTAAGGAAGGACGGGCAGACCAATTGGTTTCTGGTTTCAGCACAGGCAATTTTGAATGAATCGGGTAATTTTGAAGGATCCTTTGCCATATTGACTGATATAAATTCAAGAAAAGAGATGGAATTGATAATGGAAGAATCCAATCGGCAGTTGACAGAATTAAGTAATAAAGACAGCCTGACGGGAATAGCAAACAGAAGACGGTTTGATGCAATTTTGGGACATGAGTTTTCAAAACTGAGCCGTACCCATTCACAATTATCCCTTATAATGATTGATATTGACTATTTTAAGGAATACAATGATTTCTATGGCCATGTTATGGGGGATGAATGCCTGCGTCAAATCGGTAATGTTTTGGATGAGGTTTTGGGCAAGACAGTTCATTTGGCAGCCCGGTATGGTGGAGAGGAATTTGCATGCATATTGCCTGATACTGATATCAATTCTGCAGTGGATATAGCTGCAAAGATAAGTAAAAGAATACAGGATCTTAAAATTGAACATAAGAAGTCCTCTGTTTCCAGGTATGTAACTGCAAGCTTCGGTGTTACAACCGTAAAATATTCGCCGGACATTTTCCTGGATGAAATTGTGTGCATGGCTGATAAACTGCTCTACAAGGCTAAAGTTTCAGGACGGAACAGGATAGAATTTGCTGAATTTCAGAAGCAGCCAAATTAACTAGAAGTTTTCTTTTTATCCTTAATGTTTCCAACTAATGAAAACAAGAAATTTTTCGATATTTAGATATAGATTAATGTAAAAGCTCCCGCTTCCGAAAAATTTGTTTGCAATAAGACATGAGATAGCGTATGTTTATTTTTGAAAGAGAATGTTTTATGTCAACAGAGGAATCGAAGCCTGATTAAATGCTTTTCATTAATTAGATGTGAACAATATAATACACACGAAAGAGGTTGGTACTAATGGAAAGAAGAAGTAAATGCAAGAGAAATTTAGTATTGTATGCAATTGCATTTATTTTTTTATGAACTAACATAATAAGTCCTCTTACTGTAAATGCTGATGTTGTGACAGAGCCAGGCAAAGTTGCCGTTATATATGATGCCAACGGTGCAGGTACAGGTGAGGTTCCCGTAGATAATAACATTTATGTGGAAGGATCTACGGTACAGGTGCTGGACAACACGGGCGGATTAGCAAGACAGGGCTATAAATTCGGCGGCTGGATGGTAGATAATATTATTTTTCAGCCAGGAGATTCATTTATTATAGGTAATGGCGATATAACCCTTTCAGCTGTCTGGATTCCAGTTTACAGGGTTATCTATGACGCAAACGCCAACTTGTTCTCGGGCAGCCCGCCTTCTGATCCCGTTGAGTATTCCAGCGGGGCCCAGGTAACTGTAAAAGGTAACAGCGGTAATCTTTCTGCTCCAGGTACCTTTGGGCTTGAATACTGGACCACGGAGCCGGACGGCAGCGGACAAAAACTTTATCTTGGTTCGACTTTTACTATGGGCGATTCTGATATAACTTTATATGCCAAGTATTCAACTAATTTCCCCCTTATAGACCTCACATCGTATAGGGTAACCTATTATGCCAACGGTGCGACCAGTGGTTTTGCCCCCGGTAAAGTTATCCAGTACTCGCCAATTACCATAAGCGGCAACACAGGAAACCTGATGAAGGAAGGTTATGTTTTTACCGGTTGGAATACAAAGGCTGACGGCACCGGGACAACGTACAAACCTGGCGATATAGACTACAGTTTGGGTGATCTTGTACTATATGCCCAGTGGGCTCCGGTTTATATCGTTTCATACATAACTGGTACCGATGACGTTCCAGCCAAATCAGAACAATATCCGCAAGGTTCAAAACTAAAATTGATGGATTACAGTGAAGTGTCAACCGTTTTTTCGACCGGGATATTCTTGGGATGGAACACCAGGGCCGACGGTTCAGGTGACACCTACATGCCAGGTGATGTAATAACGGTTGATTCAGACTTAACCCTGTATCCTATATGGGAAACAAATCCTGAAGGATATGTCGTATCTTTTAACGGAAACGGGAATACAGATGGCCTTTTGCCACATAAATGCGTTATTGCCGCTGGTGAAAGGATTACCATACCCAGCCCTGAAAATCTTGCGAAAGGTGGATATGTCTTTGCCGGATGGTTCACAGATGACGGACATGATTATTCTGTTGGTGAATCTGTGCAGATAAACAGTGACGTGACATTTTATGCAAGATGGATAAAGGCTTACAGGGTAAAATACGACAGCAACGGCAATGCAGCAACCGTTCCTATGGACAATACGGATTATTCTCCGGGTGCGCAGGTTACAGTCCAGTCCTGCCCTGGGTTGAATAATTTTGAATGCTGGAACACAAGACCGGACGGAAGAGGGATATCTTATAAGCCGGGAGACACCTTTAACATTTATAGCGATGTTACCTTGTATGCCATCCTTGGCGGTATAATAATTATTGACCCTGGAATACCGATTATCTTATTACTTCCATTAAGTTACAACGGCAACACGGCAGAGTGGGGAAGCCCGCCTGAGCCGGAAACGTTTTATACCCCAGGCACGACTATAGAAATAAAGGGTAATACAGGCGGTTTCCACAAGAACGGATATGTTTTCAGCGGTTGGAACACCAGGCCCGATGGCAGCGGGATTACCTTCAAACCTGGGGATACCCTGATAATGCCAGATAATCCTGTCGTGTTGTTTGCCATATGGAGTGTTCCATCAAGTGAGACAGTTTCAATTCGTTTTGCTGAAATAAGTGATGAACTAGGTAACGTTTATTATCCTGTTTTTTACGATGAGCTTGGAATATACGATTTAAT
>Ga0134102_1002271_pt1 | contig 13206 bp, 11 predicted proteins | sample 13_3_2metaG_FD_94447 | JGI IMG/M metagenome (GOLD analysis project Ga0134102, IMG submission 94447) | Switchgrass degrading microbial communities from high solid loading bioreactors in New Hampshire, USA - 13_49_3.3_201_A3 metaG | ecosystem: Engineered > Bioreactor > Semi-continuous > Anaerobic...
CACCGCCAGCGCCGCGATCTCCTCCAGGTCCCTCCGGGTGAGCACCGCTCCCGTGGCGTTGCTGGGGCTGTTGCGCGAGATGTCCTCGGTGCGGTAGGTGAGCTTCTCCCGGATCATGGAGGCGGTGATGCGGAATCCGGTGGATTCATCGGTCTCCACCACCACGGGCACGCCGCCGGCCAGGCGCACAATCTCGGGGTAGGAGACCCAGTACGGGGCCTGGATGATCACCTCTTCGCCGGGATCCAGGATTACCTGGTAGGCGTTGTAGAGCGACTGCTTGCCTCCGTTGGAGACGACGATTTCATCGGGGTGGTATTTCAGGCCGTTGTCGCGTTCCAGCTTCGCACAGATCGCCTTCCGCAACTCCAGGGTTCCTGCGGAGGGGGTATACTTGGTTTTTCCCTGCTGGATGGCGGCGATACCTGCAGCCTTGATGGCGTCCGGGGTGTCGAAGTCGGGTTCCCCCACCGAAAAATTGACGACGTCGATGCCCTCGGCTTTCATCTGCTTCGACCTGGCGTCAATCGCCATGGTCGGAGAGGGCGACAGGATTCGGGCCCGGGCTGACAAACGCATGCGCATACCACCCCTTTGCATCCCTTGCATCTTCGGCCGGCTCTCGGAATCTTATCACTAGGACAGTATACACGTTCGAACCACGGCTGGAAAGTTGCTCCCGCTCCAGGGATCTGCAAGCGGCCCCTGGCGGCGGTCCCCCTGCCAGGGGGAGACCGCCACCCGGGGCCGCTGCCCTGTCGTGAGGCGGCGCTACCGCTCGGCGTAGAACCGCTCCAGCGCCCGCACGATCGCCTCCGCGGCGGCCTTCTGGAAGGCCGGGTCCACGGTGCGGGGGCCCTCCGTCGGGTTGTTGATGAACGCGACCTCCACCAGGGCCGACGGCGCCAGCGTGTTGCGGGTGACGAACATGGTGTCGTCGAACACGCCCCGGTCCCGGGTGCCCAGGGCCGCCACCAGCTCCTCCTGAAGCAGCTGGGCCAGTTCCCGGGAGCGGGCGCCGTTGAGCGTGGCGCTGGTGTAGTAGACCTCTGTGCCCTGAGAGAGGCTCTCGCCCGAGTTGTGGTGCAGCGAGAGGAACAGGTCAACCCCCAGGGCGTTGGCGAGCATCGTCCGGTACTGCAGGTCCAGCTGGTCCCAGGGCTCGCCGTCCACGGCGTTCAGGAACTGCTCAGGCGCCACCCGCCGGTCGGTGGCCCGGGTCATGTAGACCACGGCCCCCTTCTCCGCCAGCAGCGCCCGCAGCCGGAGCGCGACGTCGAGGTTCACGGCCTTCTCCACCACGCCCACGTTGCGGCTGACGGCGCCGCCATCGTCGCCGCCGTGGCCGGGATCGAGCATGATCACCTTGCCGGCCAGGCCCGGCGGGTAGATGACCAGGTCGTACCCGCCGTCAGCGGCCTTCAGCGCGAAGGGCCGCTTGCTGGCCACCGCCACCCGGACCCCGGTGGCGTGCTGCACCACCTGCAGGCCCGCGGGCACCTCGACCGGCCCCAGTACGGCGCCGGGGAAGTCCACGAAGATCTGTCCGTCCGCCGCGCGGGCCTCCGGCCGCACCGCTGCGCTCAACTGGAAGTGCACGACCCGGTTCTCACCCGCCGTCTCCTGCCGGATCCCGGCCAGCACCGGCCGCAGGGTGATGAACAGGTTGCCGCTGAGGCTCGCCTCCACCGTCACCTGCGGCTCGCCGCTGAGCGCGAGGCGCAGGCCGTCGGCGGTCACGGTGGCGCTCGTCACCCCCAGGAGGTTCAGCGGCATGGTCCGCTCGGCGGTGAGGCCGGTGGCGAAGGGAATCCACAGCGCGCCGTTCTGCAGCACCGGCTCGCCGAGGGGCTGGTCCGGCGCCGCCACCTCGAGGCGGTAGACGCCGAGGGCGGTCTGGCTCATGCTCACCTTGAAGCCCTGCGAGGCGGTCGGGGAGCCGCCGGCCGGCTCCTCTGCGGGCGGCGTGCTGCGCTCCCGCACGAAGCCGGCGCGCGTCCAGCCCACCTGCCCCGACGCCCGCCGCACCTTCACCCAGCCGGTGTCGTGCTCCAGCACCTCCACCGGCTCACCGGGCGGCAGCTCGTCCAGCACCCGCGCCGACACCGCGGGGATCAGGTAGAGGGTGGCGCCCCTCTCCCCCACCACCGCCTCGCCCTCGGCCGGTGCGGCCGTGCTGGCGGGTTGCGGCGCCTGCCGTGCGAGGCTCCAGCCCGTCTCGCTCACCTGGATGCGCAGGTCGCCGTCGGTCACCTCAGCCAGCGAGCCGGGCAGCCAGCCCCAGCGGCCCTGGGGCGAGACCACCCGCAGCCAGCCGCCGCTGGCGTCCAGGAGCTGCAGGGACTCGCCGGGCCAGACGGTGTCCGTCCGGCGCGCCTCGCTGTTGGGGCCGGCGTAGATGCCCGTCTCGGCGGAGACCCGCACCACCTTGCCCGGCTGCACGGCGGGCGCCGTGGGCGGTGTGAAGGCGATGTCGGGCACGGTGCCGGCGGGTGCGGCGGGCGGCGGCTCAGGCTGAGGAGCCGGGGCGGGCGCCGTGCCCGAGCCCGGCTGCGTGCCCGCATCGGGCGGCGTCGCCTGCTGCACGTACTGAGAGAACACCCAGCCCTCGGTGCCGTCGCTGAGCTGAACGCGCCACCACTCCGGGATCATCTCCAGCAGGCGCACGTACTGCCCCTGGTACAGCCGGGTCAGAACCGGGGCGTCCAGCGACGGCTCCCGGCGGACGTTGAGCACGTCGGTATCCACCACGGCGTAGCGCATCTCGTCTTCCAACAGCACCCGGGAAAACCAGCCGGCCACCCAGCCCTCCAGCCCGGAGTCCAGCCGGATCCGATACCACTGTCCCTCCCGGCCCAGCACGGTGGCCTCCTGGTCGAAGCCGAGCCCGCCGAGGATGGCGTACTCGGTGCCAGGACCGGACCGGACGTTGAGGCCGTCCTGGTCGATGGGGCGCAGGGTGGCGGCCTCTGCGGGAACGGGAATCAGGCAGGCCAACAACAGCGCTGCGGCGGTGAGTCGCTTCACAGCACCACTCTCCTAAACTAGCCGTATGAATAACCTCATGCCTAGTTAGACGAAGCCTGGACGATGTGGTTCCATCTATTACAAACTTCGCCTACTCCTTTCCATCCCTGACCGTCTGGCTCCTTCGGTCTGGGGCAACGTCCTGCAAATGGTCATCAGGCGAAGGCTGCTGACCCAAAGTGCTACACCGCGGGCTGGCCATGACCTCTTTGGCTCATTTGAGTACGGCCTGTGAAAAACATCACATGGGCCGGTGCGGGGGCTGCGCTATACCGGAGACGAGCATTCGCAAAGGAGCTGAGGCACGTGTTCTGCAACCAGTGCGAGATGACCGCCCACGGCACCGGCTGCACCAAGGTGGGCATCTGTGGGAAGGACGAAAACATCCAGGCCCTGCAGGAGAACCTGATCTACGCCCTGAAGGGCATCGCGGCCTACACGTACCACGCCCGTGAACTGGGCTACACCGACCCCGAGATCGACGCCTTCTTCGCCGAGGGGCTCTACTCCACGCTCACCAACGTGGACTTCGACCTGAACCACTTCCTGGAGCTCAACATGAAGGCGGGCCAGATGACCATCCGGGCCATGACGATGCTGAAGAAGGCCCACACCGACAACTTCGGCGAGATGGTGCCGACGCAGGTTCCCACCGGCACGGTCGCCGGCCCGGCCATCGTGGTCACCGGCCACAACCTGAAGGCGCTCTACGAGCTGCTGAAGCAGACCGAGGGGAAGGGCATCCACATCTACACCCACTCCGAAATGCTGCCGGCCCACGCCTACCCGGGCCTGAAGCGGTTCCCGCACCTGGTGGGCAACCTTGGCGCCGCCTGGTGCGACCAGAAGAAGCTCTTCGCTGAATTCCCCGGTGCGATCGTGGGCACCTCCAACTGCGTGCAGATCCCGCTGGACAGCTACAAGGACCGCATCTTCACCGTGGGCGCCAGCCGGCTGCCGGGTGTGCCGCACATCGAGAACTGGGACTTCACCCCGGTGATCGAGAAGGCGCTGTCGTTGCCGCCCTGCGAAGAGCGGCCCGGAGAGGTGACGCTCACCACCGGCTTCGCCGACACAAACGTCCTGCCGATGGCCGACAAGATCCTTGAGGCCGTGAAGGCGGGCAAGATCCGGCACTTCTTCGTGGTGGGCGGCTGCGACGCGCCCGGATCGCTGGGCAACTACTACCGGGAGTTCGTGCGGCAGACCCCGCCGGACACGCTGGTCCTCACGCTGGCCTGCGGCAAGTTCCGCTTCAACGACCTCGACCTGGGCACCATCGACGGCATCCCCCGCCTGCTGGACCTGGGCCAGTGCAACGACGCCATCGCCGCCATCCGCATCGCCGCCGCGCTGGCCGAGGCCCTGGGCTGCGGCGTGAACGACCTGCCGCTTTCGATCGTGCTCTCCTGGATGGAGCAGAAGGCTGTGGCCGTGCTGATGAGCCTCCTCTCCCTGGGCATCAGGGGCATCTACCTGGGCCCGAAGCCGCCCGCCTGGATCACGCCCGGCGTTCTGAAGGTGCTGCAGGAGCAGTTCGACCTGCACCTCACCACCACCCCCGAGGCGGACCTGAAGGCGCTGCTGGGCTAGCGGCCGGAAACAGAAGAGCGAGAAGGGCTTGCCCTTCTCGCTCTTCTGTTTCCGCAACGCGATCACGGACACTGGACCGGCGTTTTCGCCTAGTCGTCCTTGTGGCCGTAATGCTTCGTAATCGTTTCGATCGAGTCGCCTTCGATGACGTGATGGGCGTTGGGCGCCTTCAGGCGGATGACGCGGTTCTCGTAGTCGAACTCCGTGTCACCCAGGTGGATCTCGAAGTGCTGGCCGCCGGAGGTCGTGACGAGAATCTCGCCCCAGGCCTTCAGTTCCTTCTCAACGAACTCCATCTTCACTGCGACTCAGCTCCTTTCTGCCGACCGCCTCCAGAGGCGGTCAATCTATAATGATTCTATTGCTCTACTGCATATATTTCAATCCCCGAAGGGTTGCTATCCCACCCCCGCGAGTCTAGTGCTTTTTCATACGGTTTTCTGCATCCGTTGGTCCGGGCGTGGCCCGTCCCCACCGGGCCACGCGCGGCGGCCAGCAGCCCCTCGCACCCGGTGGCCGGGGAAGGGCGACCAGGGGGACGGGCCGGCCAGACGGCCGCGGCGCCCAAAACGGGGCAGGGGCCCCGAGCAGGACCCCTGCCACTCTAGTCGTTGTCCAGGTGACCGTAGTGTTTCTGAATGGTCTCAACCGAGTCGCCGTCGATCACGAACAGGGCCTGGGGCGACTTCAGCCGGATCACGCGGTTCTCCCTGTCGAACTCCGTGTCGCCAAGGTGAATCTCGAAGTGTTGGCCGCCTGAGGTCGTGATGAGAATCTCACCCCAGGTCCTCAGTTCTTGCTCGACAAGCTCCATCTTCATGGGCCATCCCTCCGGCGGATAGTCTCTCCAGACCCTGCCGGGATAACCCCTCACAGAGCCCCTTCCAGCTGCAGCAGGCGCCGCTTCATCTCCGGGCCGCCCATGCTGTACTGGCCGATGGTCCCGTCCCGCCGCACGACCCGGTGGCAGGGAACAAGCAGCGGCACCGGGTTGCGGCGCATGGCGTTGCCCACCGCCCGGGCCGCCCCGGGCCGGCCGACGGCCGCCGCCAGGTCGGCGTAGGTGCGCACCTCGCCGCGGGGGATTGCCCGGCAGACCGCCAGCACGGCCTGCTCGAAGGGGCTGAGGAACGAGAGGTCCACGGGCCCGTCGTAGGGCTCGCCCGCCAGCCATCCCTCCAGCACCGCCTCCAGCTCGGCCCGCCGGCTGTCGTCGCGCACGGGGGTCTGGCCCGTGCACTCCCGGCACGAGGCGCGGAACGCCTCGTCGCCCTCCTCCTCCAGCGACAGGCAGGCGATGCCTTTCTCCGTCCAGGCCACGTAGATGGGGCCGAGGCTGGTGTGGCAACGGGTGTACTTCACTGCGGCTTTCCTCCCTTGATCGCTCCCTGTCGCGCACACGGGCGACCGGCCGTCCGGACCGCTCGCCAGTCCATCAGCCAACAGATTTCCCTGTGCCGGCCGGTCCCTCCTCCCCCCGCAGACGCTGAATCTCCGCCACCGCCTCCGGGTTCTCCAGGGCCGAGAGGTCGCCGGGGTTCCCGCCGAGGTACGCCGCCCGGATCACCCGGCGCATGATCTTGCCGTTGCGGGTCCGGGGCAGGGCGCTGACGAAGTGGACGGCCTCCGGCAACAGGGGCCGGCCCATCTCCCGGGCGATCCGCTCCCTGAGCTCCCCCGCGAGGGCCTCACCGGCCCGGGCGCCGGGGCGCGGCACCACGAAGCAGACCGCCACCTCTCCCTTCACGGGATGCGGCACACCCACCGCTGCGGCCTCCTGCACCTGCGGATGACTCACCAGCACCGACTCGTACTCCGCCGGGCCCACCCGCTTGCCCGCCACGTTCAGCGTGTCGTCCGACCGGCCGTGGATGTACCAGAACCCGTCATCGTCCACGGAGGCCCAGTCGCCGTGCACCCACACGCCCTCGAAACGCTTCCAGTAGGTCTCCAGGTAGCGCTCGGGGTCGCGCCAGAAGCCCCGGGTCATGCCGACCCACGGCGTGGTGAGCGTCAACTCCCCCACCTGCCCGGGCGGCACCGGCCGGCCCTCCGCGTCCAGCAGCGTCGCCGCCATGCCGGGGACGACGGTGTTGAACGAGCAGACCTTGATGGGCCGGATGGGCACGCAGCCCAGGATGCCGCCGGAGATCTCGGTGCCGCCGGAGTAGTTGATCATCGGGCAGCGGCTGCCGCCCACGTGCTCCACAAACCAGCGGTAGGGCTCCGGGTTCCAGGGTTCGCCGGTACCGCCCAGCACCCGCAGGCTGGAGAGATCGTGGCGCTCGACCCACTCGGTGCCCGCCGGGGCCAGGGCGCGGATCACGGTGGGCGAGAGCCCCAGGTGGGTGATGCCGTGCCGCTCCACCATGTCCCAGAGCCGGTCCGGGGCCGGGTGGTCGGGCGCGCCGTCGTAGAGGTAGACCGTGGCGCCGAGGAAGAGGGCGCCGTAGATAAGCCAGGGGCCCATCATCCAGCCCAGGTCGGTGAACCACATCACCAGGTCGCCCGGACCCACGTCGAAGCAGTGGGCCATGTCCTGCGCCGCCTTCACCGGGAAGCCGCCGTGCACGTGCACCGCCCCTTTGGGCCGGCCGGTGGTCCCCGAGGTGTAGATGATCATGCACGGGTCCTCGGGGTCCAGCCGCTCGGTCTCGAACCGCGCCGGCTGGGCCCGCACCACGTCGTCGTACCACAGGTCCCGGCCCGGGGTCCAGCGCACCTCTCCGCCCGTGCGCCGCACCACCACCAGGTGCCGCACCGAGGGCGCCAGCGCTGCGGCCTCGTCGGCCACCGCCTTCAGGTTCACGGGCCGTCCCCGCCGGTAGAAGCCGTCGGCGGTGATCAGGACCTTCGCCTCGCAGTCAGCCAGCCGGCTGGCGGCGGCGCCGGGGGCGAAGCCGGAGAAGATGGGCGTGAAGACTGCACCCAGCCGGGCAAGGGCGATGATGGCGGCCACCGCCTCGGGAATCATGGGCAGCATTAGCCCCACCCGGTCCCCGCGGCCGACGCCCAGCGCCCGCAGCCCGTTCGCCAGCCGGTTCGACTCGGCCCAGAGCTGCCGGTACGTCCAGCTGCGCACCGCGCCCTCCTCCCCCTCGTGGAGCACGGCCAGCTGGTGCGGGCGCTGCTTCAGGTGCTTGTCCACCGCCTCGTGGGCCAGGTTCATGCGCGCCCCGCGGAACCAGGTGGCCCAGGGTACGCCGGCTGACAGGTCCAGGATCTGCCTGGGCGGCTCGTACCACTCGATGCCGATGTCTCTCACCGCCTGCTCCCAGAACCAGGCGGGGTCAGCTTTCGCCCGGGCGTGCAGTTCCTCCAGGTCGGCCACGCCGCAGGCCGCGATGAACCGGGCAATGCGGGATTCGTTGCGCCATTTCGCGTCGGGCTGCCACACGTAGTCTGCCATCCGCTCACCAACCCCCCAAATCCGAATCAGTAACACTTTAGTCACTCATCCGCAAATTCCTACGGAGATGTGACCGGTTGGTGCGCTCGGGTCCGACCCGGCCGACAGGTCGACACTGGTGGAGGGAGTGGCAACGGCGTCCCGGGCGTCGCCGCCACAGCCATGAGGAAGACTCGGCGTGCGGGCCGTATCTCATGTTGAATCCTTACGCAAGCATGATATATAATCGATATGTATACTAACTATCACGACCGGGGTCGGTGACATGATGCTGCACACCTCGAAGGCATCCGCTGTGGCGCCCCGCCGCTCCGTGCCCCGACCGCGCATCCTGCCCCGGTACCTTCCCGCCGCGGCGCTGCTCTGCGCTGCGCTGCTGCTCCTCTGGTGGGCGCTCCCCGGACTGGTGGCTCCCGTGGCCGACTTCGAGCAGGGGCCGGGCGGCACCGAGGCGTACGTGACGATCGCCCGGCAGATCCGTGAGCAGTCGGCGGCCTTCTGGACCGGCGGCGACGTCCACCTGCGCCTGAACGAGCGGGAGGTCAGCGGCATGATCTCCTCGGCCCTGCTCACCGGCGGCTCGCCCGACGGGCCGCTCTCCCGGGTGCGCAGCCACCTGGGCGACGACGCCATTCAGGTGGAAGCCGTGGTGCGCCCCCCCGCCGATCTGGCGCCCGCCCGGCTGACAGGTCCCGTCGGCGTACGGCTCTGGCTGGCGCCGGAAGTGACAGAGACCGGCGTGATCCAGTTCCGCATCCGGCGGGCCTACCTGGGGCGGATTCCCGTCTCACCGGGGCTGATCCGCCTGGCCGGTCGGTTCGTGCGGGTGAACGTGCAGGGATACAGCGCACAGGAGGCGGCCTTCGCCCTGCCGGTGAGCGACATGGTCTCCCAGGCCCTGGGCCGGCGCATCGAGATCCGTTCCTTCACGGCCGAGGCCGGCCAGCTCCATCTGACCATCGCCATGCCCGAGTACTGAAAAGCCCGGGGGCGGGAAATCCCGCAACCCCGGGCTTTGTCGTGCGGCGGGAGCCACCCTCACTGCGGGTGCGACCCGCCTGGCCTCCCGCTCCAACGTGCGGCGCGCGCAACGTGCGCCGCGCCACCCTGTGGGCGGCGCTCACCCCAGCCCCGGCACGGCCTCCCGCAGGGCCAGGAGCGCCTTGTCCTTCATCTTGCATTCCAGCATCACGTCGGCCTCCAGGTCGGGGACCCGGTCGGCGAAGGCGCGGAAGTCCGCCGGGTCGATGTAGTCGGCGTGATAGCGGGAGCGATGGCCGTCACGGGGCGAGGAGAAGTGCAGCTTCGGCCGCACGCCCTGCCACGTGGGGAGGATCTTCTCCAGCCACGGCAGCCAGTCGTCCTCCCGCAGCACCCGGTGGTGGTGCAGGTCGAAGACCATCGGCCGCCCGACCTCCCGGGCGATGGCCAGCACGTCGGCCGTGTCCCACGTCACGTCGTCGTTCTCCAGCCAGAGGCGGTCGGCGATGCGCTTCTCCAGCCGTCCGAAGTTGGCCACGAAGCGCTTGGCGGCTGCCGGCTTGTCGCCGTAGCCGCCGCCGATGTGGAGCACCAGCCCGGCCTCGGGGCCCAGCTCCAGGAGTTCCAGGATGCGGGCGTGGTAGCTCAGGTCCTGCATCGCCTTGGCCACCACCGACTCGTCAGGGGCGCTCAGCACCACGAACTGGCCGGGGTGCAGGGTCAGGCGGATCCCCGTCTCCCGGGCCAGCCGGGCCACGGCTGCGAAGTCGTGGGCCAGGTCCGCCTCCCAATCCCATTCCGCCGCCACGGGGTGGGTGGCCAGCGGCACCAGGTCGGACGTGATGCGGAAGAGGCGGATCCCCTGCTCCTGATTCCAGCGAATCACCGCCTCCAGGGTCTTCAGGTTGCTCCGGGCCACCTGGTAGAGCAAGGGCCGCCGCTGCTCCGGCGCCATGGGCTCCAGCCGCCTGGCGGTGATGGAGCGCAGCCGCGGGCCGCCTTTGCGGCCCTGAAGCGTCAGGTTGATGCCAACGTAGCCCAGCCGGAGGACCAAGGGGCAAACCTCCTAGTTCAGTACCCCCCGGCGCATCGCCTCGGCCACCGCCTGCGTCCGGTTCTGCACCCCCATCTTCTCAAACAGGAGGTTCATGTGCCGGCGCACGGTGCGCTCGCTCAGGTAAAGCCGGGAGCCGATCTCCGCGTAGGATGCCCCCTCGGCCAGCATCCTGAGCATGGTGATCTCCTCCTCCCGGAGCTCCGCCTCGCCCCGGCCGGCGAGCTTACCCGCCAGAGACGGATGAATCACGACGCCGCCCTGTGCGGTGGTGCGCACCGCCGACGCGATCTCGGCGAAGGAGGCCGTCTTGGGGATGTAGCCGCTGGCCCCGAGCGCCAGGGCCGACCGGACCAGCGCCGCGTCGGCATACGTGGAGAGCACGAGGATGGCGGGCGGGTCACTGCCCTGGAGGATCTGGCGGGCGGCGTCGAGCCCGCTGCCGTCGGGCAGCTTCAGATCCAGGAGGATGACGTCGGGCTTCAGCCGTGCGGCCTGGGACACCGCCTCGGCCGCCGTGGCCGCCTCGCCCACCACCTTGAACTCCGGGTCGCTCTCCATCAGCTGCCTGAGGCCCTCGCGCACGACGGTCTGATCTTCCACCAGCATGATCCGCAGTTCCAAGGTGCTCACCTCCTGCAGCCCGCCGGGACTGGCGTGGGGATCGCATCGGGAAGGCGTTGGGATGCCATCGGAACGGAATCGCTGTGGGCTCGGATTCGCTGAGCCCGGTCGGGATGGAACCCGGCCGGGGGAGGGGTCCGCCCCGAAGAGGCCCGCAGCAGGCCCTCAAGATGGCATCGGAATTACACGTGAACAGCACTACAATAGGGTTAGACTAGCATCATATTACCAAATGGGGGGCGACCAGAGCCATGCGGTGGGCCGACGTTCCGGTCGAGAACAAGGCGCAGATTGCCTGGGGGGTTCTGGTGGCGATCTACCTGCTGGGCACGCAGCGGACCGAACTGATCCGGCCGCCCGTGGTGGCCGTGTTCGCCGTCTCTGCGGCGGCTGCCTTCCTGGAGCTCTGGCTGCGCAGCCGGGGCTGGCCCCACCTGCTCTGGTACGACTGCGTCGTCTGGTCGGTGCTCCTCACCGCCCTGGTCGTGGTGACCGGAGGGAGGGGCTCCGAGGTGTGGCCGGCCTACATCCTGATGTCGCTCACCGCCCCGGTGGTGCTGCGCCGGGTGGCGCCGTACATCCTGCTGGGGATCAACGTGACCGCCTACGGGCTGATCTACCTCTTCCTCAACCCCCTCGGCGTGCCGCTGGACTGGGGGCAGGTCTTCCTGCGCATCGGCACCATCTTCCTGGTGGCCTACGTGGTGGACCGGGTCACGGCCCGGGAGCGGCAGTCGAACGAGCGGGCGGTGGCGCTCGCCCGCAGCCGGGTGATCGAGCTGGTGCAGGCGCGCGACGCCGAGCGCCGGCTGATCGCCAGCGACATCCACGACTGGCTGGGCACGGGCATCATCGCCCCGCTCCGGCGGCTGGAGATCGCGGCCCGCCAGCCCGACCTGGACCACTGCCGGCAGCACGTGGAGGACGCGGCCGAGATGCTGCGGAAGGCTCACGCCGAGCTGCGCCGCCTGATGGAGAACCTGCATCCCCACCTGCTGGAGCAGATGGGGCTGGCCGAGGGGCTGCGGGCATACCTCACCGACTGGGGCGAGGAGCACGGCGTGGCGATTGCCTACCACCTGGAGCCGGGTCCCGAGCCGCCGGCGGACGTGGCGGTGGCGCTCTTCCGCATCCAGCAGGAGGCCCTGAACAACTGCGCCAAACACGCACACGCCAGCCGCGTGGAGGTGCGGCTGGCGCTGGGCCCCGACCGGGTGCGGTTCACGCTCACCGACAACGGCGTCGGCTTCACGGGCCGCCCGGGACGGGGGCTGACCGGCATGCAGGAGCGGGCCGCCGCCTTCGGCGGGACGGTGAAGGTGCACTCCCGGCCCGGGCAGGGAACGACCGTCGAGGCGGAACTGCCCGTGATTAAGGTTGAAGCAGCGGCTCCAGCGTGGCCAACACGTTCCTGACCACGATGGCATAGCCTTCCGGGGTGGGGTGGATGCCGTCCCGCTGGTTCAGGTAGGGCGACCCGGCCACGCCCTCGAGGAAGAAGGGGATGAGCGGCAGGTCGTACGCCGCGGCCAGGTCGGGGTAGATCTGCGCGAAGGCCTGCTGGTACTCCTCGCCGTAGTTGGGCGGGGCCATCATGCCGGCGAGCACCGCTTGCGCCCCCGCCGCCTGCACGTGCTCGATGATGCCGGCCAGGTTGGCCCGCACCTCCACCACGGGCACGGCCTGCATCCCGTCGTTGGCGCCCAGTTCCAGGATGATGATCTGCGGCTGGTGCTCCAGCACCGTCTCCACCCGCAGGAGGCCGCCCGCGGTCAGTTCCCCGGAGATGCCGGCGTTCACCACCCGGTAGCGGTATCCCGCCTGGTCCAGCAGCGCCTGCAGTTGGCTCGGGTAGTTACGGTCGGGCTCGACGCCGAGGCCCGCGGTCAGGCTGTCTCCGAACGCGACGATCACCGGCCAATCGGACCGGTCGCGCTCCGGGTCCGGCGTAAGGACAGTCGGGGGCTCGGCGGCAAGGTTCCCCGCCACCGCCCGGCCGAGGGAAGACTCGAGGGCAACCGCCTGTGCGGCCGCTGCGTCGCTGGCGATGGCCTGGAGCGACGTCAGCCCCGGCTCTGCGTGGGGCCGGCGGGCCAAGGCGAGGACAGCCGGCAGCAGGAAGGCGACGATCAGAGGGAGAAGCCAACTGCGGCGCAACGGCGTCTACTCCTTTCTTTGCTCCTTTAATTCGCCAGCGGGCGAACTGGCACCCTGCAGGGCGCAGTGCAGTAAAATCTGGAAGGCGGTGCGTGCGGTGTTCACGTTCACACCCCAGGCAGCCCAGAAGCTGAACGCCATCATGCAGGAACGGGGCGGCCACCTGGCCGTGAAGATCGAGATCGACTCCAGCGGCTCCGGCGAGGTCTGGCGCATGACGCTGGTCAGGCGCTCCGCGGCGACGGCGGTGGTGAGCGGAGTGCCAGTGCAGGTTGACGCCGGGACGGCGCAGCTCCTGGACGGGCTGATCATCGACTGGGTGATGACCCCCGACGGCCCGGGACTCGGCGTGTACGACCAG
>Ga0134102_1002272_pt1 | contig 13205 bp, 11 predicted proteins | sample 13_3_2metaG_FD_94447 | JGI IMG/M metagenome (GOLD analysis project Ga0134102, IMG submission 94447) | Switchgrass degrading microbial communities from high solid loading bioreactors in New Hampshire, USA - 13_49_3.3_201_A3 metaG | ecosystem: Engineered > Bioreactor > Semi-continuous > Anaerobic...
ATATATAATATTACTCATAAGAGACTCCTCCTTGGTATTTTGTTTGTTTTTCGTTGATCAATATTTTACCAAAAAAGAGGGGTCTCTTGTTTTTTTAACCTAAAACAATTTTACACTAAGATTGCTATTGCATTAACCCATATTATTGAAAATGAAGCAGTTTTATATGGTATTAGTGAATTAACAACGGATGTATCGATTACGGCTAAACCTTTTTTGAAAAGAAAGGTTATGAAGTTATTCGAAGGCAAAGCGTAGAGCGAAAAGGACAATTATTAACTAATTACAAAATGAGAAAAGAACTTAAAAAGTTGGAGTAGTAATAATTGGTTTTATCTGTTTGTTTCACATTGAAAAACAAAGAAACTTGGGAGTTTGCACACCATTATTGTGGAAAACTATGGCTAACAATAGGATGCGCTATGCTTGTTCCTTCTGTGATAGCCATGCTGTTTTTAATTGGAAAAAGTGAAAGTGTTATAGGAACTTTTGGTGGCATACTTTGTGGTATACAACTTGTTTTCTTAATTGGTTCGATATTTCCTACAGAGAGAGCCCTAAAGAATAATTTTGACGAACATGGTAACAGAAAAAAAGCATAATTTCATTTCACGATGGAGGCCAATGATATGAAAAAATTACTTTTTATGAAGTTCCTATTGCTGATTCTGACATGTGTTTTAGTCGGATGTTCTAATAACCCCAAAACGACTGAGCAATATAAACCTATTCGTGCTTATGTAATGCAAGAGTCAGAAGAGCCTATAAAACCCATTGTGGCACTGGAAGACAGAAATAAATTTACCTTTACTTATTCTGCATTGAGCAGTTATATTGCTATTGGTTCTTATGAAGTAGATGATGATAATTTGATTCTTAAAACAGATGATGGCAAATACAAATATGTATTTAAAATTGAGGATAACACTTTGATTTTTAATGCAAAAGAATCATCAGAAATTCCACCATTTGCAAATGTGCCCAACGGCGCAATCTTCAAATAATCACAGCGGTTTTATGTAATTTTGCAACTTATATTGATATTAAACGTCTAATATTAAAAAGGAGTTTTTTATGCGAAAATATATATGTTTATTCATTTGTATGGCCACTTTTTTAGCCCTACTTGCAGGGTGTAAGGTCAATGATAACAGGATAGGGATTGGAGGCAATGTAGATGAAAAAAATTTTGTGTTCAGTTCTCATATTATTTTTGATTACAACAATATCTGCTTGCGGCAATAAGGAAGTTAAAGAGAAAATGTTATGGGATAGAATACCTATGATAATGGTTGAAGGACATCTTTATCTGGATACTGGTAAGGAAATGCTAGTTGAAATAGATGATTCGGCTATTATAGGTACAATTACTTCGGAAGTTGATGGTTCGGAAATTCCCACTCAAAATGGTCAAAGCAATTTTGGGTGTGTTGGTGCAGAGTATGCTTATTGTGATGATGGTATAGTTGTTATGATAAACAATGAGTGGCAATTTTTCAGAAAAGAAACAGACAAGTTATCTATGGAAAAAGTAGTAGAGTTATCTAAAAAGGGCGATGAACTTTCGTGGGAAGATTTTGAAAACTACACCAGCATTGATACTGGCAGCGGATTATATATTCGGCATTATGATATTGATGAAAATTATTACCTGCGTATTGGTGGCGGCAGCCCAGATGAAAAACCCATGTACATTCACTTAGTAAAAGCAAATAATTCAGATAACTACATTGATATTAGAACAGACAACATAGATGACTTCATTTCTAAGTAAGTTAATGCTCACAAATTCAGTTTATTGGTGAGAGTATGAGTATAATTTGTATTTGTGTACATTAATTCATATCATTTGTGAAATATGCCATAGCACTCAAACACATTTAAGCCATGTACAACATATACTTTCCCTCGAAAGACTTTATTTTCATTTTGGAAAGACATGATTTTATTCAGGAACAACATTATTTTCATTTTGGAATAAGTTTTTTTACTTTGGAACAGGTTTATTTTCCTTGGAACGACTTTCGGGCTTATGGAACGACTTTATTTTCTCAACGAGGTCATGACTGGGGAAGGGGAAGTAAATAAAGTCTTTCCTTTTTGCAAATAAAGTCTTGCCATAGTTGCAGAAAACAGGGTTTTGGAACAACATTATTTTCATTTTGGAACGACTTAACCTGATTTTATCAAAAACCTTAACCCTTACCCCTTAATTCCTTAGTCCTATCTATGTGATTATCAAATAAACTCTTTCCATCCCCAACTCCGCAAACCCGCATGGTTGATGGATGGGATAAAATGGATGAAAATAAAGATGTTCCTTAAAATAGATGGTTGGATTGAATTAAATGGGAAAAATGGAAGGGAAAATAGAAAATAAGGTCGTTCCGTAGAAGAGATAAGGAAAAAGGGAAAAGGGCTAAGAATAGAAAAATAAAATCCTTTGTAACCTGCATGATAAGTGGATTACAAAGGATTGATTTATAAAAAGGATGCATAACTTAATTCCTTAAACCTTGCCCCTTGAACCTATTCCGAAGGAATGACTTTATTTGCAGCGGAACGACTTTATTTGTAGGGGAAAGAGTTTATTTGATGTTTACAGATGGTGAAGGGTATGCTTTGTTTCAGTCATAATCCTTTACCATCAATGCCCTTACGTAACCTCTGTCAAAAGAAGTGGAATGTACGTAGAATCCCCTGTCGTAATAGAACCGTACCAGGTTTTTATACTTTGATGCCGTGTGCAGGTAAACCCTCTTGATGTTTTTTGACACCATGAGTTTATCTACAAGGGTTATAAGTGCTTTTCCTATGCCAATGTTGTGATATTCAGGCCTTACTCCAAAGCGGCTTATATAGGCAGTACCGTCCATGTTGTCCCTTACCCTGATGGTCCCCACCGGTTCATTGTCAATCAGGGCTATAAATACATGTATTTCCCTTATATCCTTCTTTATATCTTCAACACTTTCCTGTAGCGCTTCCATTGTTCCGGTAAGACCGGCATCTTTCATGTATTTCTGAAAAGATTCATGCAGAACACTTTTAATAGCTTCGGCGTCATCTTCAACTGCAGGCCGTATTATAAATGAGTAGTCCATTAGTTGCCTCCCATAACTTTTACCATTATAGCTTTTTGCACATGCATCCTGTTTTCAGCTTCGTCAAATACATAAGAATTAGGACCGTCAATGATATCCGGGGTAACTTCGAAATCCCTGTAAGCAGGCAGACAGTGAAGGAACATGGCGTCTTTTTTTGCATATGAAAATAATTCTGAATTTACCTGGTAAGGTTTAAAGATCTTGAGCCTTTCTTCTTTTTCCTTTTCCTGACCCATGCTTACCCATGTATCGGTATAAACCACATCGGCATCAGTTATTGCTTCCACAGGGTCCCGTGTCAGCACAATCTTTGCCCCGGTGTTTTTTGCTTCATTCATTGCATATTCGGCAATTTCAATGTTACAGTCATAACCTTCCGGAGACGCAATGGAAAGGTCCATTCCTACCTTTGAACAGCCATACAGGAGTGAATTTGCAACATTATTGCCATCACCAATATACGCAAGCTTCAACCCTTTCAGGCCGCCTTTGACTTCAAGAACAGTGAAAAGGTCAGCCAGTATCTGGCACGGATGAAGCAGGTCCGTAAGCCCGTTAATGACCGGAATTGTACCGTACCTGGCCAGATCCTCCACATCGCTCTGCTTGAATGTTCTTATCATGATACCGTCTATATACCGTGAGAGCACTTTTGCAGTGTCGCTTATGGTTTCACCCCGGCCAAGCTGAATATCCTGGGAACTTAAGAATATTGCATAACCGCCGAGCTGGTACATACCTGTTTCAAAGGACACCCTTGTGCGGGTGGAGGATTTTGCGAAAATCATTCCCAAGACTTTGCCCTGAAGCAAGTGATGTTTTCTGCCATGCTTATTATCATCCTTTAGCTTTTTGGCAAGGTCAAATATGTCATATATTTCGCTTAATGATAAATCTCTTATGGATAACAGGTGTTTCATATATTTGCCTCCAGTTTATATATTAACCTCCGGTTCAAATATTAACCTTCAGTTTCAGTCAGAATATCAGATTCAAGTACGCAATCGATTGTCAACCGATCCGGGGCCGTGAATACTCCTTCAGTTCATAGATTTCAGCATCTGCCCTGTTTACTACAAACTCCATTACTTCCATGGCTGCCCGGGTAGTATCAAGTGAAGTAAGGCATGGCGTGTTGAATTCTATTGCAGTCCTTCGTATAAGGAATCCAAGACGGTTTGCCATTTTTCCCTTGGTGGGCGTATTAATCACGAGTTGTATTTTATCATCCTTGATGTAACTTAAAACGTCTTCTTCGGAAACATACTCGACTTCAATGCCTGCTTTTCTAAGGTGGTTGTAAGTCCCCCTGGTGGCATAAAGCTTAAATCCCAATTTCAGGAGCTTTCCGGCAATTCCGGTACATTCCTCTTTATCCCTGTCAGCCACTGAAATGAGCACGTTTCCTTCAGACGGCAGGTGAATGCCTGAAGCGACAAATGCTTTATACAGAGCTATTCTGTAGTCTTTAGCCACACCCATTACTTCACCTGTTGATTTCATTTCCGGGCCCAGAAAAGTGTCGACAGTACCAAGCTTAGAGAAGGAGAAGACAGGAGCTTTTACTGCAACAAAATCCAATTCTTTTGCCAGGCCCGAATAAAACCCAAGTTCTTTAAGGGTTTTACCCATAATGACTTTTGTTGCCACGTTCACCATGGGTATTCCCGTAATTTTGCTTAAGATAGGAATTGTCCTGCTGGCACGTGGATTAACTTCTATTACATAAATTTTATTATCTTTGTCCATGACAAACTGTATGTTGAACAATCCTACAATTTTTAGTGCCTTAGCAATACGCGAAGAGTAATCCACTATAATTTCCTTTGTTTCCCTGCTGAATGTCTGAGGCGGATATATGGCTATGCTGTCTCCCGAGTGGACACCTGCCCTTTCAACATGCTCCATGATACCCGGTATTAAAACATCATTGCCGTCGCATATTCCGTCAACCTCAAACTCCTTCCCCAGTATGTATTTGTCAATCAGCACAGGATGTGTCGTGGATACTTCCGTTGCAAGCTTCATATACTCTTCAAGCATCGCATCGTCGTATATAATCTCCATGGCACGCCCGCCCAGGACATAGGAAGGCCTAACCAGCACGGGATAGCCTATTCTGGCCGCAATTTCCCTGGCATGTTCAAATGAAAATGCCGTATCTCCAGGCGGAATGGGGATACACAGTTCTTCAAGCAATTTCAGGAATTTATCTCTGTCTTCGGCAATATCGATGCTTTCCACTGAAGAGCCAAGAATTTTTATCCCTTCCTTATGGAGGGTTTCAGCAAGGTTAATTGCCGTTTGGCCTCCAAACTGCACGATAATGCCCAGTGGCTTTTCTTTTTCAATTACGTCCAATACACATTCTTTTGTAAGTGGTTCAAAGTATAGTTTATCGGCAGTGTCAAAATCGGTGCTGACTGTCTCAGGATTGTTATTGATTATGATTGATTCATATCCCAGTTCTCTTAACGTTTTGGCTGAATGAACGCTGCAATAGTCAAACTCAATACCCTGTCCGATACGTATGGGACCTGAACCTATAACCAGTACCTTATCCTTACTGCTTACAGTGACTTCATCCTTTTCTTCATACGTGGAGTAATAATACGGAGTTTGGGCTTCAAATACTCCTGCACAGGTATCCACCATTTTATACACGGGATTAATGGGGAACCTTTTCTTGAGGGCAAGGATTTCGTCAAGGTCAACTCCCGCAAGATTTGCAATGTAACTGTCTCCAAAACCTATTTTCTTTGCCCTCATGTATAAGTCATAGTCAAGCCATGCAATGCCTGCCTGTTTAATTTCATCTGCCACTTTAACTATATTGTGCAGCTTATTTATGAAAAACAGGTCAATCTTGGTGATTTGAGAAATTTCTTCGGGAGTAATCCCTTTCTGCAGAGCCTTAAATATGGCAAAAATCTGCTCGTCATGGGGGGTTTTCAAAAATTCCCGCAATTCTTCCAGTGTGTTGTTTTCAAAAAGCTGTAGGCCCAGCTGGTAATTTAACTTGACATCCAGGGAATCAATGGCCTTAAGCAGCGATTCTTCCAGTGTTCTTCCAATTGCCATTACCTCTCCGGTTGCCTTCATCTGGGTTCCAAGACACCTGTTGGCGTTGACGAACTTGTCAAAGGGCCACCTGGGAACCTTTGCAACCACATAATCGATTGCAGGCTCAAACATGGCATATGTGCTTTTTGTGACGGGATTTCTGATTTCATCCAGGTTAAGTCCCACAGCGATTTTGGATGTAACACGGGCAATGGGATACCCTGTGGCCTTGGATGCCAGTGCGCTGGAACGGCTGACCCTGGGATTTACTTCAATTACCACGTAATCCATGCTGTTTGGGTCCAGTGCGAACTGAATATTGCAGCCACCTTTTATGCCAAGGGCCCTGATAATCTTAAATGAAGCCTGTTTGAGCATCATATTTTCCCTGGCGGACAGAGTCTGGCAGGGCGCTATTACAATACTGTCTCCGGTATGAACGCCCACAGGATCGAAATTTTCCATATTGCATACTACAATACAGTTATCAGCGTTATCACGTATTACTTCATATTCTATTTCTTTCCATCCTGCAACGCTTTGTTCGAGAAGTACCTGGCTGATCATACTCTGCTTTAGTCCCGCGCCGCAGATATACTTAAATTCTTCCATGTTGTGGGCAATGCCGCTGCCTGTTCCCCCAAGGGTAAACGCGGGGCGTATAATAATTGGAAAGCCTGCCATTTCAGCAAATTTAACCGCATCCTTAAGGTTATTCACTATAGTGCTGTGAGGCACTTTTTCTCCGATTTCCTGCATGGTTTTCTTGAAAAGCTCTCTGTTTTCAGCCTTGCGTATGGATTCAAGGGAAGTGCCCAGAAGCTCGATGCCCATTTCATCAAGTATACCATCTTCAGAAAGCTGCACAGCAATGTTTAATCCTGTCTGCCCGCCCAGTGAAGCCAGTATGCCGTCAGGCGTTTCTCTTCGGATTATTTTTTTCACATGCTCCAGTGTTATGGGTTCTATATATATTTTGTCTGCGGTCTCACTGTCTGTCATTATGGTGGCAGGATTGCTGTTTATCAAAACTACCTCGATGCCTTCTTCTTTCAGTGCCCTGCAGGCTTGTGAACCTGAGTAGTCAAATTCTGCAGCCTGACCTATAATTATCGGCCCAGAACCTATAACCAGTACTTTGTGGATAATACTGTTAATTGGCATAATTACCTCCGTTATTACATCATTGCAACGAAATCATCAAACAGATAACTTGCATCTCCAAGGCCTGGTGAAGTTTCCGGGTAAAACTGGATACCCCGCAAAGGCAGCTCTTTGTGCCTGATTCCTTCTATGGTTCCGTCGTTGATATTTATATGGGTAAATTCAATATTCTTCGTTTCTGCAGTGGCCCGGTCGTTTATTACAGCAAAGTTGTGATTTTGGGAAGTTACATAGCACCTTCCCGTCACAAAATCCTTCACCGAATGGTTGGGCCCGTGATGTCCGAACTTGAGCTTAAAAACTTCAAGCCCTAAGGCCAGCGCCAAAACCTGTAGCCCCAAACCAACACCGAAAATGGGCTTTATGCCTGTCAACTGTCTGACAGTTGAAGCTGCATCCGGCAAATCACGGGGATCGCCGGGGCCGTTGGATAATAATACTCCGTCCGGGTTAAGGCTTAAAATATCCTCAAGGGAAGTATTGCAGGGAAGTATTGTAATATCGCAGCCTCTATTTTCAAGAGACTTTATAACGCTGTTGTTGATACCGAAATCCAGCACGGTTACTTTTTTCCCGCTGCCGGGTATATGGATGATTTCCCTTGTGCTTACTTCATCTACAAGGTTCCTTTTCATCCTTTTTTTCTTTTCAAGTTCTTCCAGAAGTACATTTATATGGCCCGTCCTGGTGGATATAACTCCATACATGCTTCCGGACTGCCTGATATGTTGTGCCAATGCCCTGGTATCTATACCTTTTATACCTACAATATTGTTCTTTACGAAGTATTCATTGGGAGATATTTCATTTCTCCAATTGTTAGGATATTCACACAGTTCTTTGACAGCGAATCCTTCCACATGTATTTTTAAGGACTCAACGTCTTCGCTGTTAAAGCCGTAGTTGCCTATAAGGGGATACGTCATAATAACTATGTGGCCGTTATATGATGGATCAGTGATTATCTCCTGGTAACCGGCCATGGATGTATTAAACACCACTTCGCCGTAGACCTCGCCGTAAGCACCCAGGGATTGACCGGAAAAGTATGTACCGTCTTCTAAAACCAATACTGCTTTCATTATTCACGCTCCTGTAAATAGGTATCACGGTAGCTGATGAAATGCTAAGGACTTTCAATTCAAGCTGCCAAACACTTTGTCAAATGTTTCTATCATTCCGTCAATATCTTCTTTTGTAACTATAAGGGGAGGAAGCATCCTGATGATATTGGTTCCTATATTGCCGATAAGGTAACCGTTTTCAAAGCATTTCTCCTTGACCAAAGCAGCCTTGCCGTTTTCAAGTTCAATGCCTATCATAAGCCCCATGCCCCTTATTTCTATGATAAAGGGATACTTGTTCTTAAGGTCATTGAGCTTTGTTACAAAGTAAATGCCCATTTTTTCCGCATTTTCATAAAGTTTGTTTTTTATAATTTCATCGATGACCGTAAGGGCTGCGGCACATGCCAGCGGATTTCCACCGAAAGTTGAGCCATGTTCCCCCGGAGCGAATGTGTCTGCCACTTTTTCACCAGCGCACACTGCGCCTATGGGTATTCCTCCGCCCAGAGCTTTTGCCAGTGTAAATATGTCAGGTTCAACTTCATACTGTTCATATGCAAACATTTTGCCGGTTCTGCCCATGCCAGTCTGTATTTCATCAAATATGAGCAAAATATCCAACTCGTTGCAGAGTTCTCTCACAGCGGCTACATAATCAAAATCCACGGGATTTACACCGCCTTCGCCCTGGATAAGCTCCAGCATTATGGCGCATGTCTTTTCATTAACCGCTTCCTTGAGAGCAGACCAGTCATCTATGGGGACTGATTTAAAGCCCGGAGTCAGGGGAGTAAAGGGTTTTTGATATTTTTCCTGCCCGGTGGCAGCCAGGGTAGTCAGTGTTCGTCCGTGAAAGGAATTCTTAAGGGTTATGATTTCATATTTGTCTTCAAAACCTTTCTTTTTATAATACAGCTTTGCCAGCTTGATTGCTCCTTCATTGGCTTCTGCGCCGCTATTTGCGAAAAAGACGCGCTTGGCACATGAAATGCCGGCCAGCTTTTCTGCAAGCAGTGCCTGTTGTTTTATGTAATAATAATTTGAGCAATGAATCAGTTTCTCCGCCTGTTCCTTAATGGTGGCAACAAGACTGGGATGAGAATGGCCAAGGGCATTGACGGCTATTCCTGCCATAAAGTCATAATACATTTTCCCTTTTGTGTCCCAGAGATTGATACCTTTGCCATATTCAAAGCACACAGGCACACGGTCACCGAAAGTGTTCATGTAGTACATTTTGTCCAGTTGTATAATCTTGTCCAGTTCCATAAATATTCCCCGCTTCCCAAATAGATTTACAACTTCTCGTCCTTGTAATACAGGACCTTTTCCTTGGTTATCATAGTACCAATACCCTTGTTTGTGAATATCTCAAGAAGTATGCAATGAGGAATCCTGCCGTCAATAATATGGGTTCTGCCGACACCACGGTTTACTGCGTCGACACATCCGAGTACTTTCGGAATCATGCCGCCGCTTATGACTTTTTCCTCAATCAGTTTTTCCACTTCAGCTATGGTTAACACAGGGATTACTTCATTATTGTTCCTGGGATCCTTTACACCTTCCACATCAGTTAAAAGCATGAGTTTTTCGGCCTGTAGCGCCGAGGCAATTTCACCGGCCACCGTGTCGGCATTGATATTGTAACTTTCTCCTTCTTCTCCAACACCGATGGGAGCGATAACCGGGATAAACTCGTCTTTGGCAAGGTGTTCGATTAGTTTTGCATTAACCTTGATAATTTTTCCTACATACCCGATATCTGTTTCCTTGCCGTCTATATTTACATAGTGGCGTGTGCATTCTATAAGATTACCGTCAATACCGCTTAAGCCTATGGCTTTACCGCCTTTTTTATTTATAAGGGAAACGATTTCTTTATTGGTTTTGCCTATCAGAACCATCTGAGCCACTTCCATGGTGGTGGCATCTGTAACCCTGAGTCCGTTAACAAATTGGCTCTTTATATTAAGCTTATCCAGTGTCTTATTTATATCCGGCCCGCCGCCGTGAACAACCACCGGGTTAACGCCTATGAACTTAAGCAGCGTTATATCTTCCATTACATGGTTTTTCAGTTCATCATTTATCATGGCATTTCCGCCGTATTTAATGACGACTGTTTTTCCGTGAAGTTTTTGTATGTAGGGAAGTGCTTCTATGAGTATTTTTGCCTTATTTATTAAAGTATCCATGGTTTCCATCGCCATCTCTCCTTCCGCCTGCCTATAAATACATTCCCGGCCTGTCAAGACCTGCCTTTTCCGGGAACCCGTTCATAATGTTCAGTACCTGCACTGCCTGGCCGGCTGCTCCTTTGACAAGATTATCAAGGGCGGATAACACAATAACCCTGTCAAGCCTCTTGTCCACCACAAGTCCGATATCGATGAAGTTCGAACCTGAAACATCCTTTAATTCAGGAAGCTGTCCTTCATCTGAAATCCTGACAAAGAATTCGTCTTTGTAATATTGTTTATAAACTTCCAGTAGTTCAGATGTTGTGCATTTATTTGCAAGATCAGCATATATGGTGCAAAGGATGCCTCTCTTTACAGGTAAAAGGTGCGGAGTAAAAGACAATATAACTTCTTCGCCTGCCAGGAGTGATATTTCCTGTTCTATTTCTGAAGTATGCCTGTGGGTTGCAACACCGTATGCCCTGTAATTTTCTGACCTCTCGCAGAATTGGTACATCAGGTCTGCTTTCCTGCCGGCACCTGTAATCCCCGAAGCTGCGTCTATAATTATGCTGCATAAATTTATCAGTTTATGTTTAACCAGGGGAGCCAATGCAAGAATGGAACAGGTAGGATAACATCCGGGATTTGCAACAAGAACTGCATCCTTTAATTTATCCCTGTATAATTCGGGCAGGCCGTATACTGCCTTATCCACCAGTTGAGGCATTGCATGGGTTCTGCCATACCACTTTTCATAGACTTCTATATCTCTGTACCTGAAATCGGCACTGTGGTCTATGACGCGTTTACCTCTGTTTATCAACTCAGGAATTACCTGTTCCGAAACACCGTGTGGCAGTGCCGTTATGAAAAAATCTGCTTTATCACAGAGCTTATCTATATCAAGTGATTCGCATTCCAGGTCAAGTACATTTTTTAAGGACGGATAAACGGCGGAAATTTTCCGGCCTGCATAGGATTTCGAAACCAGGGAAGTAATTTCCACGTTTGGGTGTGTAGAAAGTATTCTCGTAATCTCCAATCCGACATATCCTGTAGCGCCAATAATACCAACTTTAATCAAAGTATGACCCTCCAGAAATCATGTTTTATTTTCATAATTATACATCCATGTGTATAATAATGCAATAGATTTTTATTTAATATTACCTGTTTTCTGTTATAATCAATCATGAATGTTGAGTTTCCCCCTATGCGCTTGTAAAGCCTGTTTATGCAACATGACTAAATACGAAAAATTAAATTTGTTAAAAAGTGTACTAGTTGAATATTCTGACTAAATGATATAGTATTAGTGAACTTGGAACTAACGCGATTTTTTAGGAGGGGAAATAATGGCAAGTGTTAGGTTGAGAAATGTTTACAAGAGGTATGAGTCTGCTCATGGGGGAGTAACAGCTGTAAGTGATTTCAATCTCGATATCGATGATAAAGAATTTATTATTTTGGTAGGTCCTTCAGGATGCGGAAAAACCACTACTCTGAGAATGATTGCAGGTCTCGAGGAAATCACCGAAGGCGAAATTTATATCGGGGACAGACTCGTTAATGACGTACAGCCCAAGGACAGAGACATAGCGATGGTTTTCCAGAACTACGCATTGTATCCTCATATGACTGTTTTCGATAACATGGCTTTTGGATTGAAATTGAGAAAAACTCCAAAAGATGAAATAAAGAGAAGGGTTCATGAAGCTGCAAGAATACTGGAAATTGAACATCTCCTTGACAGAAAACCGAAGGCTTTGTCTGGCGGTCAGAGGCAGAGGGTTGCGCTGGGCCGTGCTATAGTACGTAATCCTAAAGTGTTCCTCATGGATGAGCCACTGTCAAACCTTGACGCTAAGTTGAGGGTTCAGATGAGAATTGAGATCAGCAAATTGCATCAGAACCTGCAGACAACCATCATTTATGTTACCCACGACCAGGTAGAAGCTATGACGATGGGTACCAGGATTGTTGTTATGAGAGACGGATTCATTCAGCAGGTTGATACTCCTCAGGCACTCTACGAGAAACCTGACAATATCTTCGTTGCCGGCTTTATCGGAAGCCCGCAGATGAACTTCATCAATGCTGTTGTTGAAAAACGTGAAAATAATGATGTATATTTGAGATTTGGCAACCATGCGCTGAAACTGCCCGAAGGCAAAGCAAAGAAATTGCTTGAGACTCCGTACATCGGCAAAGAAGTTATAATGGGTATCAGGCCTGAGAATATCCGTGACGAGCAGGTTTATGTTGAACAAATGCCTGAATCTGTATGTACGGCTAAGGTAGAAGTTGTCGAAATGCTTGGCTCTGAGACATTGCTCTATCTGGTTATTGACGGTATAAACGTAACAGCAAGGGTTAACCCGAGAACCAAGGCAAGACCCGACGACGAACTCAAGGTTGTATTTGATATGAACAGAGTCCATCTGTTTGACAAGGATACTGAAAAGGTTATCATGCACTAATCAGGTGCTAATAAGGGCTCTGCGTCAATAGTTGGGGTGGGGCTCAAGTAGAATGAAATATCGATATATTTTTCCAGCGAGTAGTCATCAGATTGCTCGCTGGTTTTATTTAATTCAGTACTTAGATGAGGGCAATAA
>Ga0134102_1002276_pt1 | contig 13177 bp, 10 predicted proteins | sample 13_3_2metaG_FD_94447 | JGI IMG/M metagenome (GOLD analysis project Ga0134102, IMG submission 94447) | Switchgrass degrading microbial communities from high solid loading bioreactors in New Hampshire, USA - 13_49_3.3_201_A3 metaG | ecosystem: Engineered > Bioreactor > Semi-continuous > Anaerobic...
AAGCATGAGAATTATATTCCACGTATTTACCGCGCCCGGTATGACCAAAGCCCATATGCTATCTAAAATCCCGGTGTAATATACCACCAAAAATGTGGGTACCAAACCTCCGTTAAACAACATGGTAAAAAAGAATATCCACACGTATATTTTTCGCGCTCTAAACACATCGCTTTTTTTGGACAAAGGATAGGCACACATGATCGTCAAAAACATGCCTATTGCCGTACCCAGCACCACTCTTTCAATGGATACAAACATGGCTCTCCAGAAATCCGATGATCTCATGACATATTTGTATGCCTCCGTTGTAAAATCCTTGGGCCACAACCATACCTCTCCCGCGGTAGCCCTGGACGGCGAACTAAGGGACACAGCTAAAACGTTGATGAGGGGAATTAAGCATAGGGATGCAGCTAAAAACAGGATTATATGGTTGAAAATGGTGAATATCTTATAACCTCGAGTGCTAAAATGCCAGTCTCGCACTTCCTAAACTCCTTTCTAGAATACCTCATAATTGGCAAATTTATATGCTAACCAATAGGATAACGATATCAGGAACATCGATATGACCGACTTAAAAAGGCCTACAGCCGTGCCGAAATCGTATTGTCCGCCCTGCATGCTTATGCGATACACCAGCGTATCTATTATATCCCCGGTTTCATAGACCGGTACGCTATACAAATTGAATATTTGATCGAAGCCCGCATTAAGAATCCTACCCAAAGACAGTACCAAAGACAGCACTATTATCGGCAACATACCGGGTATGGTAACGTGAATGGTTTGCTTAAACCTGTTAGCCCCATCAACTATTGCCGCTTCATATAAACTTGGGTCTATCCCGGTTATCGCAGCAAGATAAACCACCGTCCCAAAGCCAAACTCCTTTAAGGTCTCCGTAACAACCATCAACCATGGGAAAATGCTCTTATCCCCAAGCCAAAAAATGGGTTCCATTCCAAATAAGGCCCCCAGCATGCCGTTCAGCATTCCATCCGGAGCCAAAACCTCCTTTATTACCCCGGCCATTATTACCCATGATAAAAAATGCGGAAAATATATTATCGTTTGAAGCCCTCGTTTTAGCCAATTTATCCTCACTTCATTTAACAGTAAAGCGACAACTATGGGCGTTATGAAGTTCAATATAATTTTGCCCACAGCTATCACCAAAGTATTGGTTAAAGCCCGGGTGAAATCGGGGCTGGAAAATAACCTCCTAAAGTGGGCTAAGCCTACCCAATCGGATTCCCAAAACGCTCTTATTCCCAGGCCCACATTAAAATCCTGAAAGGCTATTACTATTCCTATCATGGGAAGATAATTGTATATAAATAAAATTATAAGTGCGGGCACAAGCATGAGGTGCAAAGAACGCGTATCCATTCTCAAGCTGTTTCCTCTATTGGAGCGACGTTTTCTTGTAACAGCAGATCCTTCCTCCATCATTTCACCACCTATAAAATATTAAAGATACCCGGATAAGGAAGGGTTTCCTCCTTATCCGGTTTAGCTGGAAAGAATTATTGATTTTTCATGCTTTGATACCATTCGTTTGCTTCCTTGGTCATCTCGTCTCCGCCGTTATTATGGAAGTAATTTACCCATGCCTCAAATTCCTGATCTATGTTTCCTTCCATGACGGCTTTTATGAAATATTCGTACGATTTGGTAGCAATATCGCTTCCATATTTGGCCATGGCAGGCGTATCCAAGCCGGCAAAGGCATCGTAGTGTAGATATTTACCTGGATCGGCTTCAATCATCCTATGGGTTATGAGATCGGAGCCGTTCTCCGCATTAAATAATTTATACATAGCCCAGTTCACTTCATAATTTTGAGCTTTCGTCCCCTCGTTGAGCCAGCTGTTAAACATAGCAAAGGTTGATCTGGCATCCAGAGGAAGGTTAGAACCATCCCCGCCTTTTTTAATTTCCTCATTTACCATGTCAGCAATCGCATAATTTTTACCTATATTGTCAAAACTAACTGTTGCATTCCAGAAACTCATGTTGCCACCCTTTGTTGTGTCATACTCGTTAGTTTCAAGGTCTTTGAGAAAATCAGGTTTCTCAACTGGATCGAATATTGCAGCCTTAAGATTTATCATTTTCATTATAGCTTCAGGATTCTCGCACTTCTTGCTAATACAGTTAAAATCGCCGGCCCTACTGGAAGCATACAGCTTGGCTGGTTCGCCGCTGGGAGTTGGTATCAAAACCCAGTCCACTTCAGCCTCCGGATTGTTCTTCTTAAGGGCCCTACCCGCTCCGCCATTGGGGAAATGGGTACCATCAAATATAATTCCTACTTTATTGGAGGCTATATCAGCCTGCAACTCGTTATCTTTATCTTTAACTGCAAAATCTTTAGCTAACAGTCCTCCTTTATACCACTCATGCAATTTAGCAAGGGCTGCTTTGACTTCAGGCTGTATGAGGCCATACTCCAGCTTTCCGTCCTTCTCTATCCAGCCCTGATAAGCGCCAAACATGTTAAGGATGAGCTCCCCGCCAAAGTTCTTATGAAGAACCGCTATTCCGTATTCAGCTAATCCGTTATCCATAAAAGCCCTGGCAAGGTTCTCTATATCCTCCAGAGTTTTAGGCGGCTGCAGTCCCAGCTTATCCAGCCAGTCTTTCCTGTACCATAGCACGCTGTAGGAAGGACTTAGCGGTCCCGGATTAGGTATTCCAATCATTTTGCCGTTATATATAGCGCTCTGTAGCGCACGGCCATCGGCTACCTCGAGATATTCCTTTACTTTAGGCGAAGCATACTTATCTATTATATCCTTTACATCTATGATCTTGTCAGCCATAGCCAATCTCTGGGCTATAGAACCGTATACCGGCATGAGATCGGGTAAATCGTCAGTGGCTATGCATGTGGTTATTTTTGTCTCCAACGGTTCTCCCCAGTTGGGAGCGGTCCATACCACATTCAACTTGATGTTAAGCTGTTCAAGGTAAGTCCTGGACCACCAGTTGTTGTTTTCATCTTCACCCTCATCAAATCCCATCCATGATGTCTTTACGCGACACGCGGTGATCTCTATGGGTTCCGGATATTTCCCAAAAGGATCGGGACTTTCCTCCGAAGCTTCCTCCGACTCCGACCCTTCAGGTTGTGACGGGGTATTTTCATTCTGTTCAGATGGCTGTTCTGTCTGCTCTCCGGTAGTCTGCTCTCCAGCAGGCGCTTTCGAAGTACAGCCAGCCAGAATAAGGCTCACCAGAAGTATTAGACTTAACGCCAGATAACCCATTCTTTTAACCATACTCTCAAATCCCCCTTTTTTGTGAATTTACAGACAATTACAGATCGAAATAGAAGTTCATGTGCCGGGAATTTTGCATAAAAATTGCGTTATCTTCATAATTGCCTATTGTTTGATGCTAAATTTATTGTAATGTTCGAAGAGGGTTTAATCCATGAACTTTTATAACATGTTCCTTTCACTTTTATGACTATTGTTGCTGTACGGGTAAATTCTTAACACTCCTTGCGCATTACAAGGCTGACGCGCAGGCCCCCCATCGGACTCCTTTCAACCCGCACCCCGCTTTCCCCTTTAAACCTCATGCGAAGCCGGTTGTGCACGTTTTTTATGCCAGTGCCCGTCCACTCCTTATCATCATCCTGGCTTATTACATTGCGCAGGCCTTCTAATACCTCTTCGGTTAATTCCTCTCCATTATCTTCCACAACAATTCTGAAATATTTCCCATCGTCAACATAAGAAATCTTCAGCATGCCATCTTTGAGCTTGTTTTTTAAACCGTGCTTATATGCGTTTTCTATAATGGGTTGAAGTATTAGCCTGGGTACGCGAAAGTCTCTCATATGCTCCGGCAATTCATCAAACTCGGCGGTTATCCGCCCTTGAAATCTAATATTTTGCACCTCACAATAATCCCTGGCATGGCTGACTTCCTTGATGAGCTCAACATCATTCGATACTTCTTTGGTTATATATTGATAATAGCTGCTTAGATGCCTTATCAACTTAAGAGCGCAGTCTACGTCTTCCAACTGCACTAAAGCGCTCACAATTAATAGGCTGTTATAAAGGAAATGAGGATTTATCTGATATTGAAGCTGTTTAAACTCAGCTTCCTTTAGCATCAATTCCTTCCTATACACATCTGAAACCAGTTCTTTTAACCTGTTTACCAGATAATTAAATTGGCGATATATGTGCCCGAATTCATCGTTTTTCGAATACTCAACCTGTATATCGACCGTCCCAACTTCCACCTTTTCCAATGCATCCATCAACCGTTTCAAAGGTTGAGCTATAATCCCCTTGAGCCAAAAACTGAATATGCCCACCAATAACAGCATCAATGCCGATATAACCCAGATCCATATGCTAAACATCTTTAACGTATTTAGAAAATTGCTTTCGGGTATGAATACGACTAAAACGCTATGCAAAAAGGATGAGGGATTAAAAAATACGTAATATATCGTTCCTTCTATATTTACCTTTTCATGCTTTTTTTGCTGCAGCCATTGATCATCTAACAGCTTTTCCACGCCCATCTTGTACTTTTCCGCATTATCAAGGGAGAAATCCAGTCCTCTTCCATCGCTTATAAGAAGTACGTTTCCGCCTTCAATGCCGGGAATATCCTTCATGGTAGTCAACACGGCTTCTTTCGAAATGCATATACTGACGACGAACATCCGGTTAATCTTTGATAACTGCTCCGATTTACCATAAAATTGAGGGGTCATATTCATGTAATAGTCATCGCCTATTAAACAGAAAGGCAAATTCTCAACATTGGAACGGCTAAGATATATGTAATATTCTTCGTTGTCTATTGGAAGTATGGATTGGGTAGTAACCTTTTTTCCCACAACCGGTAAGTATACGGTTATTTCTTTTATATATTGATTCATATTCGCCGTATCCCACAGGGTATTTCTTATCTGGTTTAGTATTTGGAAAGTCTCAACTTCGCTTATTTCGGAGTGGGATTTTTGCAGCATGTCTATATTTTTATCATTTAAAATGTCAAGCTGCAGCTGCATCACGTTATAAAGCTGCGCTTCTAAAGAGGACATATAAAAACTAGCCTTGGCTTCAGCGGCTTTTAGTATCTCCTTCCGAATGCTGGATTGGCCCCTTAAAATTAAATAAAAACTGGATATATACATGGGAAAGACCAATAATATAAACAACAGTAATACCTTCCTGAATACCGAAAAGCGATTTGTACATCTCAGCATGGTAGGCCCCCTTCTTGAATATACAATTGCTAATCTGCATAACAAGGAGGTCGCAAAAAGGGCAGATGTCCTTTATTTTTTAGGTCGGGATTAAAGGCATTGATACAACAGCTTAATAATTCGGATATATTTATTCACAATAAAAACCACTCTTGTTTACAACAAATTGTAAACCAAGCGAAAAAGCCAGAAAATTTCTCTATTCTTAGGTTCATTATATCATTACTATAAATTATATACAATACAACAATACGTGTATTTATATAAATATCAAATACTGTTTAATAAGATAACAACCTTCCTCTGAGGAAGGCTGTTAACATGCTTATAAACAAATAAAATTAGGCTAACACGAACAACGAGATATAACATGGAGTAAGTATATCGACACCAAGCTAGTAAAGGCATATCGCCGACAAAGACATACCGGCTATCTTCGGGTCGCCGTCTACCGGAAGTTCGAATAAATCGGGGCACTCTCCCGTTCCCTCAATCCGGTAACGTCCAACTTCTCTCCAATTTATAAGATTTTTGGAGGTAAACAATGCATAATTCTGATTTTCAAGATACAAGGCCATAATCCACTGCTACTAGCCTTCATGCCAAACCACCTTAGGGTCACGGTTATATTCTTTTACAGTTCCAATAATCGGATTCCCCTGATATTTAGTCCAGGTACGCCCCCTGTCATTGCTGTAAGAAATGCACTGCTTATAGCACCGCCCTTTTGATTTCACAGATGTTCCACCGGCAGCCGTATAAAAGAGTATCATGGGATCTTCCGCCCTGCACTTGAACCCGGAGGTATTCCTGTTACACATTTTTCACATAGCCACACCTGAATGAGTATATACTATAAAAAGCGATATCTGCACTAGCATGGTTTTATCGTCAAATATCTTTTATTTTCTCAAGATGGACGTCCTGTGTATAATATTATCATTATATTATATTATCATCGCCCTTTCTTAGAAACCTCCTGAGGTAGTCTATGCCCAAATACAAGCTACCTATTCTTCCCTAACAACCCTTTCCGCATACTCCTTAAACAATGCGATGTACATTCTGTAATTATCAAGGGAAACCTCAGGAGGGGTCTGATGATCTACCGAAGGGATATATCCGCCCGACTTCATGACAGGCAGCAACCTTTCAAACTCAGCCCGCATCTCCTTTTCGCCCTTGGACATGACCATCTTGTCATATCCGCCCATCAAAAGAAATCCAGGGTATTCTCTGCGTATCCTAACAATATCAACCCCGGCCTGCCTCTCAAGGGGATACACACCCTCTATTCCGGCTTCCTGTAACCAGGGAATCATGCCGGTGATATCCCCATCGCTATCAACAAAAACCTTTACCCCATATTTTTTAATGCAGGGAATAACTCTTTGGTAGTAAGGGATCAAAAACTCTTTGAACAATTTATACGACAGCATAGAGCCATGGTTGTAAGACATGTCCTCTGCAAAGCCCACCATATCCGGAACCAATATTGAGAATAGTTCCTCTATTACGCGGATATTGAATTCCGCCAAATCATTGTTGATCCGATGCATAAGCTCGGGGTAATCGTAAAATGCATAGAAATGATTTTCAATGCCAAAAAGGGTTCTGGGAAACCAGAAATATCCATCCAACCACAGCCTAATGATTACTTCTCCCTTATCGTGTTTCTCTTTTAAAGCCATTGCCGTTCTTTTCATATTTTCGATAATTGAATCGGTATACAGATACTGCTTTATCTCCTGGTAGGATTTCTCGTCGGTAATAATCGGTGCCCCATAGGAAGATGGTCTGGGGCATTCAGAGGATATAGCGCTGCCATTAATCATAAGAAGAGGATCCAAGCCAAAATGCCTGAGCGATTCTTCCCACGTCATCCCCGCAGGAAGGCCTTCGCCCTTCCAACGCTCCATGGTCTTATCCCACCAGGGCGCCCATTCCACCATGGGAAGCCTGTCATCAGGCTTCTCAAAATTGAGCACTTTCAAAAAACGTTCCCTCGGCGTCATATGGCTCCTCCCCTCACCACAATTTTAAGCAGGAATCCTTCCACTTTTTCAGGTGGTTCCTATCTTTACAATAATCCAAAATATCAAGAAACCAATCCTTCATAATACTGCTTCAAATGCTGTTGAAATTCCCTGTACCTCTTAAACTGCTGGCGGTATGCGGCGCTCAAATCAACATCGGGATAAACGGTGTACACCTCGATGTCCATACCTTCATACATCCCTTCCTGGCTGGAAAAATAACCCGTTTTGAGTGCCGCCAAAAATGCTGCCCCCATAAGCGCGCTCTCGGGCATTGACAAGACCTTTATGGGGCTGCCAAACACGTTTGCCTTTATCTTAAGCCAATATTTATTCTGCGTACCACCTCCCACAGCTATGATGTTATCCATCTCGACATTCAAGGTCTCCTGAGCCACCTGCCTCATGTATTCGACTTCATATGCTACCCCTTCTAGGATAGCCTTCGCTATGTCATGCCTTTTGTGGTTTCTTTTAAGGCCAACAAATGCGCCCTCCAAGGGTATACCGGAAATTGGAGAGCTGCCGCCGGACAGATAAGGAAAATACAATATCCCAGTGGGTTCTTCAGATGCATGCTTTAGCAATACAAATAGATCATCGTAGCCTAGTGGCAAATCCGATAACACATACCTCATCCATTCGACCGAACCGCCAGAAGCTGATAGGCCTCCCATCCAAAAATAACAGCCACCCGATACATGTTTACCGAAACTCAAACCGGTGCTCCACTCAACCTCCCCCAGCTGTCGACCGGGTATTATACCCACCAGGGTCTCTGCCGTCCCCATGGAATCAAGTATGGATCCCGGATTCACTACACCTGCACCAAAGGCAGCGCAAAGGTGGTCATGCCCGCATATGCATACCGGTATTTCCCCTGTTATATTCAGCTTTGCACATATCTCACTTTTTAAGAATCCAACATTGGTGCCGCTCTCCACAACCCTGGGAAAGATATCAACCCTTATACCCATTCTATTGAGCAGCTCAACATTCCACGCATTGTTTTTTAGATCATAGGCAAAGGTGCGTGCAGCCAACGTGCAATCGGTGGCCATTGCCCCGGTCAGCTTAAAGGCAATATAATCAGCCGCCGATAGCCATTTGACATTACGCGGTAACTGGCCTCTTTTATGTAGCAGCCATAGCAGCTTGGGAAGGCCATGCTTGTAGCTTGCCCGCAACCCCGTCTTCGAAAATACCTCCATTTGATCTATACTGGCCTTTATAAAACGCGCCTGTTCCATTGCTCTCATATCAAACCAGGGAATAAATGGGATGCAAGGGCTCCCATCCTGTAGATTTATCAGTAACCCGGTCTCGGCCATGCTCGTTATCCCAATAGCTACCAGGTTATAGCCTTCTGCGGATGACAAAACCTTGGCCATACCATGCTGGACCGATTGCCAAATCTCTTCCGGGTCATAATAATCCCCATCCTCATCGGCGTATGTCCTATCGTCATACCTGGCCATACCTATCAGCCGGCCGTTGACATCAAACAGCCCAACTTTGCAATGAGTGGTACCTATATCAATCCCCATAAAAGCATCTCTCATAGCTCCGGATCCCCCTCAATATTATCACTTATTTCCATCATCCCAGGCCTGGAACCTGGTTAAAGGCTCATCTTTCATGCATTCTGGCAATCCACTGGCTATTCCGGGCTCCGACCGTTTAAACCCGAACAAGCACCACAACATCCACTCCTTGAACAAGCCCGTTAAGTTCCAAGTTCATGGAACTTCTGAACAACCTATCCCGCCATAACCTTCTATATCATGGTATATCAACAATTTATATGCTTCATCAGCACAAACCCTTCCTTATATCCGCCCTTGTGGGCTCAATCGCTTCTTGGTCCAATAATCGGCTATCGATTTTATGGTACCATCATCTTCATGCTACGTCAAACGTGACTTCACATTTCCCCCATCATTTCGGACAAACTACTTCCTGAGGAGTTTTTTTACTTCCCTCAACAAGATTCTACTGAACTTAACAAGGTAAGATACAGACATCCTGGGCGGCAGTTGATACAATAAGAATAAGGATATAACATCCGTAGCATCGAGGAGGTTATAAGATTATGGAAGCCATAACAGGAAAAGAGCTGCTTACAAGAACATTCAAGCATGAACAAGGCCTTTCAAGGGTGCCGTGGGTACCTTTTGCCGGTGTCCATGCTGGTAAGCTGAAGGGTTACAGCGCCACCGAGGTTTTAACCGATGGCGAGAAACTATTTGAATCCCTCGTAGAAGTAAACAGGCTGTATCGTCCCGATGGGCAGCCGGTATTGTTTGACCTTCAGGTAGAAGCCGAAATTCTGGGATGCGAACTGGTATGGGCCGAAAAAGCTCCCCCGTCCGTCAAAACCCATCCGCTAGCTTCCGATAAAACCATTCCCCAGCGCCTGCCCGAAAAATCGGACGGGAGGCTCCCGATGATACTGGAAGTGATGAAGAGATTTAAAGCCGAAGTTGGGGAAAATACCGCTTTATTCGGGTTGATTTGCGGTCCCTTAACCCTGGCATCCCATTTAAGAGGTACGGAGCTGTTCATGGATATGTTCATGGATCCCGATTACGTGCATCAGCTCATTGGATATACCAGCCAGGTAGCCAAAAGAATGGCAGAATACTATATGGAAGCGGGTATGGACGTCATCGCAATCGTGGACCCTTTGGTCTCCCAGATATCTCCGCAGCACTTTGCACAGTTCGTATCAAAACCTGCTACCGAAATTTTTAGCTTTATCAGGCAAAAGGGATGCCTGTCCTCGTTCTTCGTGTGCGGAAATGCTTCAAAGAATATTGAGGAAATGTGCAAAACCGGTCCCGACTCCATATTCATAGATGAAAACATAGACATGGTTGAAGCCAAGAAGATTACCGATAGATATAACATAGTGCTGGGCGGAAACATTCCCTTAACGTCCATCATGCTGTACGGCAGCCAGCAGGATAACATGAAGTATGTTGTAGATCTGCTGGACAAGTTAACCCATCACAACCTTGCCATTGCACCGGGGTGCGACATGCCGTATGATGTTCCCCCCGAAAATCCCATCGGCGTACAGCAGGCCATACGCAACACCGACGAGGTAAGAAAGATGCTGGAGAACTATCAGGGCACCCAAGTGGACATGGAGGTTGAACTGCCAGACTATGATAATCTCGAAAAACCGCTTATCGAAGTGTTTACCTTGGATTCTGCCACCTGTGCCGCTTGTACCTATATGGTAAATGCAGTCAAGATCGCCAAGGAACACTTCGGCGACAAAATTGATTGGGTGGAACACAAGTTTAGCACTCTTGAAGGCATAGCCCGCATCAAGAAGATGGGCATAAAAAATCTACCCTGCATCTATATCAACGGTAAACTCAAGTATTCGTCCATAATACCTAGCAGAAACGATCTATTTAGAAGCATCGAGGAGTGTCTGAAGTGAGCCGCAAGATATCGGTATATTTGATCACCGGCTTTTTGGGAGCGGGTAAGACCACGTTTTTGAAAAACCTGCTAGAGCTTAGCAAAGATAAAAAGATAGGCATAATAGTGAATGAGTTTGGCAGCGTGGGAATAGACGGTACCCTGGTCAAAAAGGAAGGCATAGATCTGGTCGAAATAAACAACGGTTCTATTTTTTGCAGCTGCCTTAGCTCCACCTTTGCCGAAGGGCTGGTCGCAATGGCCAATACCCCCATCGAATGGCTGTTTATCGAAAGCTCAGGTTTTTCCGATCCATCGGGGATGGAAAAGATCCTTTACGATATACAGCCAAAAACCGGCGATATCTATGACTTCAGGGGTACCATATGCATAGTCGATGCCACCTCGTTCATAGAGCTGTCCCAGGCATTGGAAGTTGCACGCAAACAGATAGAATACAGCCATTTGATAGTGATAAACAAGGCGGATCTGGTAGATTCTGAAAGGCTCAAAAGGTTGGAAGAGAGCATCCGCAGCTTAAATCCCGTAGCTCCCATCGCAACTACCTCATACGGCAGATTGGATTACGCTTGGTTGCAGCAAAATCTTGAAAATTTTACGCTACCTTCAGCCACCTCCAATTTCAATTGTCCGTCCAACAGGCCAAGGACCCTGCTTCTTGAAGCCGACGGTGTATTTGAAAAGGAAAAGCTAAAGGCCTTTTTGCAAAGCCTTGCAGATCTGGCATTCAGAATAAAAGGCTTCTTTAAGCTAAACGAGGGATGGCATTACGTGGATGGAGTGAACGGCAGCATCTCCATTACGCCTATCAATATTGAACGCAGCTTGTCACAGCTGGTAATGATTTTGAAGACCAGACAGCCGGTAATGGGTACAATACAAAAAAGCTGGGAAATGCATTTTAGCAATGAATTGCATATTAAGTGAACCATCTACCGCATATGGACTTTCGTAAGAGATGAAGAACCGGTTTACCTTCATTCGGTTGAAGAAAGATGATCTCCTATGCTTTTTGATATAAAAAGAGGGCGTTTCTTCTCCTTAATACGCCCTCTTTTTATTACCCTACTTATTGCCTTACTTATGCTACAAAAGTCTTTGCTAGGTCAGCAGCCGATGCTGCATCAGGTGCATAGCCATCAGCACCGATTTCATCGGCAAACTTCTGCGTGACCGGTGCTCCTCCTACCATAACCTTTACTTGATCTCTTAAGCCTGCCGCCTTCAAAGCTTCAATGGTATCCTTCATGGACGGCATGGTGGTAGTGAGAAGAGCTGACATGGCAACTATACAGCCCGGCCCTGCAGTTTTTGCTGCATCGACAAACTTTTCGGGCGAAACGTCGATGCCAAGATCGGTCACCTGGAATCCCGCACCTTCGAGCATCATGGCAACCAGGTTCTTACCAATGTCATGCAGATCGCCCTTCACAGTGCCAATAAGTACTTTTCCTATCGGCTTTACATCCCGTTCGGCCAGCAAAGGCTTTAGGATATTCAACCCGGCATGCATTGCGCGAGCGGCGATGAGCACCTCGGGAACATATATCTCGTTATTCTTGAACAGCTCACCTACCTCGCCCATCCCTACTATTAGCGCCTTATTTACAATGTCCTCAGGATTTACACCCTCTGCCAATGCTGCTTCAACCATTTCCTTCACCTTTGGAGCATTTCCGGCTTTCAAAGCGTCAGCAATTGCCCTAAAATCAGCCATCAGTTAACCCTCCCTATCAAATATTACGGTTCATCATTCAAACGATACATCTTAAATTATTGCCATGTACATGCTCTAAAAACCTACATTTTAAATTATAACAGGTTTTAGCCCAAGCTGTATCGGTTAATTCTTGTGAATATAGGTAAAATCTTGTCAATGCTGTTCTAAAGATTTTTCCTGTATTGAGAAGGAGATATGCCCACATATTTCTTAAATACTTTGCTGAAATAGCTGGCATCCTCATACCCCACCTGAGATGCAATGGCTACGATAGAAAGCGATGTATCCTTAAGCAATTCTTTAGCCTCTTCCATCCTCACCATGGTTAGATATTCCAAGAACGTTATGTTAAGCTCCTCCTTAAATAAATGGCTGAGGTAGTAAGGACTTATATACACGCTGCGTGCCACATCCTCAAGGGTGATATTTTTATAATAATTTTCTCGAATGTACTTTAAAGCCTCACCAAGGCTTTTGGCATTACGAACCTTTTTCACCTCGTACACGGTATCCATGAAGGTATCCAGCACCTTAACAACCCAGCGGCAAATCTCATCAACGCTGTTCATCTGCGAAAGTTCGGAAATGAAGTTGTAGTTTAAGCCCAACAGCTTTTCCATGCTGGCGCCACCTTCTACCGCGGCCCTCGATACCACGACTACCAGCTCCAATATCCTAGCCTTCATAAGCTCCATATTTCCAGCCGTACGGAAG